>JFJP01036982.1_pt1 | contig 105142 bp, 82 predicted proteins | sample 431651 | NCBI WGS metagenome assembly JFJP01 (sample SAMN02602958, study PRJNA72255) | Microbial mat metagenome, whole genome shotgun sequencing project. | biome: fresh water; feature: sink hole; material: water; isolation source: purple microbial (photo- and chemosynthetic) mats found in...
GTAAATGCAATATTATCAATCTTTTCCAGTCCCATGGGACTGAGGCACTTTTCGCTCAGCAGGCTCCTTATCCTGTCGAAGCCAATCTTAATCTCGAAATTTTCGGGGTAAGTCATATCAACGCAAATATAGAGGATTTAGGTTAGTGAACAATGCTTTAGAAGCATTAGAGGCTGTAGAGGCTGTAGTGCTTATACTTTGTAATGACCTGCAAGACTTGCAAGACTGCAAGACTGCAGGACCGCAAGACATTCAGACATTTCATTCTGAAGTTAATAAAAGTTAAATCATACAAAATGAGAAGCTTTCAATCTATCTTTTTTTATTTTTGAGCCTTGATTCATTGAATTAACCTAAAATTTCTGAAAATGAAAATGAAAAAATTCTACAGCGGATTATTCCTCTTAATGTTTCTGCCACTGCTGCTTTCAGCGCAGAAGGAGAACGTTGATCTTGCATTGATTTACAAGATCAAGCAGGAAGGCACAAGATATTCAACAGTCCAGGATCTTTCGTTCTGGCTTACTGATTTTGCCGGTCCACGTCTTACAGGTTCCGAAGGACTTAACAAAGCAAATGAACTTGCTAAGAAAAAAATGGAAGAAATCGGGCTTCAGAATGTCAGAATTGAAGAAGCCAGAGACTTTTCAAGAGGCGGATGGGATAGCAAGAAAGCTTATGCTGCCATGACTGAGCCATATTATGTAAATTTTGCATGTAACCCTGTTGCATGGACTGGCAGTACAAAAGGCCTTGTAAGCGGGGAAGTTGTTTTAATGGATGTTAAAACTGAAGCTGATATTGAAAAATACAAGGGAAAAATAGCTGGCAAGATTATTCTTATGCCGTCTACTGCAACCTATGAAGTAAGCTTTTCACCGCTCGCATCGAGATTGACTGATGAAGAACTGAAAGCTATGGAGCTGGCTCAGGCAGGTAATGCAGGGAGAAGACCTACAATGGATTTTGCTGCGATGCAGGCTCAAAGGACACTCAGAACAAAAATCACAGAGCTAATTAAAACTGAAGGTGCCGCATTAATACTGAACAGTTCGGGAGTATTCAATGTACCCCGTTCAACTGGAGCTAATTACAAAGCCGGTGATCCTGAACCAATTGCTGAACTCAATCTTCCGGTTGAGGACCATGGCAGAATGGAAAGACTTATACGCCATAACGTACCTGTAAAGATGGAGGTTGAGATAATGAACAGCTTCTATGCGGGTCCAAAGGTTTATAATGTGATTGGTGAGATACCAGGTACTGATAAGATCCTTAAGAATGAAGTTGTACTCCTCGGAGCACATATCGATTCATGGCACGGCGGAACCGGTGCAGCTGATAATGCATCAGGCTGCATTGTTATGCTCGAGGCATTAAGGATTCTTAAAGATGCCGGCTTCGCACCAAAGAGAACTATCAGAATTGCACTCTGGGGCGGTGAAGAGCAGGGTCTTAACGGTTCGAGAGGATATGTTGAGAAGTATCTCGTAGATCCTAAGACAAAAGCTCATCTTCCTGATTATGATAAGTTTGCAGGATATTTCAACATGGATAACGGTACCGGAAAATACAGAGGGATTTATTTACAGCAAAACGAACTTGTAAGACCAATATTTGAAGAATGGCTGAAGCCATTTGCAGATATGGGCTGCTCAACTGTAACTATCAGAAATACAAGCGGAACCGATCACCTTTCATTTGATGGTGTTGGTCTGCCTGGCTTCCAGTTCATTCAGGATGAAATTGAATACAGCAGAGGGTACCACACTGTTATGGATACTTACGAAAGACTTATAATGGGAGATCTTACTCATAATGCAATCGTTACAGCGGGTTTTGTATCGATGGCCGCTCAGAGAGATGTTAAAATTCCAGGAAAACCAACTCTGAAAGTGAGAGAAGGCGGAAACCAGAGACAGTTTGGATTTTAGACCAATCACTTACTGAATCTTTATATAAAAAGAGGCTGACAGTTTTGTCGGCCTCTTTTGTTGTCTAAAGAACACATCCCCAAAGTGGATGTTTAAAAAGTCCAAATCCATTAACCGCAGAGGATCGCAGAGGGTTTCGCAGAGAACCGCAGAGGTTAAATGGAGATTCTCTGCGGAACTTTGCGCCTTCTCTGCGTAACTCTGCGGTAATAAATATTATTTAATTCTTAATACCAGCCAGATCGAGGATAAAGGAATACTCCAGGGCAGTAATCCTGTAGCGCTCAAACCTTCCCGATGCACCGCCATGTCCGGCTGACATATTGCAATCCATAACAAGGATGTTGTTATCTGTTTTCATATCGCGCAGTTTCGCAACCCATTTTGCAGGCTCCCAGTACTGAACCTGAGAATCCCATAAACCTGTGGTTACAAGAATATTAGGATAATTCATTGCTTTTACCTGATCGTATGGTGAATATGATAACATATAATCATAATACTCTTTCTTCCTCGGATCGCCCCACTCGTCCCATTCGAAAGTTGTAAGAGGTATAGTCTCATCGAGCATAGATGAAACGATATCAACAAAAGGAACAGCTGCAATCACCCCTTTATAAAGGTCTGGACGCATATTTACAATTGCACCCATCAGCAGGCACAATCGTTAAAATCGGTAAACGTATTTTTCTTTTTCAGAAGTTTTCCATCCTCATACCAGAAACGTCCCATTTCGCTGCCACCCCTTATATGTGCAAGTGCATAAACAAATCCTCTGTCGAGCAGCGAAATTGCTGATGATCGGAATGAAGCATCTGTTGAAATACCGTACGATCCGTAAGAGTATAGTAATAACGGGGCACTTCCATTCCTCACAAATCCTTTCCTGTAAACAAGTGAAACCGGAATCATTGTACCGTCGGTCGCTTTTGCCCATAGTCGTTCAGATTCATAATTACTTTTATCAAAACCGCCAAGTACAGGCAGCTCTTTCATTACCTTCTTCTCCTTTGTATCCATGTTATAATCAATAACAGAATTAGGTGTGGTAAGTGAAGAATAACTATACCTCAAAACTTCTGTATTTGCGTTTGGATTCGTGTTAAGTCCAGCAGTATACGCTTCCTCTCCGAAATCGAGAAAGTACTCACTACCCTCCTTAACATTTACAATTTTTAAATTGATAAGCCCTTTTGTTCGTTCCTGTGCTACTAGAAATTTATCAAACAATTCAAAGTTTTCAAAGAGCACATCTTTTCTATGAGGAATCATATCTTTCCAGTTTGCCTTTGAGGTTTTACCTTCAGAAGTCTTCATCAGTTTGAAATTAGATGCACTGTCGGCATTGGTCCTTATAAAAAATTCATTTCCAAGATGATCAATGTTATATTCATGATTTACACTGCGCAGTTCAAAAATTTTCGGATCACCATTTGGATCGGAAAGGGCAAGATACCGGACTTCAGAGGTAAGAGTCTGCGATGAGTTGATAAGGATGAACTTTCTGCTCTTGGTTACGGAGAGAGAAACATCGAATGTCACATCTTTCTCATTATATATCATCACATCCTTTTCTGCCGGAGTACCCAGCTGATGACGGAAAACTTTATCAGATCTGAGCGTCTCCCTGTCTTTTGTAACATAAAAAACAGTTTTATTATCATTCGCCCAGATTGCTTCTCCTGTTGTGTTTTCGATCCTGTCCGGAAGCATTGCACCTGTTTCAATATCCATGAAATTCAAGGTATACTGCCGGCGGCTGATAAAATCAGTTGCATAGGCCAGCACCTTATTATCCTTACTGACGCTCAGGTTATTTACTGAGCAATAGGTTTTGCCTGCAGCGATTTTGTTTACGTCCAGTAGAAGGGAATGGTCGCGACCATTCCTTACACCAGATGTATCGTTTGTTGCTTTGTAACGGTAATATACCGGGTATTCAGTGCCTTCAGTAAATTTATTGTAATAATAGTATCCGTTATCAAGATATGGAACGGACTCATCGTCCTTCTTGATCCTGCCAACTATTTCATCATAAACCTTTTTCCGAAGATCATCGCTGGTTTTTAAAACCTCCTTTGCATAATCATTTTCGGCTTTGAGATAATCAAGAACCTTTCTGGTTTGAACATCGGTAGTATCGGCTTTCTGTTCATCACTAAGACGCATCCAGAAATAATTATCATTACGCTTGTCAAAAACTTCGTGCGGGATCTTTTCTGCAACAGGTGCTTTCAGAGCTGGCTGGGAACTGCATGAGAGAAGCAATACTGCCAGTACGGCTGTCATCAATAGATTAATTCTTTTCATAATGTTTTATTTAGGTTTAATGTAGGGAATGGTCGCGACCATTCCTTACACAAAATTTTATTGTTTTTCCTGCATCGTTTTGTCGCGACCATTCCTTACATAAAAATTATATTGTTATAACCTGCCTGGAATGGTCACGACCATTCCCTACATTGATTTTTTCTGGTCTACATCTTTCATTGAAAGCTGATCGGTAATGTATGTCTTGCTCATATTTGAAATATGAACCAGTCCGTCCTGCTTGATGCCAATATCAACAAAAGCTCCGAATTTTGTAACATTTGTTACAATTCCGGGGACAACCAGTCCCTCTTTGCAATCTTCCATTGAGTGAATATCTGCAAACCTGAACTCCTTGATTTTCGATCGTGGATCGCGTCCCGGTTTTGCAAGTTCGTCCATAATATCTTTCAATGTAGGCAGTCCGATAACAGGTGTGATATATTTGTCAAGTTTAATCTCTTTTCGTTTGGTGTCATCTGTTATAAGATCCCTGACAGTACAACCAAGATCCTTAGACATTTGTTCAACAACATGGTAAGCTTCAGGATGGACAGCACTTGTATCGAGCGGATTCTCTGCATTTCTGATCCTTAGGAATCCGGCGCTTTGTTCGTAAGCCTTCTCCCCCATCCTCTTCACTTTAAGAAGTTCTTTGCGTGCTTTAAAAGGACCGTTCTCAGTCCTGTAATCAATAATATTCTGAGCCAGTTGCGGGCCAAGTCCCGATACATACGTAAGTAAATGTTTACTGGCTGTATTAACCTCAACGCCAACAGCATTTACACAACTCATTACAACATCGTCGAGCGATTTCTGAAGCTTCTGTTGATCTACATCGTGCTGGTACTGACCAACACCAATTGATTTGGGATCGAGTTTTACGAGTTCTGCGAGAGGATCCATTAGTCTGCGGCCGATAGATACTGATCCGCGGACAGTAACATCATAATCAGGGAATTCGTCACGTGCAGTTTTTGATGCAGAATAAATAGACGCACCAGCTTCGCTTACAACGAATACCTGGATATCTGTATCAAATTTTACCCATTTAATAAAATCTTCAGTCTCGCGGCTTGCAGTTCCGTTACCTATTGCAATAGCCTCAATCTTATATGCCTCTACTAATGTTAGTATCTTCTTAATTGACATTGCTGTCTCATTCTGAGGCGGATGTGGATAAATTGTCTCATTATGTATGAGATTTCCCTGCCTGTCGAGACAAACAAGTTTACAGCCGGTTCTGAAACCGGGGTCTATCGCAAGCACATTCTTCTCTCCAAGCGGTGACCCGAGAAGCAACTGACGAAGATTGTCCGCAAAAACAGCAATAGCCTCTACATCAGCTTTTTCCTTTGATATATTCCGGAATTCAGTCTCGAGTGAAGAAGATAAGAGTCGTTTCCAGCTATCTTTTGCTGCATCTGTTACTATGTCTGAAGAAGCATTCCTCCCTTTTATGAAAATCTTGTTCAGCAGATCAAGTGCATTTTTCTCATCAGGCTCAATTGATAACCGAAGGAATCCTTCATCATCTCCCCTTCTCATCGCAAGAAGTCTGTGCGAAGGGCACTTTTTAAGAGGTTCTGACCATTCGTAGTAATCGCTGAATTTGATCCCTTCAGCCTCTTTTCCTTTTACAAGTTTTGAATATATAACAGCCTCTCTTTCAAAGAGCAGACGAAGCTGCCTTCTTGCTTTTTCATCCTCACTTATCCATTCGGCTATAATATCCGAAGCTCCTGCAAGTGCATCCTCCACTGTGGAAACTTCATCAGTGAGAAAAGCCTCTGCTTTATGGGCTGGATCATTCTCTTTTTGTTCAAAAATCAGAATTGCCAGAGGCTCGAGTCCTTTTTCCTTTGCAATAGTTGCACGCGTTCTTCGTTTTGGCCTGTATGGCAAATAGATATCCTCAAGTTCCGACATTGTAATTGCATCGTCAATCCTTTTGCGAAGTTCAGGTGTCATCTTCTCCTGCTCCTCTATCGACTTGATTACAGCTTCTTTACGGGCATCGAGTTCTTTAAGCCTGTCGTACTCCTCTTTAATATGCATCAGCTGCACCTCATCGAGACTTCCTGTCATCTCCTTCCTGTACCTGCTTATAAACGGAATTGTTGCCCCTCCGTCCATTAACCTTATTGTATTCTCAACCTGCCAATCGTGAAGACCCAGCTTTTTAGCAACAAGTAATATATTTCGATTTACTCGCTCTCCGGATGATAGATATTCACAGGATGATCCGGCGGCTGGCTCATCTGGTGCAGGATCCTTACAGTACGTTTTGTATTGGCAGCTGCAGCGAATACCGATTTTCTGAAGTTCTCTTTCGAAACTACCTGCGAACAGGAGAATGTGAATATAATACCTCCCGGCCTAATCTGCTCTATTGCTTTAATATTAAGCCTTTTGTAACCCTGCAGTGCATTGGCAAGAACATTGTTATGTTTTGCAAATGCCGGCGGATCAAGAATAATCAGGTCGTACTTGTCTTTAATATCGTTAAGGTAATCAAATGCATCAACCTGGAATGATTCATGCCTTTTATCGTCGCCATAATTGAGTCGGATATTCTCATTCGCAAGTTCAATTGCTGAGAATGAGCTGTCAACAGTATGAACAAGTGAGGCATTTTTCATTGCATAAACAGAAAAACCTCCGGTGTAGCCAAACATATTTAAAACACTCTTCCCGGCAGAATAAGTCTCAACAAGTTTTCTGTTGTCTCTCTGATCAATAAAGAATCCTGTTTTCTGACCGGTTGTCCAGTCGATTTTGAATTTATAACCGTTTTCTGTTACAGTTGCCGGACCTGAATTCCCAAACAGGAATTCATTAGTCCCAGTCACTCCCGACATATGAGGAATTGTCCCTTCACTCTTATCATAAACAGCAACTATCTCATCCTTTAGCAGATCTGCCAGAATAGCCGCAATCTCTTTTCTGATTTTATAGAAACCAATTGAGTGCATCTGCATTACAGCCACTCCGTTGTAATAATCAACAATTAATCCCGGCAAACCATCACCTTCGCCATGAATAAGCCGGTATACATTTTTCTGAGAATCGCCAATTATACCTATTGATTTTCTGTAAGTTATGGCCTTTTCGATCTTCTGCCTGAAATAGTTTATATCGGGATTAATCCTCTCAAATGAAATTATACGCACAGCAATTGAGCTTGGGGCATAATGACCTGTCCCGAGAAAAACATCATGGTTATCATATACATCAACAAGATCTCCCTCCTCAGGGTTTCCATACATTTTCTTAATTGCTCCCGAAAACACCCATGGGTGTAGCCGAAGAAGGGAAACTTCTTTGCCTGATTTCAGGACTATCTTAATTGGTTCAGCCATTTTTAGTTTGTATAATATTTCTTGTTTATCCTCTCTGTGGAACTCTGTGATTCTCTGTGTCTCTCTGTGTAAGTTCTTCGTATTGCATACCAAAAACAACCACCACTGCCCCTCCCGGGAGGGGATTAAAACGAGCTTCCGTTACTCAGCTTCTGATAAATCTGTTGACAAACCCACGCATCAGTGGCAGCATAAATAACCTGAGCTTCGGTAAGTTGTTCCGCCTCCCAGTCTGTAACCTGCTGACGCTTTGAGATCCTGAAGCCAAGGATTATTGCAGTCAGTTTTTTAAGTCCCGAGCTCTGAATTCCGAAATCCTTAACATAGGTCTGAAGATCCATAAATCCGCGCGGTGAGAATTTCTTTACTCCTGCCAGATATTTTATGTCATCATGGACAGCCACGCCAACTTTTGTAACTTTACTATCTGATAATAGTCGTATGAGTTCATCAGGTATTCCAATTTTGTTAATACGGAACAGAATAGCAAGATCCTCAGTAGCCAGCTGAATAAGTGATACTGAATTCTTCCTCCCTTTTTTAAAATTTGGTCTTGTCTCGGTATCAAATCCCAGTATTTTGGCTCCTTTGAATCTAGGAAAAACCTCGTGGAAAGTATTTAGATCTTCCACAAGTATTATTTCACCTTTAAACCACGAGAGCTCGCGTTCAGCAAGCTCCTCAACCGTTATATTCTCCTGATAAATATTATTCGGTTCCACCACTGAGATCTTTTTGTCTTCTGGTGATAAACCAGTCTGAAGTATTTCTTCTTTCACTGTCTTCAACATCATTTTCAATCTTTCCAATCTCTTCTCCGGAGTAAATAAACTTATGTATTGCCCTCATTGAATTCACCAGTTTCTGACCCCAGAATGTTTCAAAATTCAGACGGCATTCCCATACGGCATCATTCATAACTTCAGTTGTCCCTGTCTGGTACAGAAGGAGAAAATCCTTGATATCCTGATACATATCTGTCAGATTTTCTGATATACTCGATATAACCGGACCTTCTGAATCGCTCATTCTGTCATCAAATACCTCCATAAAATCATCTGCAGTACCAAACTTTTCCCGAAGGGTGTTATGAATTTTAATCCAATCGGACTCCGCTACAAATTTCTCGTTACCGTCTTCAAAAAACGGCTCAAGCTGCGGTAACAAAGAGGCTTTCAGGTACATAAGCGGCAGAATTCTCTGAAGAATCTTAAGCAACTCGTCGCCCTTTATCTCTGAAGCACGTTCTGAATACTTGCAGAATTCATTCGCAACTGCCACAAATTCAATTACATTTCTTGAATAGACCGGATCTGAACTGGAATCCATAGTTTAAAATTAAAGTGGTACAAAATTAGACAATTAAGGTTAGGAATAATCACCGTTTCCGTTTTTTTTACCACGAAGGAACACAAAGGATACATGAAGGGAAGCGAAGGAAGAAATATAGCTTTGTGATACTTTGTGTTACCCTTTGAGCCCTTTGTGGTTAATTTTATTTATTTTTCGGAGTGATTGGCGGCATATATAAAGAGTTGTATGATATTCTTATCAGATCGATTGATAAGAACCGGATTTTCCACGACCCGTTGCATACCCTTGCCTACGGAACTGATGCAAGCTTCTACAGGCTAATTCCAAAACTTGTAATAAGGGCGAAAGATGAAAACGAAATTTCTATATTATTAAAAGAGTGTTCCAAACTTAAGATCCCAGTCACATTCAGGGCAGCAGGCACAAGTCTCTCCGGACAGGCTATTTCCGATTCTGTCCTTGTAATTGCAGGTAATAACTGGAATAAATACACTATCTCAAATGATGCATCTGAAATAAGATTGCAGCCCGGTGTTACGGGTGGACGGGCAAACACTGCACTTTCATCGCTTGGGAAAAAAATAGGTCCTGATCCGGCCTCAATAAATTCAGCAATGATAGGTGGTATTGCTGCCAACAATGCAAGCGGGATGTGCTGCGGCACTTCAGAAAATTCTTACAAAACAGTATCAGGAATCAGAATCATATTCGCAGACGGAACACTCCTCGACACTGGTGATCAATTATCAAAAGATGAATTCAGAAAGACGCATCAGCTACTTCTTAATGACATAGAAGAACTGGGAAAGAAAGCTAAGAAAAACAGAGTTCTGGCTGAAAGAATAACCCGGAAATACAAGATGAAGAATACAACAGGCTACAGTCTGAACGCTCTAATCGATTACTCCGACCCATTCGATATAATTGAACATCTGATGATCGGATCGGAAGGGACACTTGGTTTTATCTCGGAAATAAACCTGAAAACTGTTATCGAAAAGCCATATAAAGCCAGTTCACTTATTATTTTCCCCGATCTGTATTCAGCTTGTTCGGCTGTAATTCAGCTGAAAATGACACCTGTTTCGGCAGTTGAATTAATCGACAGGGCAGGATTAAGATCGGTTGAAAAAGAAAAAGCACTTGAAAAATATCAGCAGATTCTAAAAGTTAATTCATGTGCCCTTCTTGTTGAGACAACCGCTGTGGAAAAGGAAGAACTTGAAGAGAATATCATTAAAATAAAATCATCTGTAGCAGGAATTCCCACTGAAAGCGGGATTATTTTCACATCGGTCCAAAGTGAATATGAACTTATGTGGAAAATCCGAAAGGGTCTTTTTCCATCAGTTGGTGCAATGAGAAAAACTGGCACAACAGTTATAATAGAAGATGTGGCTTTCCCCATTTCCTCGCTTGCAGATGCAACAATAGACCTTCAGAATATACTTCAAAATCGGGGCTACAACGATGCTGTAATTTTCGGTCATGCCCTGGAGGGAAATCTTCATTTTGTTTTTACTCAGGATTTCAGCATCCCTGATGAGATTAAACGGTACTCAAATCTTATGAAGGATGTTGCTGAACTTGTTGTGAATAAATATGACGGGTCGTTGAAAGCCGAACATGGTACCGGCCGGAATATGGCACCATTTGTAGAGATGGAGTGGGGAAAAGAGGCTTTCGCTCTGATGAAGGAGATAAAAAGAATTTTCGATCCGGATACTATTCTTAATCCGGGCGTAATACTAAACGATGACAGTAATGTCCACCTTAAAAATCTTAAACCAATCCCGGCTGCAAATGAAATTATTGATAAGTGCACCGAATGCGGATTTTGCGAACCGTCATGTGTTTCTGCAGATCTGACCTTAACTCCAAGGCAGCGAATAGTAATTCACAGGGAAATGGCTTCTCTTTCGAAAACAGGAAAAGAGCCGCATGTTGCTGCATCTCTTGCAAAATCTTTTTCATATTATGGCAATGAAACGTGTGCCACTGATGGTCTGTGTGCAATAAACTGTCCGGTTAAGATCGACACAGGAAAACTTATCAAAAAGCTCAGGGAAGAGAATATAGGAACGCATCACAGACTAGCTGGTTTAATAGCCGGTCACATGGGGTTTATTACCGCCTCAGCCAGAATAGTACTCAATGCTATTGGCTTTTTTCAGGCTATCCTTGGTAACAGAATAATGAAGACAATATCCACAGGTTTAACCTTTATTTCTTTCGGAAAAATACCTGTATGGAATCAATATATGCCAAAAGGTGCATCCGGGGTACTGATAGAGGGAGGCGAAAGCCAACCTGATGAAAAAATTATGAGGAAAGTTGTCTACTTCCCTTCCTGTATTAACCGTTCAATGGGAGTTTCAAAAGATCATAAGGAAGAGAAGCAACTTTCGGAAAAGATCGTTCAGTTGCTCCATAAAGCAGGTTATGAAGTTATATATCCTCCAAATCTCAATAATCTTTGTTGTGGAATGGCCTTCATGAGCAAAGGTTATACAGAAGCTGGAATCAGAAAATCAAATGAGCTCGAAAAAGCACTTCTGACAGCTTCCAATAAAGGAGAATACCCTGTTCTGTGCGATATGAGCCCGTGTCTTTTTACAATGAAGGAAAATATGAATCCTTTGCTGAAACTATTCGAACCTGTTGAGTTTATTCTCGATTACCTGACACCGCATCTAAACATTTCCCCGCTTAGAGAGACTATTACAGTATTTCCTGTTTGCAGCCTTAAAAAGATGGGACTTGAGAATAAACTGACCGAATTGGCGCAGTTATGTGCAGCGAAAGTAATTGTTCCTGATACTAATTGTTGTGGTTTTGCCGGCGACCGTGGATTTACATATCCTGAACTGAACAAACATGGCCTGCGAAACCTTAAAATTCAGCTTCCTGAAAATGTTATGCACGGCTTTTCAAACAGCAGGACATGCGAGATAGGACTTAGCAAGTATTCAGGAATATCATTTAAATCAATTGTTTATCTGGTCGATCAGGTAAGTACTCCGAAATAAAAATTTCAGATAATCTTTCCAGAAAATAGATCCCGCTCCTTCCAGCTCAGAAGGTGCTTCTCATCGGAAGTTACTTTATTATGGTCTAGCAACCAGCGAATGACCTTAATAACCTTATCTTCAGGATAATCAATCATTTTTACTAGTCCTGCTGCATCGGGATTCTGATTCTCAAGAATCGATTTGATTTCGTCGAGTATCAGGTCAAATTCATACTTGCTCAGATCAAGTTCATTCCTTTCTCTGCATACATCGCATATACCGCAGCGGTCGGACTCTTCACCGAAATAATCGAGCAGTACCACAGAGCGGCACCTGTTATCGCTATCGGCGTAATCTATCATTTTCTCAAGTCTTAGTTCATATTTTTCCTTTACATGAAGATAATTATCAGGCGATATCAGAAGGGCTTTACGTTCTAGCCTTTCCTCAGTAAATATCACAAGTGAGGTTTTTTTGCCGGGAATATAACGGATGATATTAAATGCTGAAAGCTTCACAAGATACTGATATACAGTGTCTCGTGTTGCACCCGATTTTTTCGAGAGTGTCTCCTCATTTATCGGAACAAACTCTGCGAACAGACCGGTATACGATCTTAACAGCAGTTTAATAAACCCATCGAAAGATTCATTTGCAACCTGGAATTTATACAGATCGTCGCGGCTTACTATAAAATGTATTCGGGATGGATTGTTGATTTCCTCGGTAAATTCCATATACCCTTCTCTCTGAAGAAACTGAAGACTGTTATATGTTTCAATTACAGGCAGTCTGTATTTCGAAACAAAATCATACATATTAAAGTCGAATACATTGTCTTTTCCCGAACCTAGAGGCACCTGCAGAAAATTGCAGATAGCCTCATAAATATCCTTGATTTTATCAATGGAAGGAAACTTCTTTCTGACTGTATCTAAAAGCCTGCTTTTATCTGCCGGCAGGTATAGAAGCACAGCTGATGCCGGTTTTTCATCTCTTCCAGCCCTGCCGCTTTCCTGAAAATAATTTTCAATTGAATCAGGTATATCCCAGTGAATCACAAACCTCACATCAGATTTGTCAATTCCCATTCCAAAGGCATTTGTAGATACAATAACCCTTGTCTCTCCTCCGGTCCATGATTGTTGCTTCTTATCACGTAACTCATTTGTAAGGCCAGCGTGATAAAAATCGGCACTTATGCCATTTGCAACCAGCAGTTCAGCAACCTCCTTGCATCTTTTCCTGCTCCTTACATAAACAATACCGCTTCCCTTTGCTTTTTTAAGGGTCCTTATCAGATAAACTGATTTATCTTCAACTTTGCGTACCAGATATGATATATTCTTTCTGTCGAAACTGGTTCGAAGTACATTTCGTCCCCTGAATGCCAGCTTATTCATAATATCTTCAATAACCTGAGGTGTTGCTGATGCTGTAAGTGCAAGGAATGGAACATCTGAAGAGATGTGTTCCCGCAGTTCAGCAATTTTCAGATAGGATGGTCTGAAGTCATAACCCCATTGCGAAATACAGTGTGCTTCATCAATTGCAATTAGTGAGAGATTTAGCCTCGGCAATTTTCCCTGAAAAGTTCTCGTAGCAATTCTTTCCGGGGAGACATAAAGAAATTTGTAATCTCCATATATTGCATTTTCAAGAGTATTATCGATTTCCTCTCCCGACATTCCTGAATGAATGGCAAGCGATCTTATTTCCATACTGTTAAGCCTGGCTACCTGATCTTTCATCAGTGCGATGAGAGGTGTTATAACAAGACAAATACCCTCATGGGCAAGGGCGGGAACCTGAAATGTTATAGACTTCCCCCCTCCGGTAGGCATAAGCCCAAGGGTATCTTTCCCTTCGGCAACAGACCTGATAATATCCTCCTGAAGCGGCCTGAAAGCAGAGTATCCCCAGTACTTTGTGAGGATCTGCCTGTAGGTTTCGATATTTATTTCCTTTTGCACTAATTACAAAGGTAATAACTGTGCTGAAATATTCCTTAAAAATAAAGCATTGAACCACAAAGGATCACAAAGTACAACACGAAGGAACACAAAGGAAAAACAAGTGAAAATCTGGTTCTTTAAACTGATTCATAGATAGATATTTAAAAACCCCGTGGGTAATATCAGAGTCCTGATTTTTTTTTGTAATTTGCGCCAGCAAAAACTTAAATTCTCCTCAGATGTCATTATTAATCGATAAGGTGCTATATGAAGGCTTAACATTTGATGATGTTCTTCTTGTTCCTTCATACTCTGAGATCCTTCCAAGGGAAGTTGATCTCAGCTCCATGTTTACCAGGAATATCAGGATAAACACCCCTGTTGTCTCTGCGGCAATGGACACAGTAACAGAGGATGATCTGGCAATTGCAATAGCCAGGGAAGGCGGAATGGGAGTCATTCACAAGAACATGTCGATTGAGAAACAGGCAGCCCAGGTTAAGCGGGTAAAAAGAGCTGAAAATGTGATGATCTTCGATCCTATCACAATAAATCTCGATGCTACCGTTGGTGAGGCTATGAATTTAATGAGTGAATATAAGATCGGCGGAATACCTGTAATCGATGAGAATGGCATCCTTAAAGGGATAGTTACAAACAGGGATCTCCGGTTCGAAAACAACCGCAAGCGGAAGATTACCGAAGTTATGACTACCAGTCTGATAACAACCAATCATCAGACTAACCTTGAGGCGGCTGCAAGAATTCTTCAGAAGCATAAAATTGAAAAACTGCCGATGATCGATGAAGCAGGAAAACTCATCGGACTGATTACATATAAGGATATTACAAAAACAAAAGATCGTCCTATTGCATGTAAGGACGATAAAGGAAGACTGAGGGTTACCGGGGCAGTCGGAATTGCGGTGGATACCTTACAGAGAGTTGAGGCACTGATAAATGCAAATGTTGATGCAATTTCTATTGATACGGCTCATGCTCACACAAAGAGTGTTATAAATATTCTGAAAGAGATTAAAAGAAATTATCCTTCAGTTGATGTTGTTGCAGGAAATATTGGAACAGCCGAGGCAGCTAGAAGACTAGTAAAAGAAGGTGCAGATGCAGTAAAAGTTGGTATTGGCCCGGGGTCAATTTGCACTACAAGGATAATTGCAGGTGTTGGAGTACCGCAATTATCAGCAATTTATGATGTTGCAAAAGCCATTGAAGGATCAGGTGTCCCTGTAATTGCAGATGGCGGTATAAGATATTCCGGCGATATAATTAAAGCTATTGTAGCAGGCGCCGACTCGATTATGGCAGGCTCACTCTTTGCCGGAGTTGAAGAATCTCCTGGTGATACAATAATATACAACGGACGTAAATTCAAGGCTTACAGGGGAATGGGATCGATAGAAGCTATGCAGCAGGGCTCTAAGGACAGGTACTTTCAGGATATTGAGGATGATATAAAAAAATTAGTCCCCGAGGGAATAGCCGCAAGAGTACCGTATAAAGGAACCCTTGCTGAAGTTATATACCAGATGACCGGAGGGCTTCGTGCCGGAATGGGTTATTTAGGGGCTAAAAATATTGCTGCCCTTAAAAAAGACGGTAAATTTGTAAGGATCACAAATTCCGGGATTATTGAGAGTCATCCGCACGATGTTTCAATAACAAGGGAAGCACCAAATTATAGCAGAAAATCATTTGAATAACAGCTATAAGTTCATCCTGATGAAAATCAGATCATCATTATTAGTAATTCTGATTTTTCTGCAGCCAGCTTTATGCCAGGCACAGGATTTGAATAATAAAGTATTGTTTACAGCCGGAGGTAACAAGGTTCAGGCGGGAGAATTTATAAGGATGTATAAAAAAAGCATTGAACCTGGGAAACCTCTTGATATTGACAGTTATCTGCAGCAATATATAGTTTTCAAACTAAAGGTTGCTGATGCAATAAGTCAGGGCTACGATTCAACTAAATCATTCAAAACAGAATTAAACGGATATCGCAACCAGCTGGCACAGAATTATCTCACCGACTCCCAGACTAAAGATAAGCTACTTCAGAAAGCTTATCAGAGATCTCTTAACGAAATAAACGGCTGGCATATCCTGGTTTCAGTAACCCCGGAAGCATCTCCGGAAGATACACTTAAAGCATGGCAAAAAGCCTCCGACATACAGCAGCGAATTATTAAAGGTGAGTCATTTGAAACAGTTGCGCGCGGCTCTTCCGATGATCCGTCGGTAAAAATAAACGGCGGTAACTTAGGTTATTTTACTGTTTTCCAAATGATTATGCCCTTCGAAGATGCGGCATATGCACTTAAAAAAGGAGCAATTTCTGACCCTGTCAGAACACCCTATGGCTATCACATAATAAAGGTAAAAGATAAGCGTCCGGCAAAAGGCAAAATAAGAGTTGCCCATATAATGAAGGCAGCCCCTCCGGGAACAGCTGAAAAGGATCAAAAAAAATCAGAAGAAGATATTAACAGCATTTACAATCAGTTACTTGAAGGAGCATCTTTTTCAGAACTATCAAAAAAGTATTCCGATCATAAAGAATCTGCTTCAAAGGGAGGCGAACTGAACTGGTTTGGAACCGGTGAAATTATAAGTGACTTTTCTGAAGCTGCATTATCACTGCGAGATACCGGTACGTTTACAAAACCAGTGCGTACAATTTACGGATGGCATATAATCAAACTGCTTGAAAAGAAAGCCCCGGGATCATTTGAGGAATCAAGATCCTACCTCGAAAGCAAAATCAACCAGTCGTATCTTAATTCAATAAGTAAAAAATCTTTTGTTGAAAAACTTAAAAGAGAATACAAATTCAAAATTAATCCTGATGCCTACAACTGGTTTGTTCTTAATACCGATACCAATATTATTCAGGGATTAAAAAAATATGACAGGTCCGCCCTGCCTGGAGGAATACTCTATTCATATGCAAATAAATCTGTTACAACTGTCGATTTTGCATCATATATTGAAAAGAGAGGATCAATGATAATCACTAAAGATTCTTCAATTTTCATTAACCGTTCTATTGAGACCAGAGTTTCGGATCAGCTCATCAGCTATGAAAATTCTGTTCTTGAAAAGAAATATCCCGATTTCAGATATCTCATGAATGAGTTTCATGACGGGATCCTGCTTTTCGAAATATCCGGGAAGAAAATATGGAACAGGATAAGTGATGACTCAGCAGGTATCCGGCAGTTTTATGAGGATAACAAAAATGAATATCTATCAAAAAGAGGGATTGAAGCAAAGATATATACACTTAAATCAGCCGGATCTGAAAAACAACTCTCATCCGCTTTTAATAAATATTCAAAAAAGGATGATATTGATAACCTTATTACAAAAAAATTCAATAAAAAAGGTGACACTCTTCTAATAATTAAAGAAGGAAAATGGTTCTCAGGTGATAAAGCAGAATTAGACAAGTTAAACTGGGTGCCAGGTACGCAGTCTTTTACATCAGATGGATTCCCTTCAATAATTAATATTAAAAAGATTATTGAACCCGCTCCATTGGCTTTTTCTGAAGTGCAGAGTGAAATGATGATAAAATATCAGGAATTTCTGGAGAATGAATGGGTTGGACAATTAAAGGAAAAATATAGCGTTAAAATTGATAATATTGTACTTGAAGAAGTGAAGCAGAAGATAAAGAATGAATAAAATTGCAATAATAATACTGACTATTATTCTTTTTACCGGCTGTAAGGATGACAGCACAACGGTTAAAAGAATCCCTGTTGCCGAGGTTGATAAGGTGATTCTTTATTACGATGAGTTGCCAAAACTTATTCAGCACGGGGTAAACGATTCCGACAGTGCAGCACTTATACAGAACTACATTAATAACTGGGCTAAAAGACGTCTGATGCTGCTGAAGGCTCAGGAAAACCTTTCAGAGAAAACAAAGGCAGAGATTGAACAGCAGCTTGATGAAACCAGAACAAACCTTGTATTGTATCAGTACCAGAGGCAGATGATGCTGGAAAAAATGGATACTGTTATTACTGAAACAGAGCTAGAAAACTATTATTCAGCGAATGAAACAAGTTTTGTACTTGGTTCAAATATTGTAAAAGCATTGTTTATTAAACTGCCTCTTGAGACACCTGATCTTTTTAAAATTAAAACACTGGCACGTTCAAATGAGCAGAATGATCTCCAGCAGCTTGAAAGTATATGCTATCAGTTTGCCGAAAAATTTGACGATTTCAACGAAGAATGGGTTCCAATGGACAGGCTTTCTGTAGAACTTCAGCAGGATATTGAAAATGAAGAAAATTTTCTGAAAAGAAATACATTTTTTGAGACAACAGACTCAACATCTGTTTTCCTAATTTCAATCAGGGATTACAGGCTGAGGTCATCGCTGGCACCCTATGAATATGTAAGAAATGATATAAAAAGGATTATCTGGAACACACGAAGGATAGATTTTATTCAGAATCTTGAGAACGGCATATACAATGACGCATTAAAAGAAAACAGTTTTAAGTTATATAAGTAGAGATGCAAACTGCCGTGCAATATTCTGGCAGGTTCTTTCAGACAATAAATCAATAATTATTATGATAAAAAACAAAATGCGAATTAACCTTACACTGATCATTTTTCTCCTTTCAGGCACCATGACACTTTTTGGTCAGAAACTGGTTGAATCGGTTGCAGCTATTGTGGGGAATGAAGTAGTATATCTTTCTGATCTGGAGGGTACTGTTGCCGACCTGAGACGAAGCGGCAGAAAAGGCCCGGTAGATAAACTGAGATGCGATGTATTCAACGAAATGCTGGTCTCAAAACTGTTTATCGATCAGGCCCGGATAGATAGTATCGAGGTTACTGATGATGTTATTGAAGGTGACCTCAATATGAGAATGAACGATGCTATAAGACAGGCAGGGAGCGAACAGGCACTCGAGGCTTATTTTAAGAAAAGCATGATTGAAATCCGGCGCGATATAAAGAAAACAATGCTTGAACAACAAGTTGTAAGAGAAGTGCAGTCTACTATTGCCCAGGATCTAAAGATAACACCTGCCGGTTTAAAAAGATTCTACAATTCACTTCCAAAAGACAGTCTGCCGGTAATACCTGCAAAATACGAACTAAGTATAATTCAGATAGATCCGCCTTCGAATGAAGATAATAAAGCCGAGGCCCGACAGAAACTACTGGGTTACAGGAGCGAGATTCTTGCCGGAAAAAGCTTTAATGTACTTGCAATGTTATATTCTGAAGATCCTGAGTCGGGAAAGAACGGAGGCGAAATTGGTTATATGGCCAGAGGAGAACTTGATAAACCATATGCCGATGCAGCATTCAGTTTAACGAAGAATACTGTTTCAAAAATAGTGGAGTCGCGATTCGGATTTCATATAATTCAGCTTATCGACAAGAAAGGTGACATGGTTAATTCACGTCATATTCTTATAAGACCAAAGGTCAAACCTGAGCAGGAGGCCAAAGCATTCGCAAAACTCGACAGCCTGGCAAATCTTATCAGGGGAGACAGCATTACATTTGAAATAGCAGCTCTGAAGTATTCAACACATAAAGACAGCAGGATTAACGGAGGAAAATATGTAAGCGCCGATCCTTCAAACAGGGTCACCTGGTTCACGCTTGAAGAGCTTAATCCTGAAATGTATGTAAAACTCAGGGACTTAAAAGTTGGTGAGATCTCTGAACCTTTCAGAACAACTGATGAAACAAATAATCAGGTTTTCAGAATAGTGAAACTTGACAGAGTTCTTCCCGCACATACGGCAAATATCAAAGATGACTATCAGGAACTTTCCAATGCTGCTCTCGCGGATGAGCGGACCAAAGCTTATGATAAATGGGTAAAACAGAAACTTGAAATAACTTATATCAAAATAAGCGAGGAGTTTAATAGCTGTGAATTTTTGAAAAAGGGATGGATAAAATAAAATCCTTAAAGAACTTTTTAAAAGTTATTTCTGTGAAGCATCTTTTAGTAGTTGCTGTTTTCCTTTGCACTGCCTCCATTTTATGGTCACAGAATTCAACAGCAAAAAAAACAGGTAAGAAAAAGATTGAACTCATTTATGCCGAATTGCAATTCATTATAAAAGATCCTCAAACTGGCAAAGATCTATACCGGTTTCTCGGAAAAGTCAATATTAAACACAATGAGGTTATAATGTGGTGCGACAGTGCTCACTACTCACCCGACAGGAACCAGGTTGAAGCATTCAGTAAAATTCATATAGAGCAGGGCGATTCACTCGATCTGTTTGGCGATTACCTCTTTTACGACGGCAAACTTGAACAGGCCTATGTCAAAGACAATGTAGAACTCATTGATAAGGAAACACATCTCTATACAGATGCTATAGATTATGATGTAAAGAATAAAATAGCACGTTACAATAACCGGGGGAGAATAACTAATTCTGATAACACTCTTACAAGTATTATCGGTGTCTATTATGTATCGGAAAGTCTTTTTCATTTTAAGGACAGTGTAAAAATTGTGAATCCCGATTATGTAATGACAGCTGATACAATGGATTACAACACTGAGACTGAAACATCCTTTTTTACAGGGCCAACTGAGGTTATTGGTGACAGTCTTTATCTTTATTGCGAAAAAGGGTGGTATGATACTAAAAATGAAGTTACCTCTATCTGGAAAAAAGCACTTATAAATAACAAAAAACAAATTATACGCGGCGATTCGCTATTTTTTGACGACAGCCTCGGATACGGTCAGGCCTTCAGAAACGTTATTATTGAAGATACCACAAATCACCTTGCTATCACAGGCAATTATGCGTGGTACAATAAGATAAATGAGAAGTTTCTTGTAACCGACAAGGCTGTCTTTATACAGATCTCCAGCCAGGATTCCCTGTTCCTCCATGCCGATACAATAAGTGCCATAACTGTAATCGATTCAACCCTTAAAAGCTACAAGCTGATGAAAGCCTATTATGGCTGCAGGGTCTTCAGCAAAGATTTGCAGGCAAAATGCGATTCACTCTCCTACTCTTTTCAGGATTCCGTTATCAGGCTTTATAACAAACCGGTAATCTGGTCTGAAGAGAATCAGCTTACTTCTGATTCAATGGCTGTATTTACAAAAAACCAACAGACAGAGAGGCTCGAATTATATACCGCCGCATTTATTGTAAGTCAGGTAGATTCTATCAGGTTCAATCAGATAAAAGGAAGATCTCTTACCGGCTATTTTAAAAATAATGAACTGAATAAAATAGTAATAAAAGGCAATGCAGAATCCCTTTACTATCTTCTTGATGGTGAGAATATTGCCGGCAAAGATCAATCAAAGAGTGCAACAATTGAGGCTACTGTGGAAAAAGGTAAAATCCAGGAAATCACTATATCAGGCACACCCGAAGGATTCATCGATCCGCCTGATGGTATCATAACAAGTGAGATAAGACTCCCCGGATATCAATGGCTCGACAAATTGCGTCCAAAAAATAAATCAGATATATTCAGGAAATAAAATGAGGCTGATCTTTCAGGGATCAGCCTCACTTTTTAATATTCATCTTCATTAAAAAAGAAGTCATCTTTACTCGGATAATCAGGCCAGATATCTTCGATACTTTCATAAATATCGCCCTCATCCTCAATTTCCTGAAGATTTTCAATTACTTCCATCGGAGCACCCGATCTAATGGCAAAATCAATCAGCTCATCCTTTGTGGCAGGCCAAGGAGCATCCTCAAGTTTTGATGCTAATTCAAGTGTCCAATACATATTTTCAGGTTAAATTTTAAGCTTAAACAAAGTCTGCAAATATAAATATTATTTTATTTATAAAGCAATAGGGATTTTAAAGATTTTTAACACATCAGATTATCCAGCTAATCTCCTCACTATCAAGCTCAACAGATGACTTCCTTGATAGAACAAATAAAAAATCTGAAAGCCTGTTAAGGAATTTATTGATAATTACGGGGGATTCTTCAGATTCATTTAACCGTAAAACTGCTCTTTCAGCCCTGCGACATACACATCGGGCTATATGACAATGTGATACAATAATGTTACCTCCGGGTAAAACAAAATTTTTGATCGGAGGAAGTGTTGCCTCCATTTCATCTATTTCTTTTTCAAGTACTGAAATACAATCAGCTTCTGGCAAAATAATTCTGCTGTTACTGTTCTTGTCATCTCTTGCCAGTCCTGCGGCACATCTCATTAACTGATCCTGAATATATACAAGAAGCTCTTTACGGTGCTTGTTCTCCTTATGGTCCCTCAGCAAGCCAATCCATGCAATCAGCTCATCCACGGAGCCGTAAGCCTCAACACGCAAAGAATGTTTGGGAACCCTTCTGCCGCCAGATAATGATGTGGTTCCATCGTCGCCGGTAAGGGTATAGATCTTCATAATTCAGAGTAAGACCAGTTCAAGAATACCTGACAAAACTATTCTGCTTTTACATACTTCTCATTCCTGTAATCCTGCGCAACCTCTCCGTCGAAAAGCCGGATTATACGTGCAGCATGTCTTGCAATATCTTCTTCGTGAGTAACAACAATTACAGTATTTCCTTTTCTGTGAATATCATCAAGAAGTCCCATAATATCAATTGAAGTCTTACTGTCGAGGTTACCTGTTGGTTCGTCAGCAAGTATAATTGAAGGATTATTAACCAGAGCTCTGGCTATTGCAACACGCTGGCGCTGCCCTCCGGATAACTCATTTGGCTTGTGGGTCATCCTGTCTGCAAGCCCAACCTGCTTAAGTGTCTCAACTGCAACTTTTTCTCTGTCAAGCTTTGGTACGCCTGCATATATTAACGGCAATGTAACATTCTCAAGAGCTGAATAACGGGGAAGCAGGTTAAAAGTCTGAAATACGAAACCAATTTCCTTGTTCCTGATTTCAGCAAGATAATCGTCTTCCATTTTGCTGACATCAGTACCGTTCAGAATATAACTTCCGCTTGAAGGAGTGTCGAGACAGCCTAACAAGTTCATGAGGGTGGATTTTCCTGAACCTGATGGTCCCATAATAGCCACGTATTCGTTCCTCTCAATATTAATCGAAACTGACCGTAATGCTCTCACAATCACTGATCCTACCTGGTAATTCTTAACAATATTCTGAATCTCAATTACTTTGTCCATAATGTGTAAAAATTTGAATTTCCGAAATTAGATTAAATATGTCAAATAATAAATTATTAATACTTAATTTTTGTTAATGCCTTATTACATAATGCTGATGAGACAACCCATTTTTAAGGAATACAAGCCCCATCCTGAATATATCAATAGTGCATGTCACATTTTTATGATTACATATCTCACTCCATGCTTCAGCCATCTCTGCCGAAATATTTATATCATCAACCGCAATTACAACATCGGAATCTGAGATTTCGACCATTTTGTTAAAATATTCTAAAACTGGCTGTTTTCGATGGTTGCCGTCAATAAATACCATTCCGGGTTTTATTCCGGTGTCCGATATTTTTGATAACATATCACTAAACGGACCAATCAGCATTTTAATATTATCATACCCCCCTTCCGAAAAATTCCCGGTTGCAATCTCAGCAACTGACGGACTGCCTTCTACTGTATAAACGATTGAATCAGGAACAGATGCAGCCAAATACATTGTACTTATACCGAATGATGTCCCTAATTCCACAATACCCTCTTTGCCAAATTCTGCGGCAAGATTTGACAACAAAACTCCATATTTTTTATTTACCGGGGAATATCTTGCTATATCTGACACCTTTCTGTAATTAGATTTCATTTTTTTTGAGCCGGAACCAAGATCAAGAACTTCAATTGACTTTTTCTCATTCAGAAGTCTTTTTCTCACCATTTCAATTCTATTGACAATATCATGATCAATTTTATTCCGGAACAAGCGGGAAACAATATCGAAAACGAAAGGGCTGTGTATGCCATGTCCCTTTCTGTGTCGCGACATAATAATGTATTTCAGGTATTTACGTGTCATAAAAAAGTTCATATCTCTATCGGCAATATAATTAGGAGAGCTTTTCAAAAATACGTATTTTCGGATAATGATTGAACAGATATTTTTAATGTTGCCCCCCTGCCCCCCTAAAGGGGGGTTAATACACCATATACATGAAGATAATCTCCTTGATTTAAATGAATTAGTCCCCCTTTAGGGGGATGCCGCAAAGCGGCAGGGGGCAAAACATATAGAAATTTGAATGGATAGAACAGAATATTTAGACACTGACATAACTTATTTAACAGGCGTAGGACCCAAAAGGGCTGAGCTCCTGAATAAGGAACTCAGCATTTTCACATTTCGCGATCTGCTTTACCATTTCCCTTATAAATATATCGACAGAACCAAATTTTATAAGATCGATGAAATTGACCCGGACATGCCATTCATTCAGATCAAAGGACAAATTAAGGGGTATGTTTCGGAAGGTCAGGGCAAAGGCAAACGGCTGACAGCCGATTTTAAGGATGAAACAGGAACGATAAAGCTTGTCTGGTTCAAGGGAGGAAAATGGATTACAGGAAGCTATACAACAGGTATTGAATATATTGTCTTTGGCAAGCCAACTGTATTCAATGGCATAATAAACATTATCCATCCCGAAATAGAGGCAACCGATAAAGCCGCAGAGCGTCTGAACTCAGCTCTTCAGGCACAATACAGCACCACTGAAAAACTTAAGGGGCTTTATGTTACTTCAAAGACTATTTCAAAGCTTGTCGGAAACCTTCTCAAGCAGCTTAAAATCAGGATTCCTGAAACCCTGCCTGCCTGGCTTATAGCGAAGTATAAAATAATGGACCTTCATGAGTCCCTGCATAAGGTACATTTCCCATCAAATCATGATGAACTTGAGAAAGCCAGATACCGTCTTAAATTCGAGGAACTCTTTTATATTCAGCTTAATCTGCTGCGCTATAAGACAAACAGAAACCTTAAGATCAAAGGATTCATCTTTTCAAGCGTAGGTAAAAATTTTAATAGTTTCTATCATAACAACTTACCATTTTCCCTTACCGAAGCACAAAAGAAGGTAATGAAAGAGATAAGGAAAGATCTTGGCTCGGGCAAACAGATGAATCGCCTTTTACAGGGCGATGTGGGCAGCGGTAAGACACTTGTTGCCCTTATGAGCATGCTGATAGCAATCGACAATGGTTACCAGGCCTGCATTATGGCCCCGACAGAAATCCTTGCCAACCAGCACTTCAATTCAATAAGCAAATTTCTTGAGGGTATAGATCTGAAAATCTCCCTTCTTACAGGATCATCCAAAAAATCATCACGCAAAACCATTGCGGAAGCTCTCATGGACAGGTCGCTTAATATTCTGATCGGTACCCATGCCCTTCTTGAAGAAAATGTCCAGTTTGCTAACCTGGGGCTAGTTATTATTGATGAACAGCATCGCTTCGGGGTTGCCCAGAGAGCCCGTCTGTGGCAGAAAAACCTCAATCCTCCGCATATACTTGTTATGACAGCCACCCCTATTCCAAGGACGCTGGCAATGACACTTTATGGGGATCTGGATGTATCTGTTATTGATGAACTTCCGCCAGGAAGAATTCCGATCAAGACAATGCATTTCACCGATCCTGAGAGAAATAAAGTTTTCGGCTTTGTAAGAAATCAGATTGCGGAAAACCGGCAGATCTATGTTGTCTATCCTTTGATAAAAGAATCCGAAACAATGGATTATAAGGATCTTGAGGATGGCTGGGATACAATTTCAAGAGTCTTTCCTCCTCCAAAGTACTGCATAAGCATAGTTCATGGGAAGATGAAACCGGCTGAAAAAGAAGCATCAATGAAGTTGTTCAAGGATGGAATCGCGCATATTCTGGTGGCTACAACAGTAATTGAAGTGGGGGTCGACATTCCAAATGCAACAGTGATGATAATTGAAAGTGCCGAAAGATTCGGGTTATCTCAGCTCCATCAGCTCAGAGGCCGCGTAGGCAGAGGGGCTGATCAGTCTTACTGTATTCTAATGAGTTCCGATAAAATTTCAAGGGAGGCTGCAAAAAGGATTGAAGTTATGATCAGATCTAATGATGGCTTTGAGATTGCCGAAACTGATCTCCAGCTCAGGGGACCTGGCGATATTGAAGGGACTCAGCAAAGCGGGATCCCGTTCGACCTTAAAATTGCCAACCTTGGAAAAGATGGTCAGATAATAGAATATGTAAGGAACATTGCAAATGAGATACTTACGAATGATCCGACACTTGAAAACAGTCAAAATGCAATACTTAATATTGAAATGAAACGACTTTTCAGCAAACAGCAGTCATGGAGCAGCATTAGTTAGTATGCATTAAATAGAACCAATATAAATAATTTAATTTTTTCTAAAAACTGACAAATGACAGCCTCCAATTGGCCAGTCCGGCTAAATTTGTGAATATTTTTTCTGCAAATTAAAAATGAAAAGTTCAATAAGCTCTGAACCAATCAATCACCTGGGAATAGTTCAGAGCATCGGTAATAATTCAGTAATTGTCAGTATTTCAGCAGCAACAGCATGTTCAGGTTGCCATGCGGAAGGTGGCTGCACCCTATCGGGAAAAGAAGAAAAAATTATAGAAGTATCAGGCAGTTATAATGTTGCACCAGGGGATAATGTGACTATACTGATGAACCAATCTATGGGCTTTGCAGCTCTTTTCCTGGGCTATCTTTTTCCTCTTGTATTGTTAATAATAATGCTTGTAATTCTCAGCTCACTTGGGGTAAGCGAATTTATTTCAGGAGTCGCCTCCATAGCTGCTCTTATCCCATATTATGCAGGCCTGTTCATTTTCAGAAATAGAATAAATAAAAAATTCACATTTACGCTAAAAGTCTAAATAATGAGTCCTACTGTACTTATTACAATTATCAGCTTAAGCCTTCTTGCCCTTATTTCGGCAGTAATACTCTATTTTGTAGCTCAAAAATTTAAGGTTTTCGAAGATCCCAGAATAGATAAGGTACAGGAAGTCCTGCCTGCAGCAAACTGCGGGGGATGCGGTTATGCAGGATGCCGTAATTTTGCGGAGGCCCTGGTGGCAGCTGATACTTTTGAAGGACTCAATTGTCCTGTTGGAGGTGCAGAAACTATGAGTGCCGCCGCTAATATTCTCGGGAAGGAGGCTCTTCATGTCGATCCCCTAGTTGCTGTACTGCTCTGCAATGGAACACCTGAATACAGGCCGAGGACTTCGAGATATGATGGTGCCGCTGATTGCAGGATCTCCAACAATCTTTACATGGGAGAAACAGACTGCAGCTATGGATGCATGGGGCATGGCGATTGTGTAAGAGCATGTACTTTTGATGCAATGTACATGGATTCCGCAACTGAACTTCCCGTTATTATTGACGATAAGTGTGTAGCCTGTGGTGCATGTGTAAAAGCCTGTCCAAGAGATCTGATTGAACTGCGCAAGAAAGTGAAGAAGGACAGAAAGATATATGTTGCATGTTCAAACTGCGACAAAGGCGGACCTGCAAAAAGGGCTTGTAATGTGGCATGTACAGCCTGTACTAAGTGTGTTAAGGTTTGTGCCTTCGATGCTATAAAAATTGAAAATAACCTTGCTTATATCGATGCACTGAAATGTACCTTCTGCAGAAAGTGTGTTACAGAGTGCCCGACAAATGCAATAATTGAAATCAACTTTCCTCCAAGAAAACTTAAAGAAGAAGTTTTGGAAAATACCATAAAAGAATAATAACATACTCTAAAAATCAAGATAGTGTTAAAAACATTTCCAATCGGGGGTATTCATCCTCCGGAAAATAAGTTTACAGCAGATAAACCAATAATAACTCTGCCAATCCCTCCGGCAGTTGTAATACCTGTTTCCCAGCACATTGGGTCTCCTGCTGAGGTAAAAGTCAACAGGGGTGATAAGGTTAAGACCGGCCAGCTTATTGCTGCCGGAAAAGGTTTTGTTTCGGCGAATATCCATTCGTCAGTATCCGGAATAGTTAATAAAATTGATACTGTAATCGACACAACTGGGTATAAACAGACAGCTGTATTTATTGATGTTGAGGGGGATGAATGGATTGAAACAATCGACAAAAACAGTGTAATTGAAAAAGAAATAAAACTTACTCCGGAAGAAATTGCTAAAAAGTGTCTCGATGCCGGCATTGTAGGCCTTGGCGGTGCAACATTTCCTTCACATGTGAAGATGACAATCCCTTCGGGGAAAAAATGTGAGGTTCTTATAATTAATGGTGTTGAATGTGAACCCTACCTTACCTCCGATCATCGTCTAATGCTTGAAAAGGGAGAAGAAATACTTGTGGGGGTATCAATTCTTATGAAAGTCCTGAAGACTGATAAGGCAATGATTGGAATCGAAAATAATAAGCCAGATGCGATCAGCCATCTTTCAACCATTGCAAAAAACTATAAAGGAATAACTGTTCATGCCCTTAAAGTTAAATATCCGCAGGGCGGTGAAAAACAGCTAATTAAAGCCCTTATTAACAGGGAGGTACCATCGGGCAGGCTGCCGCTCGATGTTGGAGCTGTTGTACACAATGTAGGTACAGCGTTTGCGGTTTATGAAGCAGTACAGAAAAACAAACCTCTTTTTGAAAGAGTTGTAACAATAACAGGAAAGTCACTCAAAAACCCCGGGAATTACCTTGTAAGAATAGGTACTCCCTCAAGCCATCTGATAAATGCAGCCGGCGGAGTACCCGAAGATACAGGTAAGATAGTAAATGGCGGCCCGATGATGGGAAAAGCATTTGCAAATGCCGATGTGCCTATTGTAAAGGGAACTTCCGGAATTATTTTATTCCCTGAGAATGAATCGGAACGAACAATATCAAGTCCATGCATAAGATGCGGCAAATGCATTACAGTTTGCGCACTTAACCTGGAACCATATCTGTTGATGACACTCTCGGAAAAAGGGATGTTCGACCGGGCAGAGAGTGAAAGAATTACTGATTGTATGGAGTGCGGCTCCTGCAGTTATACCTGCCCTGCCGGCAGGCCATTGCTCGACTATATAAGACTCGGAAAATCTACAGTTGTTAAGATGGCCCGCGAACGTAATCTGAAATAAACTCTACAATAACATAATAATGAGTAATATACTTAACATATCTCCCGCACCGCACTCACATGGCAGTGAAACCACTCAAAAACTGATGTTCGGCGTTATAATAGCGCTTATGCCGGCACTGTTTACTTCAATATTTTACTTTGGTACCGGCGCCATAATTGTTACAGCAGCTTCAGTAATCTCATGTGTTACCTTTGAATACCTGATCCAACGGTTTATACTTAAGAAGCCAATTTCAATAACAGATGGTTCTGCTTTGGTAACCGGTCTGCTTCTCGCTTTCAATCTTCCTTCCAACATTCCTGTTTATATGGTTGTAATAGGAAGTCTTATTGCTATTGGGGTGGCGAAGATGACATTTGGAGGACTTGGTAACAATCCATTCAACCCTGCACTTGTCGGAAGAGTCTTTATGCTGATTTCATTTCCTGTACAGATGACATCCTGGCCTGTGCCATCAGGTTTCAGTACCGGTTATACAGATGCCGTAACCGGGGCCACACCACTTGCAGTTATAAAGGAGGGGATTAAAAACGGTGAATCACTTTCTCAGCTTATGGAGAAAGTGCCTACTACAATTAACATGCTTCTTGGCAAAATGGGAGGTTCAATGGGTGAAGTGGCTGCATTGGCTTTACTGATTGGATTTGGCTGGATGCTTTACAAAAAAATTATAACATGGCATATTCCGGTTTCTATTCTTGCAACAGTTGCCGTTTTTACGACAATTTTATGGTTAGTAAATCCTGAAAAAAATGCTGATCCTGTTTTTCATCTTTTATCCGGTGGCATTTTGCTGGGAGCGATATTTATGGCAACAGATTATGTCACATCGCCAATGAGTAAAAAGGCAATGCTTCTGTTCGGATTCGGAATTGGTGTACTTACAGTAATAATCAGGGTATTCGGTGCTTACCCCGAAGGAGTCTCTTTCGCAATTTTAATTATGAATGCATTTGTACCGCTTATGAACACTTATATTAAACCAAAACAGTTTGGTGAGGAGGTGAAAAATGGCTAAAACTGAATCAACATTCAGGAATATGTTACTGTCGCTGACACTTATTTCACTTGCAGCTTCAGCATGCCTGGGCTTTGTATATGAATTTACAAAGGGGCCAATAGAATTATCCAACCTGAACAAAAAACTTACGGCAATTAAACAGGTAGTGCCGGAATTCAATAATAATCCGAATGATGAAATGTATAAGCTTCCTACAGGTGAAGGAGACAGTCTTGAAATTTACCCTGCAAAAAAAGATTCAGTGGTTGTCGGGTATGCAATAAACACTTTCACAAAAAACGGATTCAGTGGAAACATTTCACTTATGGCCGGCTTCAGTCCCGACGGAACAATTATTAATATCACTGTTCTTGAACACAAGGAGACACCGGGTCTCGGCACCAAAATGACTGAGCCAAAGTTTAAGGATCAGTTTAATGACAAAAATCCTGAGGAGTATAAAATGAAAGTTAAAAAAGACGGCGGCCAGGTAGATGCAATTACTGCAGCAACAATAAGTTCGAGGGCATTCTGCGATGCAGTTCAGAGAGCTTACAATACTTTACAGAAAGGAGGATCAAAATGAATCAGTTTCAAAATTTTACTAAAGGATTCATAAAAGAGAATCCGATACTTGTACTCGTTCTCGGAACCTGTCCTACCCTCGCCACAACTTCATCGTCGATGAACGGACTGGGGATGGGAATTGCAACAACTTTTGTACTTATAGGATCGAACGTAGTTATTTCCGCTTTGGCTAACCTGATACCTGATAAGGTCAGGATCCCCGCTTTCGTAGTTATAATTGCCTCATTTGTAACAATAGTAGATCTGCTGATGCAGGCTTATGTTCCATCCCTGTATGACAAGCTGGGGATCTTCATCCCTTTAATTGTTGTTAACTGCATTGTTCTTGGCCGTGCTGAAGCCTATGCCTGCAAGAATAGTGTTCTCTCATCGCTCATTGACGGACTTGGAATGGGGCTGGGTTTATTCCCGGCGATGGGATACTTGTTTTCATCCTGGCTCCCGGAGCTTTTATGGCACTTGGATATATGATTGCTCTAATAAACAAGATTAAAAAAACTTAAAACCAAAGAGATATGGAATATATCTTAATAATTATATCGGCAGTATTTATTAATAATGTTGTTCTGGCACAATTTCTTGGGATTTGTCCGTTTCTGGGTGTTTCCAACAAAGTAAATACTGCGCTTGGAATGGCCGGAGCTGTAACTTTTGTTATTGTTCTAGCTACAATGGCAACCTATCTTATCCAGATTTATGTCTTAAATAAACTTGGCATCGAGTTTATGCAAACAATCACCTTTATTCTGGTTATTGCAGCTCTTGTGCAAATGGTTGAGATTATTCTCAAAAAAGTGAGTCAGCCACTGTATCAGGCACTTGGAATATTTCTTCCTCTGATTACAACCAATTGTGCCGTTCTTGGAGTTGCAATATTGGTTATAAAGAAGAATTACAACCTTATTGAAGGTGTTGTTTATGGAGCTTCTACTGCAATCGGGTTTGGACTTGCTCTTGTAATTCTCGCAGGCATAAGGGAACAACTTGAACTCGCAGATATTCCCAAAGGTATGAGAGGAGTCCCTATCTCGCTCATAATTGCCAGCATACTCGCAATGGCCTTCATGGGATTCACAGGAATTGTTAAATAGTTTGAAGTAAATAAGTTAATTTCTTCTTCCTGAAACATTTTTTTCGTTAATTGTGTAAGATTTCCTTTTCAGGGCAATTATGACTATTAACGATTATTACAGTTTACTTGGTTTGAAGCCGGGCTCATCTGTTGAGGATATTAAAAAAGCCTACAGAAAAATGGCCAGGCTTTATCATCCCGATCTTAACCACTCCCCTGATGCAAAGGATTTCTTTATCGGAGCAACAGAAGCCTATGAGTTTCTAATTGCCTGGCACAATAAACTACAATCTGATGAACAGACATACGAACAGGCGATGGAGGATTGGAGAAAATACAGGCAGGTAAGATCCAGAAAACGGGCTACTGCCTATGCTCGTGCTCCTTACAATACTTTTACAAACACAAAGTTTTATAAGACTACACGCATATTCGATGCAACTATAATACTGTTCAGCCTAATAATTTCTGTGATGGTTATAGTTTTTTCAATATTCGGATATAATTACAGGAATCACCACCCTATTCCCGGTGTTGAAAAACCAACAGTTTTCGGACTCATTATGCTTCTGATTCTCGGAGTAATCTTTTTTGCGGTTTCATTTATCTACCTGAGGGCCTATTACGAAACATCGAAAAAGAGAAGAAAAACCCACCATGGTATGGCATGATTTTTGAATTGTGTTGTACTGCAGCCTATCTGCCCGATTTTGATAAGCACTAATTATTTTGTCTCACATAATTAAACCTGCCATGAAAACCCCAATTCTCAAGTCAGCCTTTATATATATTTTATTAACTGCTCTTGCTTTCAGTTCATGTAAGAAAGATGATTCTAGTGAGATTGTTCCATTGGAGCCGGTACAAATTGATCTGACTGCCAATCAGGTAACACTTATTCAGTCTGGTAATTCATTCGCTTTTGACATTTTTAAGAAAACCTTAGGGGCAGCAGGAGAAAGTGAAAATTTAATGATATCACCTCTGAGTATTTCCACAGCTCTTTCAATGACTTTGAACGGAGCGAATAATGCAACACGTGAAGCAATGATTGAGGCACTTAGGGTAAACGGACTTACTCCGGAAACCGTAAATGAGTCTTATAAAAAACTGGTTGCTTCACTCCTTTCTGTTGATAATAAGCGAATTAATCTGAATATTGCAAATTCGGTATGGACTGAAAAGAACTTCGTTGTAAAAAAACCATTTACAGATATCCTTACAGAATATTATACTGCAGATTCAAAATCATTTGATATAACTGATCCGGAGGCTCCAAAGAGTATAAACACATGGATCGAAAACAAAACTAATGGACTTATCAAAAACATGGTTGATAAGCTTGAAAGCAACAGTGTGATGCTCCTTATAAATGCAATATATTTCAAAGGAAAATGGAATTCTCAGTTTGATAAGAGCAATACTGTTACCCAGCCATTCTATAAATCAGCCGGAACCACTTCCGATGTACCCATGATGAAACAAAAAGCTGATTTTAAAGCCTATACAGGCGATGGCTTTAAAATGGCAGAATTTCCGTATGGTCAGGGCAACTTTGTAATGGATGTTATCTTACCTGACGAAAATAACGGATTGGCCCGGATAACAGAAATCCTTTCAGAGAGCAGTTTCAATGAATGGATTGCCGGCATGAGAGTAACAGAGACAGAATTGTCATTCCCTCGATTCAAATATGGCTATAAAAAGAAGCTGAAGGATATTCTCACCGATATGGGAATGGGAATTGCTTTCACAGACAATGCAGATTTTTCTAATATCTCTGATATTCCGCTGCTTATTAATGACGTCACCCACCAGTCATTTATTGAAACAAACGAGGAAGGCACTGAAGCAGCTGCTGCAACAATAGTAGATATTGGTGTAACGAGCGCCCCTTTAGATCCTTTTGTGTTCATAGCAGATCATCCCTTCATTTATATAATCAGAGAAACAACAACCAACTCTGTTCTATTCATGGGTAAGGTTGTTGATCCGGTGCTTAATTAGATTTCTTGCCCCCTGGCCGCTACGCGTCCATCCCCCTAAAGGGGGACTAATTCACAATTATACTCTGATTTACAACTACTTATAAGCTAATAGCCCCCCTTTAGGGGGGTTGGGGGGCAGAATAACATTTGCGTCCTTTCCGGTTATTGGATTTTAAAATCAATTCACAATTCCAATTTTTAATTACTTTTAGCTCAGTAATATTTAAAATAAATGAGATTACCGGCTATAGCTTGTTTTGTGATTATTATACTTTCCTCAATGTCTTTTATAAATGAATCAAAAGCTCAAATATCTTCGACTCAGAGCCGGAAACCGCTTTTTTCTTTTGGAGTTATTGCAGATGTTCAGTATTGTAACTGCGAACCGGCAGGAACAAGATTCTACAATTCTTCGCTGACAAAATTAAGGGAGGCTCTAAATACTTTCAAATCTGATACAGTGAGTTTTGTTGTTAATCTGGGCGACCTGATAGACAGAGATTTTGAATCTTATAAACCGGTTATGAATATTCTTGACTCATCAAAACTTAAAATCTACCATATTGCTGGAAACCATGACTATTCAGTCGATTCGCGCTATAAGAAGAAATTACCTGTTTTAAAACCGGATGCAAAAGGATACTACTCTATTGTTCATGGGAATTTCAGGTTTATATTTCTCAACGGTAATGAAATAAGCACTTACTCATCGAATAATAAAAAAAAGATAAAGCAGGCTGAAGAGTTATTAACTTCATTGAAAACCGGAAACGAAATAAATGCCCTGGACTGGAACGGGGGATTCAGCGAGGTGCAGATTGCCTGGCTGAAGAATGAGCTTGATGCTTCAAATTCAGCAGGCGAAAAGGCATTTTTACTCTGTCATTTCCCATTAGTTCCTGAAAATGCACACAATCTTCTCAATTATAAAGAAGTTCTTACATTACTCGAAAAGTATCAGAATATAATTGCCTGGTTTAACGGACATAACCATGCCGGAAATTATGGCAACTTCAACATGATTCATTTTGTAAATTTCAAGGGGATGGTCGATACAGAATCAACCAATAGCTTTGCCATAGTTGATGTTTATAAAAACAAACTGTGGATCAGGGGCTCAGGAAGAGAGAAAAGCCAGATTCTTGCTTATTGAAGTTAAATTCAGAAACCCCTTGCTAAAAAAATGACAAAACTCGCAAAAGAACTGACACTGTACGGACTGATAATGGTGGCAATCGGTTCCTGCATCGGATCTGGCATATTTGTTACGCCTTCTCAGATTGCAGGACTAATACCCTCACCTTATATAATACTAGCTGTGTGGGCAATAGGCGGCATTATTACGCTTACCGGGGCTTTAACTTTTGCAGAAATCAGTTCAATCTTTCCAAAAGCCGGAGGGATTTATGTTTTCCTCAAAGAAGCATACGGCGGGTGGATAGGCTTTTTGTACGGATGGGCATACCTTCTTATAATAACCTCAGGCTCAATTGCTGTATTAGCTCTGGCCTTCTCCTACTACCTTAGCTTTTTCATCCCGATGAGCGAAACATGGAAAGTTATTACAGGAATCATTGCAATAAGTGTACTAACTACACTTAATATTTTACGGGCAAAATTCGGGGAGATGTTTTCAAATGTTTTTACAGGTCTTAAAATTCTGGGTATACTTATTATAATAGGTGTGGGAATAATTTACGGCACCAGCGATCTGACTTTTAAGGGCACTGGATTCACCTTTCCGCCCGGATCAGGATTTCAGAGCTTCGGTGTTGCACTTGTCGGTGTACTATTTTCTTATGGAGGCTGGCAGCACGCTTCATTCCTTGCAGGTGAAACAAAAAATCCTTCCCGGAATGTGCCGATCGCAATGATAACTGGTGCTATTGTAGTAACAATAATTTATCTTCTTGTGAATGTCAGTTACATGTTTCTTTTGCCCCTTAATACAATAACTGGTTCACAGAAGGTTGCTGCAGAAGCTGTAAGTACGATACTTCCATTCGGAGGGATGTTGGTCGCCGGGATAATAGCAATCAGTACACTCGGAACAATTGGCATCTATACACTCTCATCACCAAGGATTTACTACGCTATGGCTGAAGACGGGCTGTTCTTTAAGGGCATTGCAAAGGTACACCCGGTTTTCAAGACACCGGTGAATGCTATTATTATTCAGTCGGTTTGGGCAATTGTGCTGATACTATTCTGGGGTACCTTCGAAGATCTTATAACATACACAGTATCTGTTGAATGGATCTTCTTCACATTTGCTGCTGCAGGGATTTTTATCTTCAGAAAAAAGATGAAAGATGTTGAAAGACCTTATAAAACATGGGGCTATCCGGTTACTCCACTGATATTCATAGGTATTATTTCATGGTTTGTAATTAACATGATTATAAATAAACCTTTACACACAGGATTAGGCCTGGGACTCGTATTACTCGGAGTACCTGTGTACATATTTTTTAAACGGAAAAATTCACTATGAAAGACATCTCATACATAATAAACCATTTGGGTGAAGAACGGGGCAAATACTTCAACGCAATTACACCTCCTGTATTTCAGACAAGCAACTTCGCATTCAAAGATGTTGATGAGCTAAGAGAATCCATTACTGATGAAAAAAATAATTTTATTTATTCGAGGGGAAACAATCCAACCCTTGACATTCTCTGCAAAAAGCTGGCTGCCCTTGAAGATACGGATGAGGCTCTCGCTTTTGCCAGCGGCATGGCAGCAATCTCATCAGCATTAATATCATTTGTCAATGCAGGCGACCATATTATAAGTGTGCGCAATAACTACAGCTGGACAAATATGCTGATGACAAAATTCCTTCCCCGGTTTGGAGTTGAAACAACCTTTGTGGATGGTACAAAAACAGAAAACTTTAAGAATGCAATAAGAAAGAACACAAAAATAATTTATCTCGAGAGCCCTAATTCACTCACTTTCGAACTTCAGGATATTGAATCTGTTGCAAACATCGCAAAGTCAGCCGGTATTACCACCCTGATCGACAACAGTTATTCATCGCCCTTAACACAATCACCTGCTGCCATGGGCATCGATGTGGTTCTTCATTCAGCCAGCAAGTATTTGGGTGGGCACAGCGATATTGTTGCAGGAGTAGTTTGTACCTCATCTGAAAACATCAAAAGGATCTTCGATAATGAGTATATGGGACTTGGGGGAATAATTTCTCCTTTCAATGCATGGCTGATGCTCAGGGGGCTGCGGACATTACAGGCAAGAATTGATAAAATTTCTGAAACCACCTGCGAAGTTTTGAATTATCTCGAAAGTAATCCTATGGTTACTGATGTTCTTCATCCGCTATCAAAAAATCATCCGCAATATGATCTCGCCGTTAAGCAGATGCTTAAACCAACAGGACTTTTTTCAATAAGGATGGCAACAACTGATAAGAAAAAAATTGAAAAATTTGTAAATAGTCTGAAGCAATTCATTATAGGAGTATCATGGGGCGGACATGAATCTCTTGTATTTCCTGCACTTGCATTTGATGAAAAAAGAACCAAAGAAGGTTATTCAAATAATCTTATCAGGTTTTACATCGGTCTTGATGAATCTGAATCACTTATACGGGATCTCGATCAGGCTTTTGCCAGAATCAGTTGACTTTTACATAGTTAAACGGGACATCAAGAACTGAAGCGAAGTATTCGCCTCTCTCAAGAATATCTTCGTCACCATCTTCATAGTACCAGTTGAAAATGAATTTTTTATGCTTCAGAGTTACATAAGTAATCTTTTGAAGAAGTTGAATAAACACTTTGGCACTGGCACTGTTAAAGTACTCCAGATTCATATCCACACAGGTTACATCAGCAGGCGATTCTATATAACCTGTAATCCAGGCATCAACAGGAGCAAAATACTCAGTAACATTTTCATGTATTGATCTTCCCCTTATCCGTATTATCCCCTTAGGATCTAAAATAATCTCCGGCGTATTCTTCGACGGTGATATTCTCAGCAACTCCATCACAAAATATTTGTCCCGAAATTAATAATTTTAAAATAGAAAAATGAAAAAACAAGTTAATATCTGGCAAGCGGTGTAACATCATGATTTGAAAATTCGCCTCTCAGATACTTATAATAACCTGTAATTCCGATCATTGCAGCATTATCTGTAGTATATCTGAACTCAGGAATAAAAAGGTTCCACCCTTTTTTAACAGCTTCTTCCTTCATTGCATTCCGCAAACCTGAATTTGCAGAGACTCCCCCAGCAATTCCAATCTCTTTTATACCTGTCTGAACAGAGGCTTTCACGAGTTTGCTGATCAGAATAGTTATAATTACGTGCTGAAGCGAAGCACAAAGATCAGCCTTGTTCTTTTCAATAAAACCGCTGTCCTCCTTCAGCCTGTCGCGCAGAAAATAGAGAAAGCTGGTTTTCAAACCGCTGAAGCTGAAATCAAGTCCAGGAATAACGGGTTTGGCAAATTTGAAGGCAAGAGGGTTACCCTGAGCTGCCAGTTTATCAATTATCGGTCCCGCGGGATATGGTAAACCCATAACTTTTCCGCATTTATCGAAGGCTTCACCCGCAGCATCATCTATTGTATTGCCGATAACTTCCATCTCAAGATAATTTCTTATAACAATAATCCTGGTATGCCCGCCCGATACAAGGAGACATAGAAACGGAAATGAGGGAATCCTGTTCTCCTTATCTTTTTCAAGAATAAAATGTGCAAGCACGTGTGCCTGGAGATGATTTACTTCAATCAGAGGTATATCCATTGCCAGTGCAAATCCTTTGGCAAAAGAGGTACCAACCAGAAGAGAGCCGAGTAAACCAGGTCCCCTTGTAAAAGCGACTGCATCAATATCTTTATTTGTTATTCCGGCTTTTGTTATAGCCTGATGAGTTACAGGCACGATATTAGACTGATGAGCGCGTGATGCAAGTTCAGGAACCACACCGCCATAAGACATATGGATATCCTGATTGGCAATAAGGTTTGATAAAACGCAACCATCTCGCAGAACTGCTACAGAAGTATCGTCGCACGAAGATTCTATTGCTAAAATTGTAACACTCATCAAGGCTTTGTTTTTCGGTATATTTTAGGTTATTTTGAATACTGATTTTTCAATCATTTTTATGTTCAAAATTATTAAAAAATCACTTAAGTATTTAATAATTGCAGCCGGGATAACAATTATACTCCCGACCTTGCTGTATCTGTGTCTCCAATTCCCATATGTACAGACACTTATGGTTAAGAGGGTAGCAGATCATTTTTCGGATGAACTCAAATCATCTATTACTGTCGGGAAGATCAATTATAGATTTTTCAATAAACTGGTGATAACTGACCTTTTGATAAAAGACCAGAAGTACGATACACTTATTTATTCGCAAGAAGTCTCGGTGGCAATTAAAGGTCTGAGTTTTAAGTCTAATTCAATACAATTTGGCAAAATATTACTTGTAAAACCAAGGGTATCACTTGTAACTGATACAACCGGAATAATGAACCTTACATGGTATCTCGACCGGTTTAAAAAACCGGCAGACACTACTTTAAAAGAAAAGGGTAATATTTCAATCGATCAGATAGAAATAAGAGATGCAACCTTCACTCTTTTTAATCATTCTGCTTCAGCTGGAAAGAACAGAATAGATTTTAACAATTTGAATATCAGCAGCATAAATGGAATAATCGAAAATATTGAATCGAAGAACGATACAACCTCATTCAATATTTACAATCTCACATTCCGTGAAAAATGTGGCTTTCAATTGAAAAGAATGAGCAGTTCAGTTGAAATTGCAAAACAACAATATGCTTTAAGCTCCCTGTTTCTGAACTTCGACAGTAGCATTATAAATATTTCCAAACTAACAGTAAAGGCAGATTCTTCTGATTCCTTTAAAAAATTCATTAAAGAAGTAAGGATTGATCTCAGACTTGAGAAATCACTTATAAACACCGAAGAACTAAGTTACTTTATACCTATATCTGATGAAATTAAGGAATCTTTATGGCTATCAGGAAGAATCTATGGAACTGTTGCCGAACTGAGGGGCCGTAATATTGCAATGGAATACCGGAATTACACTTCACTCAATTGTGATTTTGACCTGTCGGGTTTACCTAAAATTGACAATGCCTTTATTTACATTGGAGTTAACTCATTATCCACCAATGCAAAAGATCTGGAAAAAATAGTTATCCCCGGGAAAGGAAATATTGTATTACCGGAAGTACTTTATAAAGTCGGAGATATTTCATTCGATGGAAGTTTTACGGGTTTTACAACTGATTTCGTTACCTATGGTAAGTTCAGGAGTAAAAACGGAAGTATAAGTACTGATATATCTCTCAGACCTGAAGAATCGAAAAGATACAGAATCAAAGGATTAATAAACGGCAATGAAATTGATCTGGGTGCACTGACAGGAAATTCTGAATTATTGGGAAAACTCAGCATAAGTGCAAAAGTTGACGGTTTTGCATATTCATTAAAAAAATTCGCTGCAGATCTTACAGGCGAAATTGACAGTGTGGAAATAAATAATTATAAATACAGGAACATAGCCCTGAAAGGATTTTTTACTGAAAATACCTGGGATGGAAGTATAAATGTTGCCGATAAAAATATCAGACTCGACCTTCTCGGTATGTTTAACTTTAAAAGCAAACTTCCTGAATTTGATTTCACAATGAACCTGGCAGAAGCCAATCTGCATGATCTACATATAGACAAACAGGATACTTCAGCAAGTCTTACAATGCTTCTAACATCAAACTTCAAGGGGAACACTATAGATAATCTTGACGGAGAAATAAGGCTCCTAAATTCCAGTTATACCAAGAACGAGAGTACACTTGATATGTATGATTATTCAATTAAGACATTTGTTGAGAATAACAAGCCTGTTCTAAGCCTCCGTACAGATATTGTCGATGCAGATATAACAGGATACTATAATTTTGCCGCATTTGGTGAACTTATCCGATCTTCTTTGGAAACTATAATGCCTTCACAATTTCCGCCAACAGTAAAAAAGAAGAATCTGAAGAAGAATAATTTCGCCTTCGAGGTTAATTTCAAGAACACTGACAGAATTAATACTTTTTTTCAAACAGGCATTAAACTGGCTGATAAAAGTTACCTGAGAGGATCAGTTTATTCCGATAGTGTTATTAATATAAATGGAAAATCAGGTTCCCTGTCGATAATGAATAATGTTTTTAATGACCTGGATTTTAACACAACACTTTCAGGATCAGAATTATCCGTTGAAATAAAAAGTTCAGTCGTTTCACTGATACGACAGACCGATCTGAAAGGACTTTCAATAGGCATAAAAACAAAACCTGATAATTTTATTTTCAACATAAACTGGGATAATAACGACAATAATCTTAATAAGGGGAATTTTATAGCAAGAGGAATGATTGAAAAGAGTTCCCCTGCAAATAAAAACTCCAGGCTATTGATTAATATCGATTCAACAGATTTCTTTACCGGTGGAAACCAATGGATAATAAGCAATTCGACTATTGCAATAGATTCAAATGCAATAGCCATTAAGAAATTGTATCTGACCAGCGAAGACCGATATTATATGGTAGATGGAACTGTATCGGCTAATCCGCAGGATACATTATACTTCAGGTTTAAAGGGATCGAAATTACACCATTAAACTACCTTGTAGGAAGTCAGAATCAGAACGATCCAAACAGGATCCTCTTCAATTTCAAGGGAAGTGCAAGCGGCAAAATACTATTGAATAATGTTTACAATAGCCCCATCCTTGAGAGTGATTTGCAGATATCTGATTTTTCAGTGCTTAACAGTCAGTTTGGTCATATTTATATAAAATCGGCACTCAATAATGATAAAAAAGTTATTGACATTAAAGCAATAAATGATCTTGCGGGTGTAAAAATGCTGGATATATCTGGCTTTTACGACAGGGACCGTAAGAAACTCGACCTGAATGCAAATGCAACCAGGCTGCACGTTGATGCTCTCAACCCATTACTTAAAATGTTTGCATCCGGCATTTCCGGGTATGCTTCAGGCAAGGTTAACTTCACAGCCCAGAAAGGCAAAATGGTGCTTAAGGGAGCCCTGATGGCAGAGAATACAACTATGAAGATAGATTACCTGCAGACAAGATATAGAATAAACGACACTATCAGGTTTGATAAGGACGGAATTAAATTCAATAATATAAAACTTACCGATGATAAGGGGAGCATTGCGTCGCTTACCGGCACAATTTATCATAAAAGTTTTAAAGATTTTACTGCCGACGTAATTGTTAATATTGCCAGACCAAATGAATTACTAATACTGAATACAAAACCGAAAGATAATGAGATGTTCTACGGAACTGCATATGGATCGGGACTTACAACTATTAAAGCCAGACCAGGATCACTCTCTTTCGATATTTCTGCCAGAACCGGGAAAAATACAAAGTTTTATATTCCACTCACCTCAGGCCTCTCTGTATCAGAATATTCTTTCATATCGTTTGTAAGTGCCGATTCGCTTAATCAGGCTAGAATAGTGAAAGATACGGAAAGTCAGAAATCAGTTCCATACGTAGCAAATCCTACAGTTATGGACATAAATATTGATCTGAAAGTAACGCCTGATGCAGAAGTTCAGTTGATTTTTGATTCCAGAGTGGGAGATGTTATGAAAGGTCGCGGAACAGGGGATCTCATTGTAAACCTGAGCAAAAAAGGAGAATTCACAATGCTTGGAGACTACATTATTGAAGAGGGAGACTATCTTTTTACATTAGGCAGTATTTTTAATAAGAACTTTACTGTTGAAAACGGCGGCAAGATCACATTTAATGGAGTAATGGATAACGCCGAGCTCGACATGAAGGCTATCTATAAGCTTAAAACCACTCTACAGCCGATTCTCGGGGAAGAATTCACCGACAGAATTGATGTTCAGTGTCAGCTTAACCTTACCGGGAAACTTTTTAATCCGGTTGTTGGGCTGAATATTGAATTGCCAAATGCAGATGAACAGACTAAAGCATATGTAAGAAATTACATATCAACTGAAGAAGAACAAAGCCGTCAATTTCTATATCTGCTCGTAATGAACAGCTTTTATGCCGATCCTTCAAAGAGCAATACAGCAAACACATCAACAACAGGAGCAGGAACATCTGCTATGGCTGTTACTACCACAGAGATGCTTTCAAACCAGTTAAGTAACTGGCTGTCGCAGATCAATAATGATGTCAATATCGGCTTCAACTGGAGGCCAGGTACCCAGGATATTAATTCACAGGATGTTGAAGTCGCACTTTCAACTCAGATTCTTAATAATAAAGTTGTTATAAACGGCAATTTCGATTACAGGGGAATTGGAGGTACAACTGATAATCCAAATCAGCTCACCGGCGATTTTGATGCTGAAGTTACATTAACTGAGAAATTGAAGCTGAAAGTGTTTAACAGGTTCAATAACGAATACTCAGGTAAGGGGCCTTATACCCAGGGAATAGGTATCTTTTTCAAGGAGGATTTCGATAAGTTTTCGGATCTCTTCAACAGAAAAATCAAATCAGACATGAAGAAAGAAAAAGAGACCGGCATCATTGAAAAAAAATAGCACCCAGCAATCTTACAAACTTCCGGCTTCGGTCTTCCTTTAGACTCCGTAGCCTTGCTTTGTCCGCCGAAGCTTAAGTAAAGTCGGTGGCAAAGCAGGCGGTTAATAATTTTCTCAACATTGTTATTAACCTGTTATACTAGAAAGGGGTATAACACCGTTTTTTAATAACTTCGCACGTGAAATAAAGAAATAATGACTTTTCAAATCTGATAATTAATTAACAAATAGAAGAATATGACATTTTTACAGTTCATCTTACAGGACGGTGCTCTTCCTGTTGAAAAAGTAAGCGCAGCTAAATTAACGCTTCTCGACCTTACGATTAAAGGGGGATGGGTTATGATCCCAATTATCCTTTTATCTTTTGTTGCCACTTATATTTTCATAGAACGGTACTATGTTATTAGAAAAGCCACAAGGGAAGACCAGAATTTTATGAACAGGATTAAGGATTACATTCATGACGGTAAGATAGATGCTGCCCTTGCATTATGCAGATCAACCGACAGCCCGTCAGCCCGGATGGTAGAAAAAGGGATTAGCAGGCTTGGAAGACCGCTGCAGGATATAAGCACAGCAATTGAAAATGTAGGTAAACTTGAAATATCAAAGCTCGAAAAAGGATTTCCAACCCTTGCAACTATTACAGGTGCAGAGCCTATGCTTGGATTCCTTGGTACTGTAATCGGAATGGTACAGTCATTCTATGCAATGTCGCAGGCAGGAAACAATATAGAGGTTTCCATGATGTCGGATGGTATATATACAGCACTTATTACAACAGTTGCCGGTTTAATAGTGGGTATTTTAGGATATTTTGCATATAATACACTGGTTGTAAGAGTCGAGAGAGTGGTGTTTAATCTAGAAGCCACTTTAACAGAATTCATGGATATCTTGAACGAACCAGTTAAAACAGATAGGTAAAATGGCACTATCGCAACGAAATAAAATTAATATTAACTTCAGTTCGGTGGGAATGACGGATGTCGTTTTCAATCTACTGATATTCTTTATGTTAACTTCCACTCTGGTTCATCCCCATGCTTTAAAGCTAACTCTTCCGAAGGGGAGTGTTCAGACATCGGCTAAACCTCAGACAACTGTATCAATTACAACTGATTTAAAACTTTATGTTGAGAGTCAGCAGGTAACGTTTGAAGAGCTTGAGGCAGTTCTGAAGCAGAAACTTGGCAGCAACCCTGAGATTTTTATTGCCTTGCATACCGACGAGAGTGTTCCTATTGGTACTGTTGCCAAAGTTCTTAATATTGCACAAAAAAACAATTATAAACTTATCCTTGCAACATCTCCCAAATAACGACCTCCATCAGTTTCCTTCAGAAAGAGGAAAAGGAATAGCCGGAGCAGTGATTATACATCTTATTGTATTTCTGTTTCTCATTTTTGCCGGTTTCTCACTTCCTCCTCTTCCTGAGAAAGAGGAAGGTCTTCTGGTAAATTTTGGGACTGATGATACAGGCGAAGGTCTTATTGAACCATCTCCTCCGGCTGTTCAGCAGGTTGTTGTTCCACCTCCCCCTGCTGCCGTTCCTGAAAAAACAGCTGACGATCCTCTGCTTACTCAGAATAATGAAGAAGCTCCGGAGATAAAGAAAGTTGATCCTGATGCAGAAAAGAAAAGACTGGAAAAGATTGAAGCTGACAAAAAAAGAAGAGAAGAACTTGCAGCTGAAAAATTAAGAAAGCAGCAGGAAGAGGCTGAAAGAAAACGGATTGAAGCTGAACAGAAGCGTGAGGCTGACATTAAAAACATGACTAAAAACGCTCTGGCAAATTCAAAAAATGCTGGAACAACATCAACCGGAGAAGGTGTTACAGGCGGTGCCGGTAACCAGGGAGATCCTGACGGAGATGTGAATGCTAAACTACATGCTCCAGGAGGCGGAACAGGAAACAATGGTGACATATCATATAACCTCGGGGGAAGAGGAGTTCAAACTCTTATCTCACCGAAATATGATATTCAGAAAGAGGGAATAGTTATTGTGGATATAAGTGTGGACCAGAATGGAAATGTTACTCAGGCTATACCAGGCGGAAAAGGTTCTACTGTTTTGGATGAAGAACTTCTTAAAGTTGCAAAGGACGCCGCCTTAAAGACAAAGTTTGTTGTAAAGAAAGATGCTCCCGTTGTTCAGAAAGGAACAATCAAATATATTTTCAAACTGAAATAATTGATTTTTTGTTTTGTTGCGTTGTTTTGTGCAGGGAATAGTCGCGACTATTCCCTACACAATTATTCCCTATACAATTATTCCCTGCACAATTAGTTCCTGCTGAACAATTCTGTAATCGCAGTGTGCAAATTATCTATCAGGTTGCTATCCTTAATAATATAATCGTCGATTCCTTTTCTTGCCAGCTCAAGCACAATCTCACCTTTATCCTGTCCTGAGAGCATAATTACCGGCAAATCAGGTTTTAGTTCCTTTATCTTATCAAATACCTCCATCCCGTTCATTACCTCAATTTCATTGTTTACAAAAAAGTAGTCAAGGATTATGAGGTCAGGGTTCTTTCCCAGAGCTTTTAAACAATCTTCTCCATACGCAAATGATTCCATTTCGTATCCCTCTGATGTGAACCTCTTAACAACAAGCATGTTAATAAACGGATCATCATCCACTATAAAAATCAGTTTCCTGTTACTCATCGAAAGTTCTATTCTAAATGCAAGCTACAAAGTTATAATAAATATTCAATTCACTTGAACATAATAAAATTAAGGAATTGACCTTTTTTACATTGAAAAGAGTGGATAGTTTTTCATCATATCAACCACCTTCTCTCCCACTTTCTTTATAACTCCTTCATTCTCAATATTAGAAATCACCTCATCTATTAGGTCAACAATAGTTCCCATGTGCTCTGTCTTAAGCCCTCTTGTTGTTACTGCAGGTGTACCTACCCTTAATCCCGACGTAAGGAATGGTGAACGGCTGTCGAACGGGACCATGTTCTTATTTACAGTAATATGAGCCAGCACAAGTGTATTTTCTACCTTCTTTCCTGAGATTTCAGGAAATTTGGTTCTGAGATCAATAAGCATAAGATGGTTATCAGTACCATCCGATATTACCTTATAGCCTTTATCCATAAATGCTTTAGCCATAACTGCAGCATTTTTCTTAACCATCGACTGATAATTTTTGAATAACGGATTAAGAGCTTCGCCGAAGGAAACTGCTTTTGAGGCAATTACATGCTCAAGAGGACCTCCCTGTATACCCGGGAACACAGCTGAGTTCAAAAGAGATGACATCATTCTGACTTCTCCTTTTGGTGTTGTAATTCCCCATGGATTTACAAAATCCTTGCCCATCAGGATTATTCCGCCCCTGGGGCCACGAAGTGTTTTATGTGTTGTTGAGGTAACAATATGTGCGTATTTCAGGGGATTATTCAGCAGTCCTGCTGCGATCAATCCTGCCGGATGTGCCATGTCGACCATAAATATTGCACCAATTTTGTCTGCAATATTCCTCATCCGCTCATAGTCCCAGTCGCGGGAATATGCTGACGCACCTCCAATAATCATTTTCGGCTTTTCCTTAAGTGCCGTCTCCTCCATCATATCATAATCAACCAGACCGTCGGATTCTCTGACACTATATGCAACAGGCTTATAAAACAATCCCGAAGAATTAACTGGTGATCCATGCGAAAGATGTCCCCCGTGTGCCAGGTTTAATCCCATAAATGTGTCTCCAGGCTTAAGTACTGTCATGAAAACTGCCATGTTTGCCTGAGCCCCGGAATGTGGCTGAACGTTAGCATATTCTGCATTGAAGAGCTGCTTAAGCCTGTCAATTGCAATTTGCTCCGACTGATCAACAATTTCGCACCCGCCATAATATCTGTTCCCCGGGTAGCCTTCAGCATATTTGTTTGTCATAACCGAACCCATAGCTTCAAGTACCTGAGGGCTTACAAAATTCTCGGAAGCAATAAGCTCTATGCCATTTATCTGACGCTGGCGCTCCTTCTCTATCAGATCGAAAATAATTTTATCTCTTTCCATACATATATTTTTAAAATATTTATTCTTCTGAAAACTCAATTAACAATTCACGATAAGTTGCATAAATTCTTGATTTTGAAATAAACCCGGCATAATAGCCATTGTCCATTACGGGAAGATTCCAGGCTCCTGTTTTCCTGAAAGTATCCATTACAGTTTCAATGTTTTCCTTCTTATCAAGGTATGAAGGGGGAATTGTCATCAGATCCTTAACAAATGTGGTATCATACAATTCCTGCTGGAACATTATCTCACGGACATCGTCGAGTGAAACAACCCCTTCAAGAATATTATATTCATCAACAACCGGAAACAGATTCCTCCTGGATTTTGAAATGATGCGTATCAGATCGCCAAGGGTATCAGTTGACCTTACTTTGGTGAGATCGGTCTCAATCTCTTTTTTCCAGTCCATAACTGTAAGTACAGCTTTATTTTTATCATGGGTAATAAGCTCTCCCCTTTTGGCAAGCTGTACATGATAAATTGAGTGCTTCTCAAAACTTTTGGTTGTGATATAGGCAACTGTTGCAGTAATTATTAAAGGAATAAGCAAATCGTAGCCCCCTGTAATCTCTGCAATAAGAAATATGGCAGTGAGAGGGGCATGCATAACACCTGCCATCATTCCTGCCATCCCTACAAGCACAAACCTGTTGTCAGGAAGATCGACACTTAAATACTTCCTGAGCAGACCTGCCATGAAGAACCCATTTACTCCGCCGATAAAAAGTGTCGGAGCAAATATGCCGCCAACCCCTCCGGCTCCATTGGTAGAGCTGCTTGCAACCACCTTAAGCAGAATGAGCCCAAGCAGAAATAAACTAATTGTCAGAACATTGTCAGCAATATTATTGAAAAGAGTATTTGTCAGAATTGTATCGGCATTACCCTGGACCAGTGCCATAATTGTATCATAACCCTCTCCATAAAATGGTGGAAAAAGAAAGATTAATCCACCGAGAATTATGCCGCCGACAACAAGACGGATATAAATATTCTTAACCTTTTCATAACTGCCTTCAATGAAGAGTGTCATCTTTGAAAAATAGAGCGATAACATTCCGGATACTATCCCAAGCAGGATATACCATGGTATATTTGATATATTAAAAGCAGTAGTAACATTAAAATTGAACAACACATTGTCTCCCATAAGAAAATAGGCAACCGTTGCAGCAGTAACTGACGAAATTAAAAGTGGCACAATCGATGAGATTGTAAGGTCGAGCATCAGAATCTCGAGGGTAAATACTATACCTGCAATTGGAGCTTTGAAAATTCCTGAAACTGCCCCGGCAGCACCACACCCCACAAGCAGGGTAATATTCTTATAATTAAGCTTAAAGAATCTGCCTAGCGCTGATCCAATTGATGACCCGGTAAGCACTATTGGCGCCTCTGCTCCAACTGACCCGCCAAAACCTATCGTAAGTGTACTCGCTACTACTGAACTCCATGTATTATGAGCCTTAAGGTAGCTTCTCTTTTTCGATATTGAATAAAGAATCCTGCTTATCCCATGTCCGATCTTATCCTTAAGAATATGCCTTACAAAGATCACAGTTAAGGTCATTCCTAAAAGAGGATAGGCAAGATAAAGATAGCTGCCCGATTCCATAGTTATTCCTTCAGTAAGGATCTGATGAGTAAAGTGGATAGCATTTTTAAGCAATGCTGCAGCCAACGCACTCAGCAAGCCGACAATGAGGCTAAGAAAGTAGATTATCTTAACCTGATCTATATCAACCAGCCTTTTGTGAAGAATATTTCTGAAAAAACGAAATCTGAACATAATTGTGCAAATATAAAAACAATACTAATCCTTCATTGTTTTTTATTTAAGTTTGTCTGATGGAAATATTCAATGCAATAACCTTCCTGAGTGTTATGGTTTTAAATCCTGGTTATGATAAAATATAGCAGATTCGTACTGGATAATGGCTTAAAAGTTCTGGTGCATGAGGATAAATCCTCACCGCTTGTTGCGATGAACATTCTGTACGATGTGGGATCGAGGGATGAGGATCCGGAAATGACAGGTATTGCTCACCTGTTTGAGCACCTGATGTTTGGCGGTTCCATAAATATTCCTGATTATGACAAGCCTCTGCAGATGGTTGGAGGTGAGAATAATGCATTTACAAATAATGATATAACAAATTACTATTTAACAATTCCGTCAGAAAATATTGAAACCGGGTTCTGGCTTGAATCCGACAGAATGCTGGAGCTCGACTTTTCGCAAAAAAATCTCGATACCCAGAAAAATGTTGTCATTGAGGAATTTAATCAGAGATATCTCAATCAGCCATATGGTGAAGCATTACTTAAAATAAGACCTCTTGCCTTTAAGGTACACCCATACAGGTGGCCAGCAATTGGCATGGATATTTCGCATGTTGAAAAGGCAACCCTTGGTGAAATAAAAAAATTCTTCTATTCTCATTATGCTCCGAATAATGCAATACTTTCACTTACAGGAAACATTACAGGGGATAATGCATACAAACTCGCTTCGAAATGGTTCGGCCCTATCGAAAAGAGAAAAGTTCAGGAAAGGAAACTTCCTGCGGAACTGCCGCAAAATGAAAAGAGACTCAGTGTTATTGAGAAGGATGTTCCATCAGACGCACTTTACAAAGTGTGGCATATAGGACCCAGAAACAGTAAAGATTTTTATACACTTGACCTTATTACAGACCTTCTGGCAGGGGGTGAATCGGGAAGACTTCACACAAAACTTGTGAGAGAGAAAAAATTATTCACTGAAATAAATGCCTACATAACGTCGGATATTGATCCGGGTCTTATTTTTGTCCAGGGCAAACTTATGAAAAACATTGATTTACAGACTGCTGACGATGCTGTAAATGAAGTGATTGAAGAACTGAAAAACGATTCTATCGGCATTGATGAAATTGAAAAAGTCAAGAATAAATTTGAATCTTCAACTGTTTTTGGAAATACTAGTATTCTTAATAAAGCAATTAATCTTTCATTTTATGAGTTGCTGGGCGATGCCGGATTTATTAACCGGGAGGTGGAAGAATTCAGGAAAGTCACCATTGACGATGTTGCTGAATCCACAAAACGTTACTTCACTTCTGAGAACTCAAGTACATTGTTTTATAAATCAGTAAAAAAGGGGAAATAATGGATAATCTGCAAAGAGTTCAGCCGCCTGTTTATCCATTAGGTAAGATTAATATTCCGGAAGCGGTTTCATTCAATCTTGCTAACGGAATCCCTGTATATTTAATAGAAGCCGGCACCGAAGAGATCTTACGGATTGAATTTACTTTCAGAGCTGGACAGATCAATGAATCGGTGCCTTTGATCTCTTCAACGACAAATATGATGCTTTCCGAAGGATCGCAGACCTATACATCAGAAGAACTCAACAGACTGCTTGATTATTACGGGGCATTTCTCAATTTATCGGCAGAAAAGGATCGTGCAGGTATTGTTATTTTCTGTCTGAATAAGCATATTGGAAAGGTTATTGAACTAAGCAGAGAGATTATTTTTCGCCCTCTCTTTCCAGAAAAAGAGCTCAGCGCACTTATGAATAAACGGCTGAGCTGGTTTCTTGTAAACAGGGAAAAAGTCCAAAATCTTGCAAACGATAAATTTTTCGAGTCAATTTTTGGAAAGGATCATCCTTACGGTCATCAACTCAGCGAACCTGACTTCTCAAATCTTAAACCGGATTTACTTAAGGAATTTCATACCAATTATTACACACCTGAAAATATGGCAATAATATTATCAGGAAAGATTCCCCTTAATGCCTCAGTATTGTTAAATGAGTTTTTCGGTCAGAATAAAACAAATAAAACTTCTTACAAGGAAAACCTGTTGAGGCCAGTTCCGGAAAAAAACAAGAAAATACATGTTGATAAACCCGGAACTGTACAAACAGCTATCAGGATAGGCTCTGCTTCAATAAATAAGAAAGAGACTGATTATCCGGGATTAAAAGTTCTTGATTCAATTCTCGGGGGATATTTCAGCTCAAGGCTGATGAAAAACATCCGTGAAGAAAAAGGATATACTTATGGCATCGGTTCATCAATCTCTTCACTAGAAATGTCTGGTTACAAGATGATATCAACAGAGGTGGGCCATAAAAACAGTCAAAAAGCAATTGAAGAAATCTATAAAGAAATTCGTAAATTACAATCAGAACCAGTTTCGAAAGAAGAACTTGAAGTGGTTCGGAATTACATGGCAGGAGAGCTCCTGCGAATGTTCGACGGACCATTCGCTCTGGCTGAAAGTTTCAGATCTGTTTGGGATTTCGGCCTGGATAACAGTTACTATTTCAGGCTTGCGGACAAAATAAAATCAATTGATGCCGATGAAATAAGAGGCCTTGCTAATACGTATTACAATATTGATGACCTCTATCAGATCACGGCCGGTATTAAATGAAAGGAAAAAGGTTAAATACAATACTTATTTTTTTAAGTTTAAGTTTTCACAGCGCTTATTCACAGACTGACTGTATTACTGACCCCCCACTTCCGCCTGTGCTTACCCTTGTTACAGTACAGCCTGAAACAGGGAATACGATAATCAGCTGGTCTCCCAGCCCTTCTGCGAATATTGCTGCATATATTATCTACTCTTACAAAAACGGTGACGGTCTGGCGCTTGATACAGTCTGGGATCCTTCGCAAACAAGTTATACCCTTACAACAACCGCCTCAAAGTACTTCAGCGTATCTTATGTAGTTGCAGCTATGAGGCTGCCCAGATGTACAAGTGTTTTATCAAATAACCTGAGTACAATATTTTCAGAAATTGCGATTGACACCTGCAATAACAAACTGAATCTTAAATGGAACCAATACCCTGATCAGCCCAAAAAGGTAGTTGAATACAAAATTCTGATCTCAGTTAACGGAGAGCCGTTTGAAGAAAAATTCACAGCTCCTGCAGGATCTGACATTTATTCCTTTTCAGGCTTTTTAACCAACTCTGCATACTGCTTCATTGTAAAAGCAATGCTTGAGGACGGAAGCATATCATCCTCAAATAAAACATGCGTTTCAACCAGGATGCAGAGGCCTCCAGGTTGGATAAACGCAGATTATGCTACTGTAAATCAGGATAATAATATATTACTTTCGTTCACTATAGATCCATTATCTGAAATAAAAAATTTTCTTCTTGAAAAGAAAACACAGTCTGAAAGTGTATTTCAGCAGGTGGCCCGGCTTGTTTCTGTGGACAGCAAGGTTAGTTTCAAAGATAATGATGGTGATGTAAGAAAGGTAAATTATTACCGGCTTTCTGCAATAAACAACTGCAGCATATCAATAATCTCATCAAACATCTCTTCGAATATTGTTCTGTCTTCGGAACTTTCAGATGATGTGGTAATTTTATCATGGAATAAATACAGAGAGTGGCTTGGAAATATCTCATCATATACTTTATTTGCTGATGCCGGCAGTGGTTTTACGGAAAAGGCTAATCTGCCGGCGACAGATACCGTATACCATCTGAATTATAAAGATATTATGTATGAAGTATCAGGTGACAAGGTTTGCTTTCAGATTCAGGCTATTGAAAATTCAAACCCTAACAGCATCAATGGACAAAGTACTTCAGCCTCAGTATGCATTACGCCTCCGGAAGTAATAACTGTTCCAAATTTGTTTACTCCCGATAATGATCTGCTGAATGATTACTTCAGGCCTGTATTATCTTTTACACCAAAAGAGTATAAGCTCGTTATAAGCGACAAACGCAGAAAAATACTTTTTGAAACCAGCGAATACCTTCGGGAATGGGATGGATCATTTCACGGAACACCTCAGCCACAGGGAGTATATTTATGGTATCTGAATGTTACAACACAATCGGGAAGGAATATTTCTAAGACTGGGACAATTACAATTTTCGTCGATAATAAATAATTTCATCCCCCTCAATACAAATTTAGCCTGTATCTTTTCGCTGGAAGCGTTATATTTGTAATTGGCAAAAAAATGCGCACTACTATTTTATGGGCAATAAGGATGTTTTTGATGAGGAGGACAGGAATCGTATTCAGCATGAGTATGATGGGTTGGTAAATAATCTTATCAGGTGCAATAAGGCAGGCGACAAGGAGATGATTGACAAGGCTTTCAGGATCGCCAATGAAGCTCACTGGAACATGCGCCGGAAGTCAGGCGAGCCATATATAATCCATCCAATATCTGTAGCAAAAATAGTCAACCAGGAAATCGGTCTTGGTGCAAAATCAATTGCAGTTGCCCTGCTTCATGATGTTGTTGAAGATACTGAGTATTCCCTGGAGGATATCGACCGGGAGTTTGGTCCCAAGATCTCATCGCTGATCGACGGACTTACCAAAATATCAGGGACTTACAATAAAGAAAACTCAAGTTCACTTCAGGCTGAGAACTTCAGAAAAATGCTGCTCACCCTTTCGGATGATCTAAGGGTAATACTTATAAAAATAGCTGACCGGCTGCATAATATGCGTACTCTTGATTCAATGCCGGAACATAAGAAAATGAAAATTGCGGGCGAAACAATCTTTCTTTATGCCCCCCTTGCCCACCGTTTAGGATTATATGCAATAAAGAGTGAACTGGAGGACCTTAGTTTCAAGTTTCGTCAGCCGCAGATATATGAAGAGATTACTGCAAAACTGAAACACAGTGAGAAGAAAAATATCTCACTTATTAATAAATTCTCATTACCCATTATTGATAAGCTAACTCAGGCAGGTCTTATATTTGACATCAGCGGAAGGCCAAAATCAATTTTTTCGATCTGGAAAAAAATGCAGGCCAAAAATGTTCCCTTCGAAGAGATTTACGATGTTCTTGCAATAAGAATTGTCTTCGAACCTGTTGCCGGAGTGTCGGAAAAGACACAATGCTGGAGTATCTATTCAGCTGTAACAGACTCATATCTTCCAAAACCTGACAGGCTCCGCGACTGGGTAAGCAGGCCTAAACCAAATGGGTACGAAGCCCTTCATGTAACAGTAATGGGTCCTGAAGGTCAGTGGGTAGAAGTGCAGATAAGGAGCAAAAGGATGGATGAGATTGCTGAAAGAGGTTATGCAGCACACTGGAAATATAAAGGTGATGATTCTCAGGAGAGCGAACTTGACAAATGGATAAAGAAGATCAGGATCATGCTTGAAAACCCGAGGGAAGACCCGATTGAATTCCTTGATGAATTCAAAATGAATCTTTTCTCTTCCGAAATTATGGTTTTTACTCCAAAAGGTTTTCTTGTAAGTCTTCCGAAAGGAGCTTCAGCTCTTGATTTTGCATATGAGATTCACACTGAGATTGGAAACAAAGCAATAGGTGCAAAGATAAACTACAAGCTCAATCCGATAAATTCAATACTGATGAGCGGTGATCAGGTTGAAATAATTACCTCTGAAATTGCTAAACCTGAAAAAGAATGGCTCGCCTTTGTAAGAACATCCAAAGCAAAAGATGCCATAAAAAACTATCTTAAAAATGATTCGAAAGACTTTGTTCAAAAAGGAATCGATACACTTGAAAATGAACTAAAGAAGATCGGATTATCATCTAACCCTGAGATAATTAAAAATCTTCTTAAAACACATGAATTGACCAGCAGGGAAGATTTGTACAACGGAATCGGTGCAGGAAGCATAAGCCTTGCAAACCTGAAGAAACTTGTAAAAAAGAGTCCCGCAAACAATGTTATTAAATACTGGGAATTAAAGCTAATCGGCGGAAAAAAAGACAAGAAAGACCAGAATGTTCCTGATGGAAGGATTGATAACAAGGTCCCTTTCCTTTTAAGGGAAAATGTTGAGAATGCAGAACAGTCTTATGAAATTGCAAAATGCTGCAATCCGATACCCGGCGACGAGGTTATTGGTTACCATTCACCTGAAGGTACCATTATAATTCATAAACCAAAATGTCCGACTGCAATCAGAATTATGTCCAACGAAGGCAACCGTATAATTGCAGTGAAATGGGCAATTCATAAACTCGTGTCCTTTCTCGCAAGGATACACATGAATGGGATTGACAGAATCGGACTTGTCAATGATATAACGAATATAATCTCTTCTGAGCTAAAAGTAAATATGACCAATATTAATATTTCAGTAAAAGACGGAATATTTGAAGGAACTATTGACATTTATGTTCATCACACAAAAGACCTCAATAATCTGATACTGAAAATCTCCAATATAAATGGTATTGACAGTGTTAAAAGAGTAGAAGACTTTCTTAAATAATTTTTCATGTGTTCAAGACTCTCTTAATCCGGATAAATTACCTATTTTTGCTATTATATTAAATTAGTCCAGTTATGAGTAGCGATGATACAAGGATAATTGTCAAGAAGATATTCACTGAATATCTTGAGAAAAAAGGTCACAGGAAGACACCGGAAAGGTATGCTATTCTGGAGGAAATCTATTCCCGCTCCGGACATTTTGATATTGAGACTCTGTATATCTTCATGAAGAATAAAAACTACAGGGTAAGCAGGGCCACACTATATAATACGATTGAAATCCTTCTAGACTGTAACCTGGTTATAAAACATCAGTTCGGAAAAAATATTGCACAATTTGAAAGAGCCTACCAGTGCGGACAACACGATCATTTAATCGACATTGAAACGGGAGATGTAACTGAATTCTGCGATCCGAGGATTCATGAGATAATAAATACAGCCAGCGATCTGCACAATTTTGTTCCCCAATACCATTCGTTATATATTTATGGTCATTCAAAGGGGAAGTATAAAAAAGAATAAAATTCAATTGGATTTTATCCTTCATTATTCCTTATAATCATTTATCAACAAGATTTTACCTGCACGATTATTAGTAAAATTAATTATTACCTTGTGAGGTATTTTTGCTTATTTTAAAACTCATTCAATATGAAGATTGACATACTGTTAGGCCTGCAGTGGGGTGACGAGGGAAAAGGGAAAATAGTTGATGCTCTCAGTCCTGTGTATGATATAATAGCCCGTTTCCAGGGTGGACCTAATGCCGGACATTCCCTGGAGTTTAACAATGTAAAACATGTTCTTCATCTTATACCTTCCGGGATTTTCCATACCGATAAACTCAATATTATAGGTAATGGAGTTGTTATCGATCCCGGAGTCTTTAAAAAAGAAATTGAAGAACTGGGACCTTCCGTTGATGAACTTTCAAAAAGGCTGATAATATCCTCAAAGGCTAACCTGATTCTTCCCTCACACAGAATTTTAGACGCTGCATACGAAAGTCAGAAAGGACTAACAAAAATCGGCTCAACCCTCAAAGGGATTGGTCCGGCTTATACAGACAAAACAAGCAGAAACGGATTAAGGGTTGGAGATATTCTGAGAAGCGATTTCAGGAAAATTTATGATGATCATGTAAACAGACATCTGGCAATCCTGAAAAGTTATGATTTCAGTTTCAAACTTGAAGATTATGAAAAAGGCTGGTTCGAAGGAATTGAGCTCCTGAAAAAGTTTCAGATCATTAATACAGAATATCTTGTAAACAACGAAGCCGGCAGCGGGAAAAAAATTCTTGCCGAAGGTGCTCAGGGCACTATGCTCGATATCGACTTTGGCTCATATCCATTCGTTACATCGTCTAACACAATAAGTGCCGGAGCCTGCACTGGCCTTGGTGTTTCTCCAAGAATGATCGGTGAGATTTTCGGAATCTTCAAAGCTTATTGTACAAGAGTCGGAAGCGGCCCCTTCCCTACTGAACTGATTAACGAAACAGGCGAATCACTCAGGAATATTGGCCGTGAATTCGGGTCCACTACAGGAAGACCTAGGCGGTGCGGATGGCTCGACCTGCCTGCACTTAAATACTCAATAATGATAAATGGTATTACACAGCTGTTCATGACAAAGGCTGATGTAATGTCGGGATTTGATACAATAAAAATATGCACATCGTACAGCGTAAACGGGAAGGAATGCACGGAGATCCCGTTTAACAATGACGCAGAAATTGAGCCTGTATATACTGAACTTAAAGGCTGGCAGGAGGAAATTTCATCAATAAAATCTTACGAAAAACTACCTTCAGCACTGAAACATTTTATCGAATTTATTGAAAAAGAAACAGGAGTTCCTGTAACAATGGTATCAGTTGGTCCCGACAGGGAAGAGACTATCTTCAGAAAAAAGTAACCGCAAAGAACGCCAATAAGGCGCAAAGCACGCAAAGTTAACATAATAATCTCTCTGCGACCTTTGCGATTTTTTCTTTGCGACCTTTGCGGTTAATGGATTTGGATTTCCTTACAGTTTTTTATTTCTTAATATACATCCAGGAATCAAGCTGAATCGTATCCTGAAACTCTTTTAGCCTGGCAACTGCCTTTCTGAAACTGTCGTGTGTTTCTGCAGATACAAGCTCAAACCTGCTTCCTTCAACTTTGATTATCTGAGGATTATAACCTTGCTTTTTATATTCCTCAACAAGATTTCTGGCATATTCCGGGGTAATAAAACTGCCAACAATTATATTGAATTTTTTACTTAGTGCTGCTTTTTCCTCTTCAGCTAATCTTGCAGCCTCAAGATTTGCATTTTCAATTGCTATTAAATCTTCCTGAACTTTTCTTATTGAGTCTGCGACTCTGGTACTGTCATATCTGGCCATCAGGGCAGCCTCGGCCTTCTTCTTGGCAGATCCTTTGCCCCCGAAATACTTGCAGGAAGGCATTATTGCTAAAAGCACTATTAAGATTAACGCGAATAAATGTCTCATAATAAATAATTTAATAATTACAAAGAATCAATTTTACAATTTTCTGGTAATCATAATAATCAAAGATACAAATTATTGAAAACCAAAACAAATGATATTAAATTATAGGCAGGAGCTCAAAATATTGCAGATTTTGTATATTCGGCATATATTTTATTCATTATCCTTAAAACTGAATTAATGAAATCGTTAATCCAATTCTTCGAAGAAAGTGTTGAGAAGTACAGTAATAATGTTTATCTGTGGGAAAAACCAAATGATAAATATGAAGGAACAACTTACGGCGAAACACGTAAACAGGTGTATGAATTTGCATCAGGACTTATTAAACTCGGTATAAAGAAAGGTGACCGGTTATGCCTGATCTCTGAAGGGAGAAACTCCTGGGTAATCGGGGAAATGGGAATCCTTTATTCAGGAGCAATGAATGTTCCGCTGTCTGTTAAACTTAGCTCCGAAGAAATCAAGTTCAGGATCAATCATTCAGGATCAAGAATGATACTGGTCTCTTCTATTCAATATCAGAAACTTAAAGAAATTATTAGTGATTGCCCTTCAATCGAAAAAATTATTCACTTCGATACACAGGAAGAATATGCCGGGAATGAAATACATTTTAATGAAGTAAGGAAAACAGGCAGAGAATTTCTTGAACTGCCTGAGAATATGACAAAATTCGAAGAGCTTTACAAAAGTGTTTCTCCATCCGACTTCGCCAATATCTGTTATACATCAGGAACAACTGCGGATCCAAAGGGGATAATACTTACCCACGGTAATTATGTTACAAATGTTTACCAGGCATATAGCCTTATTGACATTCCATCGTTTTACAAGACTCTTCTGATACTCCCATGGGACCACTCTTTCGGACATACCTGCGGTATTTTTGCCTTTATGGGAAAAGGGGCAAGCATAGCCTCTGTAAAGACTGGCAAAACACCGATGGAAACTCTCAGAAATCTGCCTGCCTGCCTTAAAGAGATTAAACCAAATCTTCTTATGAGCGTTCCTGCAATTGCCAAAAATTTCAGAAAAAACATTGAAAAAGGGATAAAAGAAAAAGGTTCAGCCATTGAAATGCTTTTCAATCATGCACTTAAGATCTCTTATTCATATAACAAGGAAGGATGGAATAAAGGAAGAGGGTTACAGCAACTCAAAAAACCATTGCTTCGGCTTTATGATAAAATTCTGTTCAGCAAAATAAGGGAAGGATATGGAGGAGAACTTGATTATTTCATTGGCGGCGGAGCCTTACTGGATATAGAATTACAGCGGTTCTTCTATGCTCTTGGAATTCCTATGTACCAGGGTTACGGACTCAGCGAAGCTTCTCCTGTAATTTCCTCAAATTCTACTGGTCGCCACAAACTTGGATCCTCAGGAGCACTTGTAAATAATATGGATCTGAAGATCTGCGACGACGACGGGAATGAAGTGGCTCCTGGACAGAAAGGCGAGATTGTTATAAGAGGAGGCAATGTAATGCATGGTTACTGGAAAAATGAGACAGCAACTAAAGAATCAATTAAAGATGGCTGGCTTTATACAGGCGATATGGGTTACATGTCGGAGGACGGATTCCTCTATGTATTAGGCAGATTCAAGAGTCTGCTTATAGCCGACGACGGAGAAAAATTCAGTCCAGAAGGTATTGAAGAAGCAATCTCCGAACAGTCAAAATATATCGATCAGTGCATGCTCTATAACAATCAGAAAGCTTATACTGTTGCCCTTGTTGTACCAAACCAGCATGCGCTTAAACTGTTTCTCGAGGAGAAAAACCTTACTGCCGATTCGGACGAAGGAAAGCGCGCGGTTATTACCCTTATTGAAAATGAGGTAAATGAGTACCGTACAAATGGAAAGTTTGGCAATATGTTTCCTCAGAGATGGCTGCCTGTTGCAATAGGGATTCTTGAACAAAGTTTCACAGAAGATAACGGCCTTATGAACTCAACAATGAAGATTGTAAGAGGAAAGATTATGGAAAAATACCAGGACCTCATAGACTACCTTTATACTCCTGATGCCAAAGCTGTTACAAACGAAAGGAATATTGAGGAAGTTGAGAAGATGAAGCTTGGGTAGGAAACGGGTACACGACTCACGACGCACGACGCAAGACTAGAAGGTGCTGGGTGCATGGTGACCCAGGACCCAGAACCTAGTATCCAGTACCATTTCTTTAGTTATTGAATCTACATTTTATAAATACATGATGAAACCATCTTTTAGATTTCTAATCCTCTTGCTTATTGTAATAAGTGTATCATGTACACTTAATACCGAACCTGACTGGAAAATTGCAGAAAACCCAATCGTAACAGAATGGGCTTCAGATGTTGACCCTTTAAAACCCTGGCTTGAATACCCCAGACCCGATCTGAAAAGAGATAACTGGATCTCGCTTAACGGGCTCTGGGATTATGCCATTACTCCTCTTAATACCATGCCGGAAAGATGGCAGGGTAAAATCCTTGTTCCTTATCCGGTTGAATCCGCTTTGTCTGGTGTTAAAAAGAGGGTTTCGGAGAATGAAAACCTCTGGTACAAACGTACTTTCGAAATTCCGCGCACGTGGAGAAATAAGCAGTTAATGCTGAACTTTGAAGCCTGCGACTGGGCAACAACCATATGGATAGACGGCAAAGAAGCCGGGAAACACCTTGGTGGGTACGATCCGTTTTCAATCGATATTACAGAATTTCTTGGAAAAGAGAGTAGTCACGAAATGATGGTTTGTGTGTGGGACCCCACAGAAAAAGGGACCCAGCCACGCGGTAAACAGGTCTCAAAACCAGGAGGGATCTGGTATACTCCTACAACCGGGATCTGGCAGACAGTCTGGATTGAGCCTGTTAACAAATCGCATATTTCGTCTTTCAGGACAGTAACCGATGCCGATAACGGAACCATAACTGTAAATACAAATGTTGTAAACGGTAATGACCATAATATAATTCTTAAGGTCAGAAAGGATAACAAAACAATTGCAACTGCTGAAGGAATCAACGGACAGGATATTACAGTCAGGATTGAAAATCCGGTTCTGTGGTCACCCGAAAACCCGTTTCTATATGACCTTTCTCTTGAATTAAAGTCAGGGAATAAAACTGTTGATATAGTAACCTCATATACCGGAATCAGAAAGATCTCACTGGGAAAAACGGAGGATGGTTTTACAAGGATCCTGCTCAATAATAAATTTGTATATCAGAACGGTCCGCTCGATCAGGGATTCTGGCCCGACGGCATCTACACCCCTCCCACCCTGGAAGCTATGGTCTACGACCTTGAGATGACAAAAAAAATGGGATTCAACATGCTCAGAAAACATGTCAAGGTTGAGAACCGGATCTTTTACCACATGTGCGATAAGTTAGGCATTCTCGTATGGCAGGACATGCCCAGCGGCGATAAGTATATTGCCGGAGATGATCCCGATATTGTGAAATCGAAAGAATCGACAGAACAGTACGAGATTGAACTGAAGAGGATGATCGAAACTAAATATAATCATCCGTCGATAATAATCTGGGTGCCATTCAACGAGGGATGGGGACAGTTTGAAACAGGAAGGATTACTCAGCTTATAAGGGATTATGATAAAACGAGACTCATCATCAGTGCTTCGGGCTGGACTGATCGCGGTACAGGCGATGTGAATGATATTCATCACTATCCCGATCCGGCGGTTCCTCCTGCAGAAGAAAACCGGGCAATTGTTCTGGGTGAATTCGGGGGTCTGGGCCTGCCTCTCGAAGGACATACATGGGAACAGAAAAACTGGGGCTACAGGAATATGGAAGACACACTCCAGCTACTCGAAAAATATGAAGCTTACTACGATCAGGTTCACAGGTTCGTAAAAAACAACGGTTTAAGTGCCACTATTTATACCCAGACAACCGATGTGGAAACAGAAACAAACGGTCTGATGACATACGACCGTAAAGTAAATAAGATGGGTGTCAGGAATGTGTATATGGCTAATAATAATCTGATACCGCCAACCCTTGCCAATTCATCACGTGTATTTATAAACGAGATTAGCATTGAACTCGTTTCGTCAGGTAACGGTGGCACAATATTCTACACAACTGATGGCAGCGAACCAACTGAAGAATCTGTTAAATACACCGCACCCATTCAACTTACAGAAACAACCACAATAAAAGCATTTACAAAATGGGATAATTCAAAAAGCCGTGCAGCTGTATTTAATATTGAGAAGAAAAAGCCTGTTGCGGCAGTTACTACAGAAAAGGTTAAACCCGGACTGCGGGCAACAATCTACGATGGGAAATTCACCTCAATGCCCGAATTCTCTGAACTGAAGCCTGTAACCGCAAAAACTGTTCCCGCAGTAACTCATACTTATGCTGGCAAAGATTCATTTTTCGGAATTGTTTTTGAAGGTTACATTTTAATCCCATCCGATGGTGTATATGGACTGTACATAAATTCGGATGATGGCAGCAGGATGACTATAGACGACACCGAAGTTGTTCTGAATGATGGCATTCACGGCATGCGCGAAGAGGGAAGGGAATTTCCTCTTGCAAAGGGATACCATAAAATTAAGATTGAGTTTTTCCAGGGCGAAGGTGGTGTTGGACTTGAGTTTCTTGTTGAATCGCCGGGTATTAAAAAATCAGAAGTACCCTCTTCGTGGCTTTATAATTAATTTAGGTCTTTATCTGCGCTATACTATCAGCCTGCTTTTAAACGGAAGGAAGGTCATGAAGTCGGCGTGGTGAACAATGTATGCTTCAGTGGTACGCTTAACAAGATCTCCTTCGTGAGCATGGGCTGCAATTATATGACAAACCTCCGCAGGTACTCCGCATTCTTCAGCTAGTGATACCCCTGAGAATGGATGGCGCAGATACTGGCCATATTTTCCCTGGACAGCTTTTCCGTCTTTATCAAGCTCATATTCAAGAAGTTTACCCACATCAGCCAGAATCGCCCCTGAAATCAGCACATCCATATTTACAGGCAGATCTGCTTTGAAAAATTCGTTCATCTTTTCCCCGCTTGCCTTTGCCACATGGACAACACACCTTTTATGCGCCATAAAACTCACCTTTAGGTCGGGGCCGCATAAAAGTGTAAAAGGAATTTTATCGAGATCACCGGCTTTCAGCACACTTTTTTTAAGTGCCAGTTCCCATGTTGCCGCAGTTTTTTCCCGCAAAGAACTATCTTTTATCCAGTCAAGTTCTGGCCACAATGTATGTACTTCAATATTCATTTTCAATTAATTAATTATTACAACCTGGCAATTATTGCGTCAGTCATCTGCTCGGTCGATGCGGCGCCATTCTGAATAACTTCAGGTCTTCCGGCCATTTTCATCATATCATAGGTGCGCACCTTTCCCTCCTCTATAACAGTGGCAATTGCTTTACGGATTCTGGCAGAGATAATCTTTTCATCAATGTAATCGAGCATCATACAGGCCGATTCTATCATTGCAATCGGATTTACAATTGAAACACTAAAATCTGCATATTTAGGAGCTGAGCCGTGGGTAGGTTCAAAGACTGCAATTCCATCGGATGAGAACTGTGCACTACAGGCAAATCCTAAACCTCCAATAAGTCCGGCAAATGCATCTGAAGCAATATCTCCGAACATATTCCCGGCTACAATAACACCATAATCTTCAGGGTTTTTAGTCAGCCACATCATTTGGGCATCAATATTTGTGTTAAGAAGCTTTATCTCGGGGAATGTTGATTTCTGGATCTCCCTGGCAAGCTTCCACATCAAACCTGAGGTCTCCCTAATTACATTTGGTTTCTCACAAACCGTAACAGACTTATATCCGAATTTACGGGCATGCTCAAAGGCTGCCATCAGAATTCTGGTTGTTGCCTTTTTAGTAAATATGCGAGTTGAAATAGAGAGTTCTTCAACAGGAACTTTCCCGAAATTCTCTGCAAATTTAGGATGTGTCATAAATGCCTGATAAACATTTGCCGGAGGATTGGTCCATTCAACACCGGCATACAGACATTCAGTATTCTGCCGGAAAATAATAACATCGACAAGGGGCTCGTCAATAGTATTGCCTTTGCCTCTTCGGACAAAATTCAGAGGATTGCCCTTATAAGATTTACAGGGTCTTGCACAGATATCGAGATTAAAATGCTGTCTCAGACCAACAATCGGACTTGAATAAGAAAATCCTTTTCCCTGAAGATCAGGAGATAACTCAGCCTTAGCCTCGTCATTTGGCTTTGATGTAATTGCTCCGAAAAGCGCAATCTTGTGTTTTTCAATCAGATCGATAGTCCTTTTGGGAAGAGGGTTTCCCTCTTTGCACCAGAACTCCCAGCCTATGTCACCATGAACATAATCAGCTTCAAAACCTGCTGCATCCAGAACCCTTATTGCCTGTTGCAATACCACAACACCAATACCATCACCGGGTAATGTAACTATTGTCCGCTTTGACATAATATTTAATTTTAGTAATTGTATTCAGGTAAAAATAATCAAAATTCTGCATCTGTTAAGGAGTTAACATTATTTAATAATTAAACCTAAGGGATTAAAGAATAAAAGCTTACTTTTGACCCAATATTTGATTTCAACAAACAGTATGAGCGTTTTAAGTCATCTAAATCCAGCGCCAATATGGATTTATTTTGAGGAGATTTGTAAGATTCCGCGTTTATCTAAAAATGAGGAAAAAATACGACAATATCTCCTTCGTTTTGCTAATGAGCATCTCCTTGAATCTAAAGAGGATAGTGTTGGAAATATCCTTATAATCAGACCTGCATCTCCGGGATTTGAAAACCGAAAAACAGTTGTTCTCCAAAGCCATATGGATATGGTTGGTGAAAAAAATGTAGATTACCTTCATAACTGGTCTACCGATCCTATAATTCCTTTGGTTAAGAATGGCTGGGTAACAGCTAAAGGAACAACACTTGGTGCTGATGATGGTATGGGAATAGCCGCCCAAATGGCAATTTTAACAGATAAAAAACTCAGGGCGGGGAAAATTGAATGTCTCTTTACTGTAGATGAGGAGTCAGGAATGACTGGTGCAATTAATCTTAAACCCGATTTTTTTACCGGAAGAACCCTTCTAAACCTTGATTCGGAAGATGAAGGGATTATTTTTATCGGTTGTGCCGGCGGTGTTGAAACGGAAGGTATTTTAGAATATTCAACTACTGCTCCGGAAGGAGATCTTACCGCTATTGAAATATCAGTTACAGGTCTGCACGGAGGTCATTCGGGTGATGAAATTCACAAAGGATATGCAAATGCAGTTAAAGTAATAAACAGGATCCTGCTCGATCTATTTACTCATTTCGGAGTTTCTTTAGCCGGACTTAACGGGGGCAATCTCAGGAATGCTATTCCCCGCGAGTCTTTTGCTTCAATTGTAATAAAAAAAGAGGATCATAATGTTATTACAGGTGCCATTGAAAACTATAATTATATTCTTTCAGATGAGTACGGAGAGCTTGAAAAAGATTTAAAAATAGCTTCGAAAGAAATTGAAATGCCATCTGAAGTGATGGATAAATTGTCGCAGAAAAATCTTTTAAATGTATTGAGCTGCTGTCCGCACGGAGTTATTGCATGGTCACAGGAAATGGACGATTTAGTTGAAACATCTACAAATCTGGCCTCCGCAAAATTCATGTCCGGCAATACTGTGAAAATAATAACTACCCAGCGCAGTTCAATTGAATCGTCGAAATTTTATGCTGCCGGAATGGTAGAATCCTGCCTGAGCCTTGCAGGCGCTCAGGTTTTTACTACTGAAGGTTATCCGGGATGGAAACCTAATATGACATCAGAGATTCTTAAATTAACAAAAGACTCTTATGTAAAGCTTTTCGGAAAAGAGCCTCAGGTCAGGGCTATTCACGCAGGACTTGAATGCGGTTTAATATACAGACAGTTCAGGGGAATAGATATGATCTCATTCGGGCCAACAATAAAAGGTGCACATACTCCCGAAGAGATGATCGAAATAAAGACTGCACAATTATTCTGGGACCTTCTGATTGAGGTAGTATCAAATATGCCTGTCCAAAATCAGTAAGTATATTAAACTGTTGATTTCCAGTCAGGAAACTACAATAAACTCATCTTTTGATGCTCCGCAGACAGGGCACAGATAATCGTCAGGCAATTTGCTGAAATCGATTCCCGGTTCAATTCCTCCATCAGGATCTCCCTGCTGAGGATCGTAGATATAGCCGCATACTACACATTTAAACGTTTTCATAATCTGAAATTATAATTTTAATTTTCTTACTACATCAATAACTGTTCCGTCAACCCATTTGACCGCTGCAACAACTTCATCTTCAAACTGTGGTTTCTGAGGGATACCACAAATCTGTTCAGCTTCGTCCTTCAATTCTTTAAGTGTTCGAATTGGCAGGCCACTGCCTTTTATACTCTCCAGCAAATCCTTTCTGATAGGATTTATTGCAATTCCTCTTTCGGTGATAATAACATCAATTAATTCACCCGGTCCGCAAAGTGTTGTCACTTCATCAACAATAACAGGAATTCTGTCGCGGAAAAGAGGGATCGGAAGTATTACATTCCTGGCGTGAAGACAATTCTGCCACCCTCCAATTCCATGGAGCAGATATCCGTCGGAATGGGTAACAACATTTCCGTTAAAATTAAGATCAACCTCCGTGGCCCCGAGTATCATTATATCCATCATGCTTGTAAGGTTACCCTTTGAATGGTAGTTATAAGCATTGAATACCGGATAGGGAACATGGTTTGGATTCTTCTCAATTGATGCAACAGAATCAAGGTCGAATGCCTGGGCATCGAGGATATAATCCATTTGTCCCTCTTCAAGCATCTTAACCATGTATTTTGTACTTCCGCCGAAACCAAGTTTTGATTTCCAGCCCTTATCTTTTAGAATCTGATGCAGAAATACAGCTATTGCCAGAGAGGTTCCGCCTGCACCTGCCTGCATTGTTACACCGTCTTTAAGAATCCCTGATTTCTCAAGAAATGATGCAGTCAGATCGGCAATAAGCAATCTGTCAGGACTTTTGGTAATCTGGGTAGTTCCGGAAACAATTTTTTCAGGGATGCCAATCTTTTCCACTGCAACTACATAGTCAACGTAATTTCCCTCTATTTCCATTGGAAAACAAGGGAAATCTACAAGATTATCAGTTACGACAATTACTTTGGAGGCATACATAGCATCTGTTTTGGCATATCCGATAACTCCGCAAGCTGACGGGCCTCCCGTTCCCCTGGCATTACCAAATGAGTCAGCCGAAGGGGCAGCAAGTACTGCAATATCGATTTTTACTTCACCGTCCTGAATTGCCTGAACCCTGCCGCCATGAGATCTGAGCACAGCAGTTCCCTGCATTTTTCCTTCAGAAACATATCTTCCCAGCGGACCATTCATGCTGCCTTCAATTCTGTTTATTGTTCCGTCATCGAGATATTTGATAACAGGATCGTTGCACGGGAAGGAGGCTGATGGAAACCAGACAAGATCCTTTACTCCCATTGATGATGCAATATCAAATATTTTATTGCTTACAAGGTCTCCGTCGCGCAGATGATGATGTGTTGAGATTGTCATACCATCGCTTAGCCCACATTTCCTAAGTGCTTCTTCAAGTGAATCGACTACTTTATTTCCATCATCCGGAAAATCTGAACATGTAGGTATAAGCGGAGCATATTTTCGTCCTTCAGGCTTGTGTTTTCCTACCCCTTTGTACGGAATAACAGGCTTACCGTTGATCTCCAGCGGGACTAACCGACCTGCTGCATTTTTAACAGTTTTAATAGCCATATGATGTTTTTTTGAACTTACTTCTCGTCATTAAAGATCTCATTTACCCAGCTAACAGGCAGAAGGCCAAGTCGGATAGCCAGATCAATAGTTCTCTGTGCTCTTGCCACTACAGGAGCATCTATCATCTTTGATCCCAAAGCCACTACTCCCAGCCCGCTTAACCGGCCATTTTCAAAAGCAGTAATAATCTTTTTTGATTTCTCAATTTCTGATTCATCCGGGGCATATCCATTCCTGATTATATTAATCTGTCTGGGATGAATGCACCCCATACCTTCGAACCCAAGAGCTTTTGAAGCGGCTACTGTAACTTTAAGGCCATCCATATCAGCTACATCGGAGAAAACAGAATCAATTGGTTGGATACCTGCAGCTTTTGAAGCGACTACAATTCTTGTTCTGGCATAAAATGATTCTGTTCCTTCGGTTGTCCGCTGAACACCCAGATCTGAAGTATAGTCTTCAAGTCCGATAGCCATTCCAACAACATTTTCGGATGACTTTGCAATCTCAAAGGCATTCTCAAGCCCGAGTGCACTTTCTATAATTGGCATCAGATATACCTGATTTTTCAGGTTCTTCTTTCTCTTGATTGAAAATATTTCCTCTTCAACCATTTTTACATATTCACCCTTTTCGCATTTAGGAATAAGAATCAGGTTTACATTATGAGGTATTACATAATTAAGATCTGTTAAACCTCTTTCACCCTGATTAATCCGCACCATTCGTTCAGCACCGCAGAAATCGATTGCACGAAGGGCATTTCTTACAAGCAGGCGTGCCTCTTCTTTTTTTTCAGGGGCAACAGAATCTTCGAGATCAAGAATAATTCCATCGGCAGAATGAAGACCGGAGTTGATCATTAGTCCCGGATTATTACCAGGCAGATAAAGCCGGGAAAAACGAAACCGATCGCGTGAGGTTGAATAATTGTTTTTAGAATGAAAATCAGGCAGATACTCCAGACCAGAGTCTGTTAATTCTTTCACAGCAGCTTCAAGTCTTGCCGAGATAACGAATGGAAGAGCACCTGAATCGTTTATCTTTACAAAAGCATCCTTAATCTCAAAGAATTCAAGAATATCTTTAGTAAGTTTAATTATAGAATCACCATAGAGAGTTTTAACTTTTGAAGAAAGATCGATTTCAATGCCACCTTCCGGTTTAAGCTCAAGAGTTATTTCACAATCAGATCTTACTTTTGGACCCGAATTACCTGCAACCGATTTGGATCTTTTCATTTTATCCTGGTGTTGGTTTTCTGTACAAACCTACTTAATTTTTCAGAAATCGCCTTTTTTGTTTTCACAAAATTCCATAAGGACCCCGCAGGTCGATTTGGGATGAAGAAATGCAATATCAAGTCCTTCTGCCCCTTTCCGGGGTTTAGAATCAATAAGCTTAACCCCCTCCTTTTCGGCATGGGCCAGATGATCTTCAATTTTGTCAACTGCGAATGCTATATGGTGAATGCCTTCTCCCTTTTTCTCGATGAATTTTCCAATCGGACCTTCAGGATCAAGTGATTCAAGCAGTTCGATTTTTGTTTGCCCGACCATAAAAAAGGCTGTTCTGACTTTCTGGTCTGCAACCTCTTCAACATTATAACAGGTAAGGCCGAGTACCTTTTCATAAAATATTATTGCAGATTTAAGATCAGAAACTGCAATTCCAATGTGCTCAATATGTGTTGGTTTCATAGAAAAAGTGACTAAATTTTGGAGTGACTAAAGAGACTAAAGTTATTACAAATAAATTCTATCAGAATGGGAAATCAACAGGAGCTTTCATATCGGATTGTTCAGTTACAGGTTTTTTGGCTGCTACATGAACAGCATTTCCGTCGACATAAATTGCTTTATAAGGAACTGTTGGACATGCATATTCGCAATGTCCGCAGCCGATACAAATATCTTCGGTTACTTCAGGAATAAGAAGATTACCCTCATATGGGATCATATGAACGGCTTTTGTAGGGCAGCTCTCTGAACAAGCTCCGCAAGCTGTTTTTTCAGTTTTTACTATGCAGTTGTCTTTAATGAATTTAGCCTTTCCAATCTGTGTAAGTTTTTTGGCATCTAGCACGAGGAGACCAAGAGCATTTGTTGGACAAATTTCGGTGCATATGGTACAGTTATACGTGCAGAAGCTTTTATGATAATTCATTACAGGCTGCATAATTCCGGTAAGACCATACTGCTTGAAAGATGGCTCAAGAACACCGTTAGGACAAGCACTTATACAGAGAGAACAAGCTGTGCAAAACTTATTAAAATCCTTTATCGTAACTGCACCCGGGGGGCAGACAGGGAAAGTTTTCTCCTCCTTAACAGTAGAATCCTTTTTTGGTTTGGGAACAGTTTTCAACTGAGCATCAGCTATACGTGTAAAACCAAACAGTAGGAACAATGAACTTAGAATCACTTTCCTGCGGCTTTCATCTGTTTCGTGCTTCTTCTTTTTTAGCTCTACTATACCATAAGATATCGCCTTATCCTGGCAAATAGATACACAATTGAAACACTCAACACATCTTGTCTCGTCAATATGGTGATTAAGAAAATCTATGCATGAAGATTTGCACCGCATTGAGCATCTGCCGCATCGTGTACAGGCGGTATCGTCAAATTTAATCCTTAGTATGGAAATCTTTGAAATGAGTCCAAGCAGAGTTCCAACCGGACATATCATATTACAATATAACCGGCCTTTTGTAAATGAGAGTACTCCTACAAGCAGAAAGAAAGCACCTGGTATTGTATAAACAATCAAAGGATATCCTTTAACCGGAACATTGCTAAGTGTATAAAGATCAAACTTACCTAGTATCCCTGCAAGGAAATTATTAATTACCAGCACTGCAGGCCTGGCAAAATATGTCATAAACCTTCCGAAAATGCTATAAGGATCGAGCAGAGTTACCATATAGATACCCCAAACCATAGTCACAATGAGAGTAACAGCCAGTAGTAAATATCTAAGAATTGTAAAAGGTCTCTTAAATCCGTACCTTCTGAACTTCTTCCTGAAACGCCCTCCGATCCTGCTGAAGAGATCCTGGCCAATGCCGAGCGGACATAAAAATGAACAAAAAGTCCTGCCGGTAAAAACAGTAAGTAAAAGGACAAACATGAAACCGGCCGCAGCAATTGAGGTAATATTATAAAATTTGACTAGAGACGGTACAAACTGAAGATACATCAGGATTTCGGTGTATCTGACAGGTATTAATGATTTGAAATCAGCAAATACCAGAAAAAAACATATAAATATTACAGTTGAAAATGCAATTCGAATATTCCGTAGTGCTTTTGAAGTCATCAGAAATTACATTTTAATCCGCTTAATATTAAGTGATTCAAGATTCATATTGCCTAGGCCCATTTTATGAGCTTTAGGAATATAGTCAACCATATCTGGGGTTAGCTTAAGCATCTTAGCTGCAGCGGCATCACCAGCGACCCAGTCTGTAGTAAGTATCTGTGATTGCATAAATACCACATCTTCCCTGGATACACCCTGTGGTCCATTTTTAACCATAACATTGTAACAATCAATTACATTAAGAGCCGGCTTCTTCTCATACATTGCATAATCTGCAATACACTGGTGCAGATCGTTGGAATGCCAGTATCCCCTGTCCCACACCATCCCCATAGAATTCTTCAGACAGCAGGTCATTTTTGCTGAACTATGGTCTTTCAGAACAGGCACATTTATGAAAACATCTGTTTCAAGGAGAAGCTGGTGAACTTTAGCACTCTGAAGTTTTGTTCCTCCCGGTATTACAATTTCGTGATAATAACTTTCAGAATTGCCCGGAACAATCTTTGCTCCTGCTGCTTTAGCCATGTATTCAATACCCGAATTTTTGTAACAGTTTACCCAGTTATCGCAAGTATGATCAAAAACATAAACTTCTTTTGCGCCGGCATTAAAACAATGTTCGATAATCCTTTTTACCAGAAGAGGATTCGTATTTGCTGCAAGCTCGGGAATTACATCCCACCCAATATTTGGTTTGATAAGTACCTTCTGTCCTTTCTTTACAAAGGTGCCCATACCTCCAAGCTCCTGTATTCCAAGGTCGAACATAGCATCAGGATTACCGCCCATTACTGCAACCAGATCATACCTGGCAGATAATGATGGATTAGCTGCCCAAAGTTTATTATAACCACCTATTGATAATGCTGCTCCAGCCGCCAGACCAGCGCCTGCAGATGTTTTAAGGAAGTCTCTTCTTTTCATAACAAGTTGAAATTGTAAAATTTACCCGGATCAGCAATAAGAGCCGAAAATACAATAATTTTTTATTATTTCGTAAAGAATGTAAATAGTATATTCGCATCAGGAAGTCTGTTGCGGATATTTTTTATGGTATTTTATAACATTCTTCATTTTTAGTTGTTGAACATAGACAAATTCTGATATTTTTTGAATTATGAAAATTATCTCATACGACTGTTTCTCAGGCATTAGCGGAGACATGAATCTCGGCGCAATGATCGATCTTGGAGTTGATAAAACTTTTCTGGTTAATGAATTGAATAAGCTAAACCTTAAAGGGTGGGAGCTTGAAGTTAAGAAGGACCAGCGCCATGGTATCACCGGAACAAAAGTCACTGTAAAGCAGACCACACATGAACATGCTCATAGACATATGTCTGATATTGAGAAGATTATAGACAACTCAGGCCTCGACAGCAAAACAAAAGAGCTTAGCAAACTGATCTTTATGAAGATTGCTGTTGCAGAGGCAAAGGTACATAACACAACTGTCGATCATGTTCATTTTCATGAAGTTGGTGCTATAGATTCAATTATTGATATTGTTGGTGCGGCAATCTGTTATAATTCGCTAAATATTGAAGGTGTTCATGTTTCAACTGTTGAACTTGGAAGTGGTTTTGTTAAATGTGATCACGGAAAGCTGCCGGTTCCGGCACCGGCTACTGTAGAAATAATTACGGGCATTCCAGTAAAAAAAGGAGGGGTTGATTTTGAAGCCACCACTCCCACCGGAGCTGCCATCCTTGCTGCTCTGGGGACCGACTTCAGTACTGGTCTTAGGTTAAAAATTGAGAAAACAGCATACGGAGTTGGTCAGAAAGATAACCATGATGTACCAAACCTGTTAAGAGTATTCCTCGGAGAGGTAATCTCAAAAACCGATTCAGGGCATGAGGCACTTCACCTGGAGTGCAACATTGATGATATGAACCCTGAGTTCTATGATTATATATCAGAAAAACTCTTTTCGGCAGGAGCATCTGATGTATACTTATCTGATATTATAATGAAGAAAGGGAGACCTGGCATTGTTCTGAATGTATTGTGCGAATCAGAATCGGCCGATATTTTAAAACAAATTATTTTTACAGAATCCACAACACTTGGAATAAGGACATTCCCTTTCAGAAAAGAGACCCTCGTAAGGAAATTTGTAACAATTGATACAATTTACGGTGAGGTAAAAATCAAACGGTCATATTATAACGATAAAGAGGTTTCATGTAAACCGGAATACGATGAATGTAAGCGTATTGCCTCAGAAAAAGGAATTCCGCTGAAGGAGGTGTACAATAATGTTATGGCGAAATTAGTTAATATCTGAAAAGGAAAAAGGAAAAAGTCTGAAGCCGGAAGCCGCAAGCCGTTAGTCTGAAGCCTGAAGCAAGATATTATAAGATATAAGTGTAGAAATAGAATAATGGAAAAAAAATCAAATAAACTCAATTCAATATTAAAAGAGCTTGGAACATTTGCTGTAGCATTTTCGGGTGGGGTGGATAGTTCTTTTCTGCTGCACAGGGCTCACAGGGTTATGAAAAACGGGATAATTGCTGTAACAATAAGAACACCATATATCCCAAAGCGCGAAATAGATGAGGCAATTGAATTTACAAGTGAATTTGGGATCCGGCATAAAATTATCGACATAGCATTCTCAGAACAGATAAGGCATAATCCGATTGAAAGATGTTATCTCTGCAAAAAAACCTTGTTTACCCAGCTTCTTGAATTTGCAAATGAGAACCATTTCAATTATATTATAGATGGTACAAATGCTGATGATACCGGCGATTTCAGACCCGGCATGAAGGCTCTCAAGGAAATGGGTATCAGAAGTCCGCTCCTTGAGGCTGGCATTACTAAAAAGGAAATCAGGGAGCTAGCAAGGGAGGAAGGACTTGATATCTGGGATAAGCCTGCAATGGCATGCTTGCTTACAAGAATACCTTATGACACCGAAGTAAAAGAAGGAACGCTCCGGATGATTGAAGACGCTGAAAACCTTTTATTCGAAAAAGGTTATCCGGGAACACGGGTGCGGGTGCATGGAGATGTTGCAAGAATAGAATGCCTGCCTGGTTACATGGAAAAAATTGTTCGAAATCCTGAAAGAGAACTTATTATAGGTGGTCTTAAGAAAATAGGATTCCGATTTGTATCTTTGGATCTTGAAGGTTACAGAACCGGAAGTTCAAACCCTGAAAAGGTGCAGCTATGAATATAAAGGAAGTTGAAAAACTGCTCGATAGTGTAAAGTCGGGTGTCACTTCAGTTGAAGAGGCCCTCGATGTACTGAAAAATTTTCCATATACGGATCTGGGATTTGCTAAAATTGACAATCACCGGGAAATGCGTACGGGATATCCCGAAATAATATATTGTGCGGGTAAAACAACTGAGCAGGTTAAAGAGATAGTAAGGGTGATGTCGGAAAAGGAAAACAATGTAATCGGAACGAGGGCAAGCCAGGAAATGTTCGATGCAGTAAAAAGCATTATTCCTGATGCAGTTTTCTATCCGATGGCAAGAATAATTTCAGTTCAGAAAAAGAAGCCAGCCACTCCTGAAACCCGGATCGCCGTAATTACTGCCGGAACATCAGACATGCCTGTTGCAGAAGAGGCTGCAATAACGGCTGAACTTCTGGGCAACAAGGTATTAAGGATTTACGATTCCGGCGTTGCAGGGATCCACAGACTTGTTGACAAACTACCTGAGATCAGAAGCTGCAGGGTAATAATTGTCATAGCTGGTATGGAAGGGGCACTTGCCAGTGTTGTCGGCGGACTGGTTGACAAGCCTGTAATAGCTGTCCCAACAAGTGTTGGTTACGGAGCAAACTTCGGTGGAATATCTGCACTGCTGGCGATGCTTACAAGTTGTTCCACAGGTGTAACAGTAGTAAATATTGATAATGGTTTCGGAGCGGCTTTCTCAGCCAGCATGATTAATAAAATGGAGTGATTCGCGAAGAAATGGCAGGAAAAGTATTGATTTCCACAGCATACCTGCCCCCTCTTGAATACATATCTGCTATTTCAGGGGCCGATGAACTGTTTATTGAAAAAGAGGAAAACTACCTTAAACAAAGCTACCGGAACAGATGCTATATTCTTTCTGCACACGGACCGCAGATTCTGACAGTACCTGTGTACCTCGGAAGTGTACATAAAACACTAATTAAGGACATAAGAATCGACTACTCCAAAAGATGGCAGCAGGTGCACCTGAGAGCCATGAAAGCATCATATAATTCATCCCCTTTCTTTGAATTCTATTTTGAGACCTTTGAAAAACTCATCACAACTGATCACGAATTCCTTCTCGATCTGAATATTGCTTTAACAGAATCAGTTCTTCAGATCCTGAAACTAAAAACCGGCATCTGCTTAACTGACTCATTTGAACCGGCAGTAAGCAAGCCTTACGATTTCAGGTATTCAATTTCTCCAAAGAAGACAACTTCTTATAATTCAAAAAGATACCTCCAGGTATTTGATAATGGAAATGGATTTATTCCCAATCTGAGTATAATTGATCTGATCTTCAATACCGGACCTGAGTCAGTGAAGTATTTATAGAAGCTGTAGAGGATGTAGAGGCTATAGAGGCTGTAAATAAACGAACAAACGAATGAAGAACAAACGAGTGAAGAACAAACGAATGAAGAACAAACGAATAACTTATTAAGCATTTAGTACAACTTCTGCATTCTGACTTCGATTGTTCAAATGTCCTTAGTTCAAGTTTATATTAATAACCAAACTTATACCCGAAAGTTAAAGTAAACATATTTTTTGCAGTGCTCAGATTTGCTATTGCGGGATCATAATTATCAGCCAGAGGATAAAGAACATATTTCTGTGAATATCTCAGGTTTGTATAACCAAAATCCACTGAAATATTCTGCTCTCTGAAGCCAATTCCTCCTGAAAAAGATGTATAGTCAAGACCGGCATTGTCCTCGTTAGCGTTAAAGGCTTTTCCGTAATAGCCATAACCACCCCTAAAATACAATTTGGTAATTCTGAGTTCTCCGCCTAACCTGATGTTACTTGCACTTTTAAGACTGTTCCGAATGTTGGCGTTTTTTTCACCGTAGTTATATCCATCACCAGTTTGTGAAAAGCGGGCCTGACTGTAATCCACAAATTCATAATCGGCGCTAAGAAATGCAATTTTGCTAACCTGCACAGCAACACCTCCGAGTAAACGATATGGAGTTGCAAGGGCATATTCAAATCTTAAAGGATCGTTTGAGTAATCATAATGTCCGCCATCGGTGAAATTAGAAGTAATATTCTGTGTGAAATACTCATTTATATGATACCAGGTTGGTGTATGAAATGCAACGCCGATGCGAACAGCTTCAACAGGCTTGTAAATTGCACCTATTTTAAAAGTGAAACCTGTACCTGAATCTTCATAATAATCGCTGTAAGTGAAATTCTTGAACAGTGATGGCAGTGCAGTATTTGCAGACTCAAGATGTTCATAATTACTGACATAACGAAGCTGATTTATTCCGAAAGTAACCCCGAAAAGTAATTTGTTTGAGTAATTGCCGCCAATTGAAATTGCATGTTCGCCAGTATAACCATCGGAATAAATCTGGCGCCTAACATTTTGTCCATAAACTGAAGGAGGATTATCGCCATAATTTGAATAAACAGTTCCGAACGAGCTTCCTCCTGTGCCGGTTATTGTATCCATAACCCATGCATCATAAGCAATCCCTTCCGCCCCTGAAAGATCTCTATAGTAAGTTCCGTCGCTTATACCTGCCCAATAGTCGGCCAGTGAACTTGACGGATTTACACCCTGAATTCTGATACTCTGATAATAATCATTCGATTTATTGAATGAATAACCGAAGTTAAGTGTGATAAGCCCGGTTGTATTGTTGTTTTTTAATATATTGCTTACAATGCCTGCCTGATTCAATATGAAGTTATTTACATTATCTGTGGCTATTCCATGAAAACTTGATGTTGTGTTAATATACATCAGCTGGGGAGACAGAGTAATCTCTGAAGATCTGAATACTCCAAGGCCGGCAGGGTTCTGACTTAAGGATGAAATATCTCCGCCCAAAGCTGTAAATGCTCCTCCCATTGATACAAACCTGGCTGTACCTCCGTAAAAGACCTGAGAATATCTTAGTGCATCATCAACATTTTGTCCAAAAACGGATGCAGAAATAAATAATACTGCTGATATAATTAGGACGATCTTTTTCATGATATTTTATTTTTTTTTGTAAAACTTCCCCTGCACTCTTTAATTCAGAATGGACCTAAAATAGTTTTAAGAAATCAGTTTTCTACCTTCTTCCTGATGAAGAACCTCCACCTGAGGAACTTGATGATGAAGAAGACGAACCGGAAGACGATCCTGAAGAACCTGATGATCCGGATGAATATGAACGGGATGAACCATAATCAGATGATCCCCCGCTGTATGAAGACCTTCCTGAGGAAGAAGAACTATTGTACGAATTTGAGTTGTATGATGAACTGCTTTCACCGCTGCTTCTTGAAGGTACTGAATAACTTCCTGAGGCTCTAGATGCTGAACCAGAACTGTAATTGCTTGTTGGTGCAGAATAGGTGCTTCTTCCCGAACCAGGAGTAATAGAATAGCTTGTCGGCGAATCAGCTCTTCTTCCGGAGCCTGTTGAGCCGCCGCCCACTCCGCTACCAGAAGAACCTGCTCTTGAGCCGCTTCCTGAAGAACCGGAAGAGCTGCCTCTGAAATTATTGCCTGAGCTTCCTGAAGAACCCTGATTTATTGAAGGACGAACAGCACCTGAGCTGTTAGATCTTATATTGTTCCCGGGTGCGCTGCTTCTGGCTGAACCTGAACTGTTACTTTCTGTTGTTCTGCTGTTATTATAGGAAGGTCTTGTGCTCATACGGGGGTTGCTGTAACTTGGTGTATAAGATCTGTTTACGTTTCCATAAACCGGACGTTCCGAATTACTTCTGGTGTTTGTGTTTGTTGCTGACCTTGCATTTGCCTGCGACTGAACTGAGGTTCTGCCCTGCTGCATACTCTGGTTGTTGGTCCCTGATGAAGCAGTTCTCCTGGCGTCCGAAGCAATAGTCTGTGTTCCGCTTACTGTTGATGCTCTTCTTGCACCCGTGCTTCCGCCTGAAGAAAGATATGAATCTCTTCTGGCTCCGCCTGTAAGACCTGAGTTTCTGTTCCAGTCAGAGGAAGCATTGCTTGGGCGTTCATTTCTTCCATAACCTACTGTTTCATAACCATGCCCGTGGTAATATCCTCCGCCGTATCCGTAATAAGGATAATAGCCTCCATAGCCGTAACCATAGTAAGGATAATAATCATAACCATAATAAGGGTAGCCAAAACCATAATACGGGTATCTATAGCCATAGTACGGATATCCAAATCCAAAACTAAAACCGAAACTATAACTAAGTCCTAAGCCGTATGTCGGGTAAGGATAACTGTACATATAGTAAGGATCTCTCCAGTAAGGGTCAAAATAATTTCCATAAAAACTGTTTAGTCTGCCTGAATATGAGTAATAATTATCATAGTTGAACCCGCTGCCGTCGCCGTATAACCCGTTGTCTGTCATTATATTTTCATCCACTGCATCTGAATATTCGTCTGAAACCAGAGTATCTGCTGCATATATGTTATCATAATAATCAGCAGCTTTCTGCTGGTCATCTGCATTCTGCTGTCTGGCAGGAGGCTTGGCTTTCACAGTTGGCTGATCCGAGGGTGTATAGTATAAATCATCATACTCTGCACCTGTATAAAGGCTCGAAGTACATGAGCCCAGGATCAAAAGTGCAATGGCTGATATATAAGATAATGCTTTCATTTTTTATTCCCTCCTGGTTTTCTTTTTTAAAGAGCAAATATTATACCAAAGAAACAAATTTTTAGATATACTTTTTATTCTACCTGAATTAACTGCATTAAAAAACGTCCAAAAAATACAAAGAGCCTCATTATGAGGCCCTATCGATTATCTTCTTTTTGATGTTTTCTCAGAAGAGGTTGATGATTTTGAAGTTGATGATCTAGATGAACTGCCAGAGGACGAGCTTTTCCCCGAACTGGATCCGGAACGATTTGAAGAAGAGCTTCTTACCTGGGTACCTGATCCTTTGGAAGATCCTGAGCCGGAAGAAACAGTAGACCTGCTTCTTGTTGACGGCTGTTCAGACATCCTGTTGCCAGGGGCTGCTGATGGAGTTGCTTTCCTTACATCAGATCCGGTGGTTGAACGGATGCTTCTGTTGTTGCTGCTATTCTCGTAACTTCTGTTTGCTTTACTGTTATTGGTCCGGGCATTGTTTCCATTATTTCCATTGTTCCCGTTATTCCCGTTATTATGACCGTTATTCACATTGTTATTATTGTTGTTGTTATTGTTATTTACACCATAATTACCGCTGTTCGGATTGGTATTTCCATTGTTATTGTTGCTACCGTTGTTGTTACCGTTATTACCGTTATTACCGTTATTACCGTTATTACCATAGTTATTACCCTGATCCCTGTTGCCTGCAGGTTTTGAGTTTCTTCTTGAGCCGCTGTTATTTCCAGAAGACTTCATATTTGAGGATTCTCGTCCTGACCCGTTTGTTGATGAGTAGTTAATATTTCTATTAGAATTCTCGCGTGAGTAGCTCCTGCTGTTTGTGTTACTTGAAGAATAATAATTGTAAGTATTATAGGTATTAAATTGTGCCCTGTAATTATTGTAGCCATGATTATGTCCGTAAGGGGAATAATAATTATGATTTCTCCAACCAAATCCAAAATTTAGACTTACTACAACAGGAGAATACCAGTTATTATAATAGTAAGGATCGTATCCATAGTAATAGGAACTGGCATAGTATGGTGCATTATATCCGAAGTACTCGTTATAAACAGGGTAATTGTTGACGTAACCTACTCCGAAACCTCCGACACCGTAAATGCTCATACCCCAGGAATATGGCTGGTAATTGTACCAGTATGAATCAGTATAAACCGGGGCATAATATTGAAATGCGGTATATGACTTATGAAACCTGTTTATCCTCGAAGAATAATAATAGTCGTAATTATCATAATAATTATTTACAACAATTTTGGCATCATCATTTCTATGGTCCCTGTAAGCTCCATTCTGAGCATTTACCGGAAAGCCTGTAAGCAGAAGGATTGATAAAATTCCGGGGAAGTATTTTGCTTTCATGATGAACCTCCGTTTCTTTTTTAAATAATAACTGAACTTTTTATTTATTTTTACGCAATCTATTTCATTAAAACTAATTAAACAAATACCATACCAAAAAAATGGCAAAGTTCGTAACTAACAAAGAGGAAAATTATTCACAATGGTATAATGATTTGGTTATCAAAGCAGATCTTGCTGAAAACTCAGCTGTTAGAGGGTGCATGGTAATTAAACCGTACGGTTATGCAATTTGGGAAAAAATCCAGGCTGAACTTGACAGGCTTTTCAAAGAAACAGGTCATGTAAACGCATATTTTCCTCTGTTTATTCCAAAATCGTTTTTCAGTAAAGAGGCAGCCCACGTTGAAGGATTTGCAAAAGAGTGTGCAGTTGTAACCCATTATCGTTTAAAAAATGACGAAAACGGTAAAGGTGTTGTTGTTGACCCTACGGCAAAACTTGAAGAGGAATTAATTATAAGACCAACATCTGAAACTATAATCTGGCATTCATATAAAAACTGGATCAAATCGTACAGGGATCTTCCGATTCTTATAAACCAGTGGGCAAATGTAGTAAGGTGGGAAATGAGAACAAGGCTTTTTTTACGCACCACTGAATTTCTCTGGCAGGAAGGCCATACTGCGCATGCAACCCGTGAAGAAGCTGTTGAGGAAACTGAAAGGATGATAAATGTATATGCGGGATTTGCTGAAAATTCAATGGCTCTGCCTGTTATTAAAGGCTACAAAAGCGAAAATGAACGGTTTGCCGGGGCCCTGGATACTTTTGCAATTGAGGCTCTGATGCAGGACGGAAAAGCTTTGCAGGCAGGAACAAGTCATTTTCTCGGGCAGAATTTCGCAAAAGCGTTTGATGTCCAGTTCACCGACAAAACAGGCAAGCTTGATTATGTGTGGGCTACATCGTGGGGTGTTTCAACAAGGCTGATGGGAGCAATTATTATGGGTCATGCCGATAATAACGGACTTGTACTCCCTCCGAAACTAGCTCCTATTCAGGTTGTTATTATACCAATATACAAGAATTCCGAACAGCTTGGTCCACTCGGTGAAACTGCAAGAAAGATAAAAAAAGATCTGGAAGCTAAAGGGATAACAGTAAAATATGATGACCGTGACAATAATAAGCCTGGCTGGAAATTTGCAGATTATGAACTAAAGGGTGTTCCTGTAAGACTTGCGATAGGCCCCCGCGATCTTGAGAACAAGACTATTGAGGTTGCCCGACGTGATACTCTTACAAAAGAAACAATTCCTCTTGAAAAGATTAATGAGTTTATTCCTAAGCTTCTTGACGATATACAGGCAAATATTTATAATAAAGCCTTTAACTTCAGAAAAGAAAACACTTTTTATGTTGAAAGCTGGGAAGAATTCCTAAAAGTTCTCGACACAACAGGAGGATTCATAATGGCGCATTGGGACGGAACACGCGAAACTGAAGAAAAAATTAAAGATGAGACAAAGGCTACAATCAGATGTATTCCATTCGACAGTCCTGATGAAGACGGGAAGTGTGTTTACTCTGGCAAGCCCTCCAAAAGAAGAGTATTGTTTGCAAGATCATACTGATATTTTACTAATTTAGTTGCCATAACAAAAGTATCATCATGACTGAACAGAATGATAAAAAACTCGAAATAATAGGAACTCTTAAAGAGAAATCCATTTTAAAACAGAAAGTATATGACAATACTTTCGAATCTTTCTGTATTGTAAAAGATGTGCTCAAGAATCTTTCTAAAGATATAAATACAAATCTTGGGGGCACCGATTCAAGGGTAAGACTTGAATACACCGACCGCAGCAACTTTGATGCCCAGATAAAGGTTGCAGGCGACATTCTTCTGTTCAGTATGCACTCTAACATTTTTCAGTTCGACAGGGAACATCCGGCATGGAAAACTGCTTATATTCAGAAGAATAAGTATAATGCCTATTCAGGGATAATTAATATTTATAACTTCCTTGCAGATTCTTTCAGATACTCAAGATTAGATGACCTTGGTTATCTGATTGCAAGAATTTTTATCAATCACGAGAAGCAGTATTTCGTTGAAGGTAAGCGGCAGATGGGTATGCTGTTTACAAACTACGGAAGCGAGGAGATCGGGAAACAATCGCTCCAGCTTATTATCTCAACTGCAATTCAGTATGCACTTGAGTTCGACCTGCTGGTTCCTCCATACGACACAGTAAAAATAGCTACTGTCGGTCAGGCAGAAGCAAAAATACAGCATTCAAGGGTTATTACGGGCAAACGGCTGGGCTTCCAGTTTAACTCTGATGATGTCCTTATCAGCAACCATCAAGAATCCTGATGTGCATTACGCCATTAAAATACAAAAGTATTATCAGGCCTTTACTTTTAATGGCACTTCAATTGTTATATACTACTGGCTATTCCCAGGGTGGCTCTTCGGAATCCGTACAAAACGACACAATAATTAAAATACCGAAAGGATCGCTTCTTCATTTTGTTGACGGGGGATACTTTTTCGTGCAGGATACCCTGCTAAAACTACCTAATGGCCTGATTCCTCCCAGACAGGTAAGCCGGGACAAAAATCTTATTTTTTATGACTCCCTGAAAGTCAGAGCTTCAAGAAACACTTTTACCAAAAAGCTTTACGACATTGTTATAGTAATGCCACAGCCAATAAATACCAAGCAGGTAAGCTCAAAAAGCGATGCGGGCTATATTGACTACTCGGGAAGGAGAATAAGAAATATAGAAATCAAACAGCTTGATGCATTTGGTACAAATGTTAACAATCCTGAATTATCACACTCAAATGGAACTGAAAGATTCCTGAATAATACTCATATAAACACGAATGTCCGGATTATCAGAAAAAACCTTCTGTTTACTGAAGGAGACACTATTTCTCCACTTACACTGAGTGATAATGAGAGGATATTAAGGCAGCTTTCGTTTATTGATGATGCAAGAATTATAGTTGTCCCTGTTTCTGATACTGAGGCTGATGTTGTTGTCATCACCAAGGATGTCTATTCCCTTGGCGGATCATTCAGCTATAAAGGATTAAAAGCCGGGGAAGTTTCGGTTTTTGAAAAGAACATGTTCGGAATAGGTCATGAACTGGGATTTGACATTCCCTATAACAGCAATAAACCCGATTCTCCCGGCTTTGGTGTACACTATATGGCAGATAATATTGCCAGGTCTTTCACAAACCTCTTTGTAGATTACCTGAAAGGGCTGGGAGTAGAAACATACGGACTCAGCCTGAGCAGGGAACTCTTAAGCGCCAGCACCAAATACGGCGGAGGAATTTCTGCGAGACAAATGTACACAACTGTTACAGTTGACAGTGTTCTTAGACAACCATTGAAGTATAACCTTCAGGATTACTGGCTAAGCAGATCATTTCTTGTTAATGAGGAATCTGTTACAAGAATCATTTTGGGTGCCAGGTATATAAACAACAATGTATTTTATCACCCTGAAATACAGCCCGATTCTTATCATTCCCTTCAAAGGTACAAGATGTTTCTCGGATCAGCTGCTCTATCTTTTCAGAAATATTATAAAACAAGTCTTATATATGGGTATGGGAGAGCAGAAGACGTACCAATCGGAAGTCTTGTTAAACTTACAATCGGACACGAGAAAAATGAGTTTAAAACCCGTAATTATGCAGGAATTGAAGCTTCTTTTGGCAAAGCGATAGACAGGCTGGGATATGTTTATACCTCGGCAGGACTTGCTTCGTATATTAATAATACCCAGACTGAACAGGGAGTATTCTCTGTGAAAATGGAGTATTTTTCAAATCTGTTACCTTTGGGAAAAAACCGCGTAAGAAATTTCATTAATGTTAATTATACCAGAGGCTTTGACAGGAATATTGATGAGAGGCTCTTCCTTGACGGGCAGGATGGCTTTGCTGGATTCAGAAATGATTCTGTTGTTGGCACTCAAAGAGTTACACTTAACCTGGAATCAGTGTTATTCAGTAGTATGAACGTATATAACTTCAAATTTGCATTTTTCGCATTCAGCGACTTTTCATTTCTGGCAGGAACCAATGAATTTATAAGAAAAGGTGCTTTTCTTTCAGAATTAGGTATTGGTGTTAGATTAAGAAATGAGAACCTGCTTTTTAAAACATTTCAGATCAGAATCGGTTTCTATCCAAATGCACCGCAATATTCAAAAACGCCTAATATTATATTATCAGGTGAGCAGCTTCTTCAGCCTCATAATTTCGACCCCGGTCCTCCTTCAATTATTCAATATAGATAATGAACAAATTATAGAGTAGATTTGTCATTGTATAGTAAGAAGTTTGGAGTGAACTAGAGTTATTGGAAAAATCACTTTAGTCACTTTAGTCACTTAAAACTAAGAGTATTAATAATTAAATTCAATAAAAATGGCCGTATTAGTTGGTAAAAAAGCCCCACATTTTTCTGCGAACGCAGTAATCAAGGGTGGTGAAATTGTTGAAGGTTTCTCACTTGAGCAATACCTTGGAAAAAAATATGTTGTATTCTTCTTCTATCCTGCAGATTTTACTTTTGTATGTCCAACAGAGCTTCTTGCTTTTCAGGACAAAATGAAAGAGTTTCAGGAGCGCAATGTTGAAGTTGTCGGATGTTCGGTAGATTCACAGTTCTCGCATTGGAAATGGCTTCAGACAGATCTTAACCTGGGAGGCATTAAAGGTGTCAGATATCCTCTGGTATCAGATCTTTCAAAGACTATTTCCGAGAACTATGACGTACTAGCCGGGAATTACGAGTATTCTGATGAAGGTGATGTTACTTTCAATGGTACCCCGATGGCTTACAGAGGATTATTCCTGATCGACAAGAATGGTGTTGTAAGGCATCAGACTGTAAATGATATGCCTCTCGGCAGAAGCGTTTCGGAAACACTCAGGATGGTGGATGCACTGCAGTTTTTCGAAGAGAATGGTGAAGTCTGCCCGGCTGACTGGCATAAGGGTGACAAGGGTATGGCTGCAACACAGGAAGGTGTTTCAGACTACCTGAGCAAAAAATAACATTATATAATTATATTATTTTAATTTTGTAGAGACGCGATGAATCGCGTCTCTACTTTATTTTATGATAGACGTATTTAATAAATTCTCTTACGATAATCATCTGTTTAAACACGATGACAAAATACTGCTGGCTGTAAGCGGGGGTATTGATTCAATGGTAATGACCCATCTGTTCCAGAAGACAGGCTGCCGGATTGCGATTATGCACTGCAATTTTACCCTTAGATCAGCGGAATCTGATAAAGATGAGGAATTTGTACGTAAATATGCTGAGTTGCATTCAATACCATTTTTCTCAAACACCTTCAATACTAATGAGTTCGCCAGAAATAACAATATATCGGTGCAGATGGCTGCCAGGGATTTGAGGTATAACTGGTTTGAGGAGGTCAGATTAAAAAATAATTACGACTTAATTGCAGTAGCCCATAATCTGAATGACAATGCTGAGACTCTTCTTATAAACCTCACTAGAGGCACCGGACTGGCAGGACTATCAGGAATGAGGCTGATCAGTAATCATATAATAAGGCCTTTGCTTTTTGCCACGCGTGATGACATTGTAAAATACAGCAATAAGCATCAGATTAAATTCAGAGAAGATAAATCTAATGCCGACACAAAATATATCCGCAATAAAATCAGACATCAGATAATACCACTCCTCAAAGAGATTAATCCTTCTATTGAGGTTACCCTTAATGAAACAGCTGAGAGATTTCTCGGAGTTAATGAGATTGTTGCCGGATATATAAATAAGATAAGGGAGAAGATATCCGAACAAAAAGACAATATAATATCATACAATATCAGTCAGTTAAAACATCACCTGAACAATAAAACAATCCTGTTCGAACTGTTCAGGCCATACGGAATTACAAACCAGCAGCTTGACGATCTTAATAAGGTAATAAACGGTAAAACCGGCGGACAGATAATTACAAATTGCTGCAGGATTATTAAAAACAGGAAAGAGATTATTGTTTCGATGGAAAGCTGCAGATCAGAATCTGTATATACAATAGATACTCCCGACGCATTCAAAAAAATACCCGGAATTGTATCGGCAGAACTTCTTGAGGTAAATGATGTCTTTCAGATTCCTTACGACTCCTCAATTGCCTGCCTCGATTTTGATAAATTAAACTTTCCTTTGAAAATAAGAAAATGGGAACCCGGCGATAGTTTTTACCCTTTGGGAATGAAACAGAAAAAGAAGTTAAGTGACTATTTTATAGATAATAAATATTCAATGCTTGATAAGGAAAACATTCTTATTCTTGAATCTGAAGGCAAAATTATATGGATTATAGGTGACCGCATTGATAACAGATTTAAAATTTCAAAAACTACAAAAAATGCCCTGATAATTAAATCTGCAACTAAATCACTGATAATAAAACGATTAAAATAACATATAAGGCATTTTCAAACATTCCTGAGTCCATGTCTCCCTCTGTCGATAAGTTTCAGATCGGCCAAAGCTATTGCTGCCGCAGCTTCGACAATTACCGGTATTCTAAGGGCAATACAGGTATCGTGCCTCCCTTTGACTTTGAGTGTTGTCATTTTTCCATCCTTAAAGTTAAAAGTAGTCTGATCTGCCCCTGTAGAAGATGTTGGTTTAACAACCACCCTGAAAACAATCTCGTTACCGTTAGAGATCCCTCCGTTAATTCCACCAGCATTATTTGTAGCTGTTTCTCCATTTGAATTAACAAATGGATCATTATGTTCTGAACCTCTCATATTTGCAGCTGCGAATCCTGCACCAAATTCGATACCCTTAATTGCAGGAATTGAAAATATCACGTGACTGATAGCTGATTCAACAGAATAAAAGAATGGCTCACCCGCGGCAATAGGAGGCCTTTTTACCCTGCATTCAATAATGCCACCGATAGAATCATTTGATGCAATTGCTTCATCGAGTGCTTTTTCAATATCTTCAGATCCGCCTGCTGAAATAAGATTTGCCGAGATCTGAGATTCTGAATTCACTTTTTTTGCAATTACCCCTGCAGCTACCAGACCCCATGTTATTCTTCCAGAGAAATGGCCGCTGCCTCTCATATCGGAATATCCTCCGAATTTAATTTTCGATACAAAATCTGCATGCCCAGGTCTCGGAATATTTTTGAACTCATCATAATCTGATGATATTTTATTGCTGTTTCTTGTCATCAGAGTAATCGGAGCTCCTGTAGTATAACCATCAGATACACCGCTGAGTATTTCCGGAAGATCAGGTTCCAGGCGCGGAGTTGTTCCCTTACTCCCGCTCTGCCGCCTCCTTAAATCAGGTAAAAAATCTTCAGCATTAAGTGGCAGACCCACCGGGCAGCCATCTACCGTAACACCAATTGCTGGACCATGAGATTCGCCAAAGAGAGAAATTCTGAAAATTACGCCGAATGAATTCATTATTAAACAATTAAATATTTCAACAGCCTAGAAATTAAACCTTACGAAATTGTAACAATTGTTACAATTTTTCATTGAAAAAATTCACTATAATTCACAATTAGTATTGAATCTGTAATAAAAATCCATTATTGTTTCAACAGGAACATTTTCAACAAGTGCCTCTCCTATTCCTTTAATAAACACAAAGTTAATTCCTGTGCCCGACTTCTTTTTATCGTGCAAAATAAGCGCCCTCATCTGATTTACATCAATACTGTATTTACTTAACAGGCCAAATGACAAAAGCATTTTAACAATCCGTTTGTTTTCAGCTTTGCTTATCAATCCCCTCTCTGCGGAAAAGGAGGCTGCCAGTTCCATACCGGATGCTACTGCAAATCCGTGTTTCATAGCCTCATGCATCTCGATTGCATGACCAAATGTATGGCCAAAATTAAGAATCCTCCTGAGACCTGTCTCCTTTTCATCTTCTGATACTACTGATGCTTTAAACTTCACACATTTCCCAACCAGTTCAGTCATTAACAACGGATTGCGTGCAATTATCTCACTTTGCTTATCATCAATGAGTTGAAATAAACCTTTATCGCCAATAATCGCCGTTTTTATAAGTTCAGACAGGCCTGAAAGATATTCTCCGTCGGAGAGAGTTGAAAGCATATCAGGATCACATATGACAAATTCAGGCTGCCTGATGGTACCAAGAATATTTTTTGTTCCACCAAGATTAACGCCAGTCTTACCACCTGTGCTGGCATCAACCTGCGAAAGAAGGCTTGATGAAACGTATCCGCATCTGATACCCCGCATGTATACCGAAGCAAGGAAGCCAGCCACATCGCAAACTACGCCTCCGCCTATGCCAAGTATAAATCCTGATCGGTCAATACCATATTCAAGAAGCCTGAGCGAGAGTTTTTCAATTTCTTTCAGCTGTTTACTCTCCTCTCCTGGTGTTAATGTAAGTACAGGAAAATCAGGAAACTTCGCCCCGTATAATCTCTTTACATTATCGTCAGTTACAATAACAACTCCTTTTTCAGGAAGCAGTTTAGACAGTAACTCCCAGGCTGAACCAATCTGAATTTCAGAATTTCCTGACTGAGTATTAATTCTTATTATCTCCAATTTACTATTCTATTGATTTATAAAGGTAAAAAATCTCTCATGATTCTCTATTACACTTGATAAAAACCATTTAGTTTTATCATTTTTCGCTAAGTTCAAGCCACCTAAACTCCTTTTCGTCCAATATCTGCATCACTTCACCATGGCGTAACGATTTTACATATAACTCTTCCGGCGTGAACCTGCCATTGCTCATCTCCTCTTCAAGTTTGTTTTTTTCAGATCCCAGTTTTTCGATTTCCTCCGAGAGCAACTCAAATTCCCGTTTCTCTTTGAAAGTCATTCCTGGCTTTTTCTCCTTTTTAACTGGCTGAGCAACTAATGGTTTTATCTCAGGCAGCTTTGCCAGTCTCATATTGTTTTGTCTCTCCTCATCTTCCTGCTTTTCGCGAAGCTGGGTATAGTTGCCCGGAAAATCTTTTATTACTCCCTCTCCTTTATATTCAAAGATATGGTCAACAACTTTGTCCATAAAATATCGGTCGTGCGAGACAACAATAACACATCCCTTAAATCCGGCAAGATACTCCTCAAGCACATTAAGTGTCAGGATATCAAGATCATTAGTTGGTTCATCGAGAATGAGAAAATTTGGATTTTTCATCAAAACAGTAAGAAGGTAAAGCCTTCTTTTTTCACCTCCGGAGAGTTTTCTTATAAGTGTATATTGTTTATCGGGAGGGAAAAGAAAATAGTTCATGAACTGTGTAATCGAAAGTATGCTTCCATCGCTTATTGTAACTCTCTCAGCAATATTCTTAACAGCATCAATAACTGTCATATCATCATCAAAGGTCATTCCCTCCTGCCTGTAATATCCGAAAACAATGGTTTCTCCTTTTTCAATAGTTCCTTTATCAGGCTGTGAAAGACCTGTAATAATATTCAGTAAAGTAGTTTTGCCTGTACCATTACGGCCTATAAGACCTGCCTTTTCAAAACGATTGAAGTTGTGACTAAAACCGGATATAACTTTTTTATCACCAAACGCTTTGGTAATATGTTTAATCTCAAGGATCTTACTTCCCATCCTTGAGATATTTACATTTATGTTAATGCTTTTTTCTTCGGTTCTGCCAACAGCTTTTTCTTTAAGATCATAAAAAGATTCAATACGCGATTTTGCTTTATGACGTCTTGCTTTCGGCATGCGCCTCATCCAGTCAAGTTCTGTTTTAAGAAGATTTCTTGCCTTTTCAGTATTTATCTTTGCCGAATACTCTCTGCTCTGCTTTTTCTCCAGGAAGTATTCATAATTACCTTCATACCTGTATAACTCATTATCAGAAAGTTCAAGGATAACATTACAGACCCTGTCAAGAAAGTATCTGTCGTGGGTTACCATTAAAAGAGTTTTGTTAGACTTTATAAGATATTCCTCCAGCCATTCTATCATATCCAGATCGAGATGGTTGGTAGGTTCATCAAGAATCAGAAGATCTGCATCTTCAACAAGAACCTTTGCAAGGGCAACCCGCTTTTTTTGTCCTCCTGAAAGAGTCCCGACAACAGCATCGAGATCAGTTAATTTAAGTTTGAAAAGGATTTGTTTAACAGCCACTTCGTAATCCCATGCCTTATGATCATCCATCCGCTGGATCATAATCTGAAGCATCTCAGGGGTACCGGAAATCAGGCACTTCTCATATTCCCGGATAGTTGTAACCAGATCACTCCCTGTACTGAAAAGCTCATCAATTATTTTGTTTGAACTATTAAGTAATGGCGACTGCCGGAGATATGCTATCCGCAAACCCCGTTTAACACTTAGCAATCCGCCATCTGGACTTTCCAGTCCGGCAAGAATATCAAGCATTGAAGATTTTCCGGCGCCATTTACAGCAATCAGAGCAACCTTGTCATCTTTATTAACATTGAGGCTAATATTCTCGAACAGAAGATTATCTCCGATTCTACGGCCTATACCTTCCGCCTGCAGGTAACTAATCATAAGTGAATAACAATATCCTGCAAATATAAAAAGTGTTACCTTAACAGCACTATTAAAGTTGTATCAATGACACTAAAAGAGAGATATAGACGCACTATTGAATATTTTCAGGAAAATATGCCTGTTGCCGAAACAGAATTAATCTACAAAAACCCATATGAACTCATTGTGGCAGTAATATTATCGGCACAGTGCACAGACAAGAGAGTCAATCAGATAACCCCTGCCCTTCTTCATAAGTATCCAAATCCTGAGTCAATGTCAAAAGCTGATTCAGATGAAATATTTCAATACATTAAGTCCTGTTCGTATCCAAACAATAAAGCCAAGCACTTATCGGGTATGGCGAAAATGCTTACAGATGAGTTCGGTGGAGTAGTTCCCTCTGATCCGGATACCCTGCAACGTCTTCCCGGTGTAGGAAGAAAAACTGCCAATGTTATTGCTTCAGTTGTTTTCAATAAACCTGTAATGGCAGTTGATACACATGTTTTCAGGGTTGCAGCAAGAATCGGACTTGCAGTAAATGCCCGAACTCCGTTGCATACAGAAGAACAACTTACAAGAAATATACCTGCAGAACTCACACGCCGGGCGCACCATTGGTTAATACTGCACGGAAGATATATCTGCAAGGCAAGAAAACCATTGTGCAGCGATTGCGGGCTTAATGAAATATGCAATTATTACGAAAAAAATACTAAAAAGAAAAAAGAATGAGGATTTGCATGTAAATTTTAACTTGCTGAAAGTATATTCTTGCATAAATTACTATTTTTAAAAAAGTATTTGTAACACCATAACGATGGATGACAACCGGAGATACCAAATGCTTCTTGAGAAAAAGAGACAGATCGAGAAAGAGCTTGAGGAAGCGCGGATGAATAGCGGGGATAAAAATGAGATCAGCCGTGAAATGGTTTTCAGGGTATTTCATGCCTCATCATACCTTATGGCAATAAACAAACTTGATACAGGCCAGTATGTAGATGTAAATGAAGCGTTTCTTAATACTCTTGGTTACAGGAGAAACGAAATAATTGGCCATACATCTGATGATATTCAGATCTTCTCAGATATTGAAGGAAGCAATAAATACATTAAATTAATTTCAAAGCTAAAGAAAATTAAAGACTATGAGGTAACGCTTAAATCAAAATCGGGTGAAGAGAATCTATTTCTGTTTTCAGCTGAAGCTGTGCCGCTTAATGATGAGATATATCTTCTGACAACGTTTGCCCCGTTAACTGACACAAAGAACAGGCAAATCAAAGAAAGCAGGGGAGGTGTTCTCGAAGAAATTTTTGAAACAGTAAGCAGTTACCTGGCCCTGTTTTCTATTGGCGAGGATAAAAAAATATATATAGTTGATTTAAACAGCAAGGCTAAATCCGTTGAGTTTATTTCAGAGGAGGAAGTTCTTGGGAAATGCATTGAGGATACTCCACTAATTAACCGGATTAAGCTTGTTGAACTGCTGAATAATATCAGAATTACAGGGGTCGAACATAAGCTGGCAGCCTCGCAGAATGGTGATGGTTCTGAGGGTTTTTACATGGGGTTCCCGCTGACTTCAGGGAATATTGTTATAACGTGGGAGCCATCAACTCTGCAAAAGAGCCTTGACGATCTTTATAATCAGGGAGTTGTATTTGAAAAATTTGCTGAGATGTTACCTGAAATGATATATGAAATTGATCTTTCAGGGAATATACTTTATGCCAATAAGCGTATCGTAGATTTTTTTGGATATTCAAAGGAAGAACTAAAGCATGGAATAAACATTAAGGATTTATTCCCTGATAATTACAAATCAATAACAGAAAACTTAAGTTCTGTTAAATTACCTGGTGAAACATCAAGCAGAGAGTTTATTGCTACCAGAAAAAACGGAACCCTGGTTCCTATCGTAGCTCACTCATTCGCAATATTTCTCAATGACAAAAAAATCGGATACCGTGGTGTTATTGCAGATATAAGCAAACAGAAAGAATACGAAGACCAGATAAAAAGAGAGAAAGCATTTCTTGAGAATCTGTATAATTCAATTCCCGTAGCAATTGTGATTTCCGATTCTGATGGAATTATATCCATGATTAACAGAGAGTTCTCCAATTTGTTCGGATATTCATCTGAGGAGGCAATCAACAGAAACATTAATGACCTTGTTGTACCGGATGAGTTCCACGATGAAGCTATCGAAATTGACAACCTTGCTGTAGCCGGGAAAAAAGAGACAAGAGAGACAATTAGAAAGGATAAGTCCGGAACCAGAATTCATGTGTCACTTGCAGTATCTTCAATAGAGATTGACGATAATAATATTGCATATCTGGCAATATACAGGGATATCACAAGTGAAAGGAAAAGTCAGCTTCTTCAGGATATATTATTCAATATTTCAAATGAGGCTCTTAAACAATCCAGCATCAAGGAAATATATCCTGCCATTGTATCTGAACTTTGTAAAATATGGGATACAAATAACTTTTATATAGTATTATACGACAAAGTCTCAAATAAACTTTCACTTCCATTCTTTGTGGATGAAAAGGATCAGTTTGAAAACATACCTGCAAGCGGAACCATTACGGGTTGGGTGATCAACAATCCCAAACCTGTCCTGCTGAAAGAGGCAGATATGAAAAACCTTGAAGATTCCGGGGAAATAGAACTTGTTGGGACGCCATGTAAAGTATGGATGGGCGTGCCTTTAAAGGTTGAAGGAGAAATTATCGGAGTAATGTGTCTTCAGGATTACAATTCAGAGGATAAATTCTCTTATGAAGATCTTAATATTCTGGAGTTTATAGCAAACCAGATAGCACTTGCACTACAGAGAAGAATGATGCTCGACAATCTCATACTTGCACGTCAGAAAGCAGAAGAAGCTGCTATGTCCAAGCAGGTATTCATGTCAACAATGAGCCATGAGATCCGTACTCCGCTAAATGAAGTAATAGGCATTACAAATCTTTTGCTTCAGGGAAAACCACGTGAAGATCAGATGGATTTTATTCGTACTCTTAAATTTTCAGGCAACCATCTTCTTACACTCGTCAATGATGTTCTTGATTACAATAAAATGGAATCAGGAAAGATTGTTTTTGAGCAGACGCAGTTCAATCTCAGTCAATTTCTTGATGAAATAATGAGGTCATATTCATTCAGATCCAAAGCCAAAAACCTCGATTTTGAGATAAAAAAAGAAGATGGACTTCCTGAAGAGGTGATCGGAGATCAGATCAGATTAAACCAGATTCTTTCGAACCTACTATCGAATGCATTGAAATTTACCAAAAGCGGCAGCATAAAAGTCGCGGTGCGCGAGATTGAACGAAAAGGAAAACAGATCAGGCTTGAATTTACAGTTGCCGATACCGGTATAGGGATTGCCAAAGATAAACATTCAGTAATTTTTGAAAGCTTTATGCAGGCCACCGAAGATACAACCCGCCATTTCGGAGGTACCGGACTCGGCCTGGCTATTTGCAAAAAACTTATTGAATTCCAGGGAGGTACAATTTCTCTGGAGAGTGAACCGGAAAAAGGTTCGACTTTCAAATTTGTGATCTCATTCGGGATTACTGAAAGAGGCATCATTAAACAACCAGTCGAGCCCGCTGAAAATTTCACAGGACTTGAAGGCAAAAAAATACTTGTTGCTGAGGACAACAAAATAAACTTCTTTGTGGCTAACAAATTTCTTCTTAGCTGGGGAATAGTTGTTACACATGCTGAGAATGGCCAGCTGGCACTTGAAGCTCTTGAAAAAGAGAATTACGATCTGATTCTGATGGACCTGCATATGCCCGTAATGGACGGTATTGAAGCCACACGTATAATCAGAAATTCTGATAATATGAAGATTAAGAACATTCCGATAGTTGCACTAACAGCAGCTATAATGTCTGAAAGTCACGATAAGATTGATGATCTGAATATAAATGACTATGTTCTTAAACCATTCAAACCACATGATCTTTTCGAGAGGATCAAGAAACATATAAGATAAAGGTACGACGGTACGACGGTACGACGGTGCAACGGTACAAAGGCCGTTAAACCGTTAAAACGTTAAACCTTATTTTATACAGTATTTGCTGAGATATTCCGTAGCCCGTTTGCTTCCGAGGCTGAATGCTCTTCTTAAATCGTGACAGCCATCATCTGTTTTTCCGATATTAATCTGTGAAATACCTTTATTAAGCCAGGTATCCGGATTTTCAGGGTTGAGATCAAGCGACATGCTGTAATCATCAATTGCCAAACTCCACGATTTGGAAATAAAATATGAACCAGCCCTTTCGGAATAACAAAAAGCATCATTTGGATGAAGCCTGATATTAGTCGAAAAATACTCAAGGGCTTTCAGATTATCTCCGGCTGAGGACTCAATTCTTCCTGCAAGACTAAGAGCATTCTTGTTTTCAGGATAATATTCAAGATACCGCTCAATATCCTTAATTGCTTTCGCACTCTCGCCGGTTTTCCTGTAACAATCTGCCCTTAGAAAAAACAATTCAGCATCTGCAATTCCCAGATCAACGAGATGGGAATAAGTTACTGAAGCACCAGTGGGATTTGATGATACCGCTTGAGCCCGGGCAAGTAACCTGAGATATTGTTCATTATCAGGATTATTTAAGATAAGGGCTGAAACAACCCTGACTGCTTCGGAAGCTTTTCCACTGTTCAGATTAATAAGGGCTTCAAAATACAAAACATCCTCATTTTTTTCACTTTTGCCTTTGAGATCAGACAAAATTATTCTTGAATCTTCTATATTTCCTGTTGAGATATTATACTCTATTTCCGAAAAGGCTTTTTCCATACTGCTATACCTCTCCTTTTTCCAGAATTGCCTCCATTCAGGGCGATTCTCAATAACTGCATATGATGGTTCGAGCATTACTGCTTTTTCACTTTTTCTGAAAGGGGAATTAAGATTAATCTCAAGATGATAAAGAGAGGTAGTGGCGTCTCTTTTCAAAGCATAGATCCTTGAAAGTCCAAATTCCCCTGAAAAAGGGACTAATTTATTTGCTTCATTAAAATCTCGGATAGCTTCAGAATAGCTTCCCTTCATGATATAAGCTTCCGCCCTCTCTAGATAAAGTCTTCCGTCACTGAAAACTTCCAGTGCCTCTGTAAGCAGACCTATTGAAGCGTCGCTGTTTCCAGCCTCCCTTTGGGCTTTTGCTTTGAGCAGGTAGTCAAGAGACTTTTGACCGGAAACAGTTACCGGGAAACTAATTATCAGGAAGATATACAATATTTTCGTCATACCTAAGTGAGGTTGAGAATCATTTTGTTGGTATTTCTTTCAATTTTGAATCTACTTCTGTGATAACATGAACAAAGCCGGAAAGATGAAACATTTCCAACCCGGAAATCCTTCTTTCATATACGTCGCATTGATAGAAGTAAACTCCGGGTGAAACTATTTTTCCCTTGTAAGTACCGTCCCATTCAATTTTCGGATTGTCAGTTTTGAATAACAGCAAACCATTCCTGTTAAAAATACTGAAATCAACTTTTTCTACAAGGCCTGAGGATTTTGCCACAAGTCTCTCATTAATATCATCGCCATTTGGTGTAAAAACATTAGGAATCTCGTAAAAGTTGCAGGAGTCAATACAAACCATTACTGATTTTTCTCCCTCATTGCCTTTAATATCGTAAGCTGATACAGCATAACAGCCGGCTATTACATCGCCAGGATAATGCTTATATGATAGAATATTCTTATTAGTAATATCTGTTAGCAAACTCAGGTTCTCATCATTTGTCATCTTATAATAAATCCTGTATCCGGCAATATCATCAAGACAAAGCGGGTCGGCAATTGTCCAGCTGATTTCATTGTACAAACTATCGCACTGGCTTGCTACCCTTATTACAGGTGTGCATGGAGGTTCATTATCAACAGGGATTATGCAGGCAGTTTCCGAAAAATTAACAATGTTTTTTGGCATTGTATCAGCCATATATTCACCATACGACCTTATATAATAACAATATTGTGTCCCATTTACCAATCCGTTATCTATATATGTCAGCTGGCTTGTTGAGCCTACAGAGTCGTATTTAAGTGTCAGGTCATTCAATCTGAAAATATCATACCTGGTATTTATCCAGGGAACATTTCTGCTTATCGCCAGCTTTGCTTTTCGGTCGCCGGGAATGATTTCCAGAAATAGCGATGAAGCAATTGAGGGCTCAGGGATTGGTATTTCGTTATTTAATATCTCTATCTTATAAATAAACGCTTTTGATTGAGTATTAATTAAGGTGTCGGTATAAAGCGTATCGTTCAGACTTAAATTTGGTAATGACGGAATTGGAGTATAACTGGTAGCAGTAATTCCTTCTGCACGGGATATCGCATATCTGAATGGCCCGCCAGTAAGCAAAGTATCAGGTTTTTTCCATGCAAGATATATTGATCCGTTCAGAGGATCAGTTGTTTTGACACTTACATTTTTGACAATAACCAAACCTGAAATAAGGGAAGACTTTTTCTCGTTAGATGCTTTACTCTCAGTTCCATTCGGATACACTGCAACAATCCTGTAAACATACTCTTTACCAAATTGAAGCCCCTGGCCATTATCCGTATCTGTGTATGAAGTTGTTGAGCTTCCGCTTATATAACCAACCTTAATAAATCCGCTTGACGATGACACTCCGGAAGTACATGAATCGGGTGAGAAAGTTGAAGCACCTTCCCTCCTGTATATGCTAAAACCGGCTATTACATCTGTACCGTAATTATTCCATGTTAGCCTTATCTGTTTAGCTTCAGGTACAGCATTCAGCAAAACCGGGGAAGGACCAAGCACTTTGATATTCATATTATCTATATCAGAGAGCTTTATTTCTGAAGTATAATCATCTGATTTGAATATCACATTGTAGGGCTGATTCCTGACTGCTTCATGGCAGGGTGTCCATTGAAAACGTGCCGATGCAAAGCCGGCTAATGAATCAATTTTTGTAAATATGGCTTTGCATGCTGCAATATTGAAAACGCCTGATGTGGCTTTTAAGGAAAGATTATCCTGATTTGCATCTGTGGCTGAGAATATAAAATCTACAGTCTGCCCTACCTCAACACAATAATCCTTAAGAGGGCTGTTTACCGGAGGTTTATTGTTTGTATTATAAACATCAATCTGCATATCGCGCACAACCACACCTATTTTTATTCCATTGCGCCACTCCTGAATCTCAATCGCAACATTGAATTTCCCTGTATCCGCAGGGGTATCCCAGATAAGGTCGCCGCTGATAGAATCAACTCTGATAAATTTTGTTGCGGGCGGAAGGGTATAGTTTTCAATAGGTTTGCCATCTTCACGTGTGCATACTGTAAGCCTGTAAGACAAACTGTCGCCATCTGGGTCAAATGCGGCTGGATTGTGAATAAATACATAACCCAGCGCAGCTTTATCGTATGGAGGATTAAGAAGAACAGGCGTGCTGTTACGGCCTATAGCCGGATTTACAAGCAAAGTAGTAGATATTGAGAATACTACGTTAACAGAATTCGGAATATTCAATACTCCCGCATTCCTGTTGGGATCCTGAACTACTATTCTGTAAGCCCCTGGTCCGGGATAAGTATGAACATATTTATATACATTCCTCTTGTAATAATTTGGAAGGGTAAGTTCACTGACCCTTGGTGCTACAGATGTAGTGTTGTCTCCCCATTCAATAGTCAGCTGGTCCCTGTCAGCAAAACTAAGGGTATATGTAAAAGTTGTAATAGTAATTTCATAAGTAAGTTCGGAAAGCTGAACATAGGTAATCTCCCCTGCCCTGTTGTGGGTTCCATTCACAACACAGAATGAGAATGTTACAATAATAAAAAGAAATAATTTTCTAATAATACTATTTTTCACTCTTTGAAATCTTTAATTTAAATGTCTTTTTAGCTGCTTCGGGAGTAAGTTTTACACCTTCCTCAAAATCATTCACCCTAATTATAACCATGTTGGCCTGGTCGGCATAAAGGGTTGTCATAATATTGTTTTTAACAGTAACAGTCTTTGGGTTCTTAGATATTCCATAAGTCAGATTCATACTTATTTCATTTTCTGCCAGACTCATTTCATTTAATTTTGCTGATAACACTTTACTATTAACAATTAAAACTACTTTTTCGTTTAAATATTTTTGCATGGCTTCCAATGATGCAGAATTACCTCCGGAAAAACCCTTTTCCTGTATCTCACCTTGTGAAAGCCTGTAGTCCAGCAAAAAATCATCAAAATACATCTTCACAAATACCTTAAAAGAATAATTTTCAGGTACGTATTCAACACTTGTGAAAGTTACGTGTACCGGATGCAGAGCAAACCATATTGAAATAAAAAGAACTTTAAACATAAAAATTCAGTTTACACCCCTTTTAAGGAACAAAAATCAGACCAATTCTTAATCAGTCTTTAATACTTACACGGTCCTTAAGATACTGTACCGAGCCGACTTCAATAAACGAGAAACCGGTGCCGCCTGTGAAGTTACCTGCAAGTACTACAATAATATCATCGCTTTTGACTTTATGACTTTTGGTAAGATTCTTCAAAGCTATATGTAAAAATTCATCAACTGAATTCCTCTTCTCCTGATAAACAGCATAAACGCCATAAGACAATGCAAGTTCTCTCATTGTACTCAGGGAGTAGCATTGTGCAAGAATAATGTTTATTCCCCTGTAGGAGGCCATATCCCTTATAGTTCTTCCGCCTGTTGTATCAGCAATAATTCCCTTTGCTCCTATCCTGAAGGCAGTTTTTACAGCTACCTTAGCCAGGTATGCGGATATCTGACCCGTTACATTCAGGTATGGAATATCAAGAAACTTTTCTTTGTTTCTTTCAACCTCCAGGGCAATTTTGGTCATTGTTTTTACAGCCTCAACCGGATATTTTCCGTTGGCAGTTTCACCACTTAGCATTATAGCATCGGTCTGTGTATAAATCGCATTTGCAACATCACTAACTTCAGCACGGGTAGGCCTTGGATTGGTAATCATTGAGTGGAGCATCTGAGTAGCAACGATAACAGGCTTCCTGCTTATAATACATTTATTTATTATCATTTTCTGAATGCCCGGAATCTTTTCATAAGGAATTTCAATTGCCAGATCACCTCTTGCAACCATAATTCCATAGACATTTTCAAGTATATCATCGAGGTTTTCCACACCCTCCTGATTTTCTATTTTTGCAATAATTTTTATGTCGCTGTTGAACTCTTTGAGCACTTCTTTAACATCAAGAACATCCTGCCTCGAACGGACAAAGGAGTGGGCAATAAAGTCCACATTATTCTCAGCAGCCATTTTAAGAAATATTTTATCCTTCTCAGTAAGCGATGGAAGCATTATTCTTACTCCCGGAATATTTACACTCTTCCTGGAACCGAGTACTCCGTCATTTTCAATTGAGCATTCAAGTGCTGCGCCCGATTTTCTAAGCACTTTAAGCTCAATTTCTCCATCATCAATCAGTATAGTTGTCCCAAGAGGTATATCAGAGGAAAACGACTGATAACTAACATATATTCCCTGGTCAGAACTTTTATTATAAGGTTCACCGATTATATTTATTTTATTCCCTTTTTTCAGCATGATAGGGGAATCACAAATAGTAGTCCTTATCTCTGGTCCCTTGGTATCAAGAAGAATTGCGATCTTGTCTGAAACTTTACGTGCATTGCTAATTATCCCTAATGCGGCATCAACAGTCAGATGAGCTGAATTAATTCTGATAACATCCATTCCTGCTTCATACAGTTCTTTTATAAAAGCCGGTTCACAGTTCTTGTCTGAAATTGTTGCTACAATCTTTGTTCTTTTACGATCCATAAATTATTTAATTTTCTTAATTATTTCAATAATTGCCTCTACTGCAAGTCTGTAGCTGTCGAGACCAAAGCCTGCGATACTGCCGGCACAGCTTCTTGCTATAAGACTTGTGTGCCTGAATTCCTCCCTTGCAGCAATGTTTGTTATATGTACCTCCACAACCGGAGCTGTAACCGAAGCAATTGAGTCAGCTATAGCTACCGAAGTATGTGTATAGCCTCCTGCATTAAGTATTAAGCCATCTGATGAAAAACCTTTGTTCTGAATTTCATTTATAATTTCACCTTCAACATTCGACTGGAAATATTCAAACCCGATTTCAGGGAAGTGCTTTTTAAGGACAATAAGGTATTCCTCAAAAGACGAATTACCATACTTCTCAGGCTCTCTCCTTCCGAGCAGATTCAGGTTTGGCCCGTTGATAATAGCTATTTTCATTTGATAATGAGTTTATTACAGGATGACATATTTCAAGAACGGAAACAAATACTTAACGGTAAAAATAGATAAAAAATATTTATGGAAGCCAATTAAATAAGGTTCTGTTACTTTATGTTACTTTGTGTAAGCATTTTTAAAAAAGTATAGAAAAAATGAGTCTTACCTGGAAACAGTCATTCAGAAACTTTGAGACCTATCTCAGGCTTGAAAAATCCCTGTCGGAGAATAGTATCGGGGCCTATCTGAATGATGTCTCCAAACTTGAGAATTACTTTTCTGAAAATGGAACAGATATCAGCCCTGCAAATGTAAGTTATCCGGATCTTAAGGAGTTTATTCAGTGGTATGGGGACGACAACAAAAATTCCAGGACACAGTCGAGAGTACTCTCAGGTATAAGGGCATTTTATAAATTTCTTCTCATCGAAGGTGAAATAAATGAAAACCCCTCGTCGCTGATTGAGTCTCCAAAAATAGGACTCAAACTTCCCGAAGTTCTTTCTGTTTCAGAAATAGACAGGATGATTTCAGAAATAGATCTCAGCAAGCCTGAAGGGCACCGGAACAAAGCAATAATTGAGACTCTCTACGGGTGCGGCCTGAGGGTTTCAGAGCTGGTAAGCCTCAGACTAACTGATCTTCATGAAGGAGAAGGATATATAGTCGTTACAGGAAAAGGAGATAAACAGAGACTGGTTCCTGTTAGCGGGAAAGCGCTGAAAGAGATAGAAATATACAGACACGACAGAAACCAGCTCCCGGTGATTCACCATCAGAATGTTCTGTTTCTGAACCGTCGTGGCAGAGGCCTGTCGAGGGCAATGATATTTACTATTATTAAGGATCTTGCAGCAAAAGCAGGAATAAGGAAAAACATAAGTCCGCATACCTTCAGGCACTCATTTGCGACTCATATGATTGAAGCAGGTGCTGACCTCAGGGCCGTACAGGAAATGCTTGGACATGAGTCAATTCTAACTACTGAGATTTACACTCATATCGACAGAAGTTTCCTGAGGGATACAATTATCATGTTCCATCCCAGGTCTTAAGAGTATCTTTTGAACAAAATGGCCAAAAACAGGTTATATTTGCACTGTTTGTAATTAATCTTATTTAAGATAGCATGAATTACATTGCCGGCTTCGGAAAAGAACTCTTTTTTATCCTGACAGAGATGGCTCCATACCTGCTGCTTGGATTTGTTTTTGCAGGATTGCTGCATCTGCTGTTTCCGAAGAAAAGAGTAAGAAAATACATGGGGCAGAACAATTTCAAATCTATCTTCAATGCATCATTGCTCGGAGTTCCTTTGCCTCTTTGTTCCTGTGGTGTTATCCCTACCGGGATCTCTTTTTATAAGCATGGAGCATCAAAAGCTTCAACAGTTTCCTTCCTTATTTCGACCCCTCAAACAGGAGTTGATTCTATTTTCGTAACATACTCAATGCTTGGTCTTCCATTTGCAATTATAAGGCCGATAGTAGCATTTATTACAGGATTATTCGGAGGTTTAATAACAAAAAAAATTGACCCTGAAAAACCTGAAACGCTTACTGCCACCAATGGCATAGCTGATGATCTGCCGGCAGGATTTGTTCCTAAAATAAGAGAGATGTTCAGGTATTCATTCATCGAATTCCTCCAGGATATTTCAAACTGGCTGATAATAGGACTATTGGTTGCAGCATTAATTTCCGTAGTAATCCCCGATGATTTCTTTGCAGACAAGATTCCGAATGATTTTCTGGGAATGCTTATTATTCTGGTATTATCGATACCTGTATATATTTGTGCAACAGCTTCAGTACCTGTTGCGGCTGTACTCATGTTAAAAGGCCTATCGCCTGGAGCAGCTCTGGTTCTCCTTATGGCCGGCCCTGCAACAAACGCTGCAACAATTACAATGATCGGGAAAATACTTGGGAAAAAATCACTCATCGGATACCTTGGTGCAATTATAACAGGAGCTTTGTTGTCAGGTCTCATGATAGATTACTTTCTACCGGCAGACTGGTTCCGGGTCTCGGAGCATTTTGGGCATATGGCGGGTCACGACCACGAGGAAATGCTGCCTGCCTGGCTAAAGATAGGTTCTGCTATAACCCTGACACTCCTTATCTTAAATGGTTATGTACAAAAATTTCTCAATTCGAAAAAAATGAGCTCTTCAGAAAACAAGATTTCAGCTTTCTCAGCAGACAATATTCAGACAATCTATGTTGGCGGAATGACGTGCAATCATTGCAAGTCAAATGTTGAAAACAGTGTCAGATCTGCTGCCGGAGTTGAAGATGTTACTGTTGATTTAATATCGGGACAAGTAGATATTAAAGGTAAAACAATCGACATCGAAAAGATCAAATCGGGTATTAAGGATATTGGCTATAAAATTCTAAGTAAATAACTCCTTAAAAACGTTTTCTCTGTGTAACTCTGTGCTACTCTGTGTAACTCTGTGTTAGTTCTTCTTTTGTTACACAGAGTTCCACTGAGGCCTTCGCAGTTCCACGCTCAGGCTACACAGAGAGCCACAGAGGAAATCAGTTTTACTTTTTCAAATGTTAAAAAACGTTATCATTTAAACCCATTTCAGAAATTCAATTTTAATCATTAACTTTGCACCTTATTTTGCAAAATCAATAATTTATTTTTAATCAAATCAATAAAATTATGTCACAAGTTAAACGAGTCTATTCCTTTGGAAAGAAATCTGCAGAGGGCAAAACCGATATGAAAAACCTTCTTGGAGGTAAAGGCGCTAATCTCGCAGAGATGTGTCTGTTAGGTCTGCCTGTTCCTGCCGGTTTTACTATTACAACCGAAGCTTGCAACGAGTATTACAAGAACGACTGTACTCTTCCTGCAGAACTTATGCCTGAAGTATGGGCAGCAATGAAGAAAACTGAAGAAGCAATGAATATGAAGTATGGTGATGCAACAAACGCATTACTTGTTTCATGCCGCTCAGGTGCCCGCAGTTCAATGCCTGGTATGATGGATACAGTTCTGAACATCGGACTTTGTTCAGCAACTATTCCTGGTTTTTTAAAGAAGACCAATAACCCGCGTTTCGTTTATGACTCATACCGTCGTCTTATTATGATGTACGCTGACGTTGTAATGGAAAAAGCTGAAGGTATTGATCTCGGCGAAGGAAAAGGAATCCGCAAGCAGCTTGATGAGAAACTTGATGAATTTAAGAAAAGTAAAGGATATAAATCAGATACTGAGATTTCTGCAGACGAACTTAAGAATCTTGCAGAAGAGTTCAAGGTAATTGTTAAAAAAGCTCTCGGCAAACCTTTCCCTGACGATGCAAGAGAACAGCTTGAAGGATCTATCAAAGCTGTATTCAAAAGCTGGAACGGAAAGAAAGCAGTATCATACCGTCGTATCGAAGGTATTCCTGATGACTGGGGTACAGCTGTTAACGTACAGGCAATGGTATTCGGTAACATGGGCGACACATCAGCTACTGGAGTAGCATTCACACGTAACCCTGCAACAGGTGAAAACCTTTTCTATGGTGAGTGGCTTGTAAATGCTCAGGGAGAAGATGTTGTTGCAGGTATCCGTACACCAAGTCCTCTTAACGATGACACAAAAAATGATCAGAACAGGCATCTTCACAGTATGCAGGAAGCTATGCCGGGTACTTACAAAGAACTCTGGGATATCCGCAATATACTTGAGAAGTCGTTCCACGACATGCTTGATATAGAATTCACAATTCAGGAAGGTGTACTTTATATGTTACAGTGCCGCGC
>JFJP01012111.1_pt1 | contig 105058 bp, 93 predicted proteins | sample 431651 | NCBI WGS metagenome assembly JFJP01 (sample SAMN02602958, study PRJNA72255) | Microbial mat metagenome, whole genome shotgun sequencing project. | biome: fresh water; feature: sink hole; material: water; isolation source: purple microbial (photo- and chemosynthetic) mats found in...
AACCCCAACCGAGAACAATGACCTTGGTTCGCCCTCCCTTTATCTTAACCGCGAACTGAGCCTTTTGGAGTTCCAGCGCCGTGTGCTGGAGGAAGCTCATGATGAATCCAAGCCCCTGCTCGAGCGCGTAAAATTCCTTGCCATCTTTGGCTCAAATATGGATGAGTTCTTTATGGTACGAGTCTCAGGTATACGCAAGATGGTGGAGGCACGCATCATGGATGTTTCCCCAGACGGCATGACCCCGCCGGATGAACTTGCAGCCATTCGCAAGTTATCGCAGGAGTTGATGGTCGAAGCCCAGCGCTGTTACCAGCGTAAACTTTTACCGAAAATGGATAAAGCAGGCATCCATATCATTGATTATCAGAAATTAAACAAGACACAAAAAGAACGCGTTGACACATTCTTCAAGGAAGTTATCTATCCTGTGCTGACACCGCTCGCGCTTGATCCCGGGCACCCCTTCCCGCATATCTCGAATTTAAGTTTAAATCTTGCCATCGTGATACGCGACAAAAAAGGCAATGAAAAATTTGCGCGCCTGAAAGTGCCTGATACCCTGCCTCGCCTTCTGCCCATTAAACGCTCATCGGGTGGAGTCCGCAGCGATGGCACCATTCCACGTCAGCATTATTTTGTCTGGCTGGAGCAGGTGATCGCCGCAAATCTTGATGATCTTTTCCCTGGGATGGAAGTTACCTCCGCGCATCCATTCCGCATCGTGCGCGATGCTGATATTGAAATTCAGGAACTCGAAGCTGACGACCTGCTGGAGACCATGCAACAGAGTATCCGCAAACGAAAGTTTGGATCGGTGGTGCAGGTGGCTGTTTATGATTCCATGCCCGAAAATATCCGTGAACTACTTGTGGATAATCTTGAAGTATCCCGCAACGATGTATACGTTCTGGATAGCCCGCTGGGTTTGAGCGGGTTGTGGCAGCTCTACAGTCACGTGGAACGACACGACTTGAAGGATGTTCCCTATAAGCCACGCATTCCCAAGCCGCTAAAACATGCCACAACAGCGACGGATGTCTTTGATGCCATCAAAAATGGAAACATCCTTATCCACCATCCTTATGATTCATTCAATCCAGTGGTGGATTTCCTAAATGCTGCCGCACGCGATCCGCAGGTACTTGCCATCAAGCAGACCCTGTACCGCGTTGGTACAAATGCACCCGTGGTCGAAGCCCTGCTTGAAGCAGCAGAACGCGGCAAACAGGTGGCAGTGCTGGTAGAGCTCAAGGCACGTTTCGATGAGGAATCAAACATCGGCTGGGCGCGTGCGTTGGAGGAAGTGGGTGTTCATGTAGTGTACGGCCTCGTGGGCTTGAAGACCCACTGCAAAGTCACCATGGTTGTCCGCCAGGAGGGAGAGGGTATCCGCCGCTATTTGCATCTTGCAACCGGTAATTACAATGCGCTTACCTCGCGTATTTATGAAGATATTGGCATCTTCACCTGTGACGATGCCATGGGCGCGGATGCAACTGATCTATTTAATTATTTAACAGGCTATTCCACAAAGCAGGAATATCGCAAATTACTGGTTGCCCCCGTCAGCCTGCGAAAGAAAATGGAAGAATTTATCCTGCGTGAGATCGAACATGCCCGTCTAGGACGAAAAGCCCGCCTGATCTTCAAGGTGAATTCACTGGTTGATCCACAAATGATCCAACTTTTATACCGGGCTTCGCAAGCGGGTGTGCAAGTGGACCTGCTGGTTCGCGGTATGTGCTGTTTACGCCCCGGCATCAAAGGCGTAAGTGAACATATTCGTGTGATCAGCATCGTTGGGAGGTATCTGGAGCATAGCCGCCTGTTCTATTTCCAAAACGACGGCAGGGAGGAAATCTATCTTGGCAGCGCAGACCTAATGACGCGCAATCTTAACCACCGTGTTGAAGTTGTCTTCCCTGTCGAAAGTAAGGATCACATCCATTATTTACGCCATCATGTTTTGGATGCATATTTCAAAGACAATACCCGAGCCCGCATTCTTCAACCAGACGGCACATATACCCGGCTCGCTCCCGAATCTGGCAAGGATGTTGTTGATGTTCAGGAAAGATTTATGGGTTAATTTTTTCACCTTCGGGATCACAACATGGAAAAAGCTTCCGTGTCTTCCAGAGCTCTGGACCCAAATATTCCCATCACGCGCCTCGACGATTTGTTCTAATTGGATAAACCCAGCTCTGTGCACGATCCATCCACCCGATAAAATCTTTCAAAGATGCGGGATAAACTCTCCCCGCCGGGATTCCAATGCAGAACGTCCATCCCCGACATTTTTCGCCGTACGCCCCCCTTTTTTCAGGCTATTGGCAAGGGCCACATGCAGGGAGAGTTCATCTTCAACCACAAGTATTATTTTAAGCCTTGAATTGATATGCCTGACCATCCACATGGCATAAATGGAATTTCCTGTTAGTTATTATGCTGTTTTTCCTGATCTAAAATCTCCCCTCAAGTCAAGAACTCATCAGCGCCATGGCAAAGGTAAAATCCCTTTCTCTCTCGCATCCCAAACGGTAACCCAGCCATATCCCTGTTCCTGGGCATCAAGATGTGGAAGGGCATCCTGGAATTCCTGAGTAGCAAGATCAACCGCCTGCTTGAAACTGGACTGCCCAATTAAGGTGGTTTCAATAAAATAATAATTGGCGTTTTCCTGATCAATGCGTACGCCGACAAAGGCATGACCGGGAATACCTATAATGGCTGCTTCCAGATCCATTGCTTCGGCGGCAGAGGCGAACAACAGGGAGGTCTCGATACAGTTCCCGCTGTGGTCGCTCAATGTTTCAAAGGGCAGACGGATGCGTTGTACACTGCCCGGAGCAAAAGAAACCCAGGTACTGATATATGTCAGGTTGTAATCTTCCTCTGCCTTCCAGACCGATTCCAACCGATCCCAAACACTTCCGCTTTCATCATTTATGACGCCCCCGTATCCGCTTGTTATGATCCCGGATGATGTGTAATTGGCGGCATTACGGAGTAACTCTTCCACAGAGGGATCATTGGGCGTGACCATGGCAGCCAGCAGCTCAAAAGATTCAGAATTTGAAAACCCCGGAATGGATAGGGGGAAATCACGCCGCGCATATACAAGGGTGTCACCGGTTTCTTCCAAAAGCGGCTTTTCAATCCCATCATCCAATTCTGCCACCCGCAAGTAAAATTGAGCTGGCTTTTGAACATTAAGCTGGTCAATCACATCAGGGATAAGACGAGGATTCTGGCGTACTTCCAGCGTTTCCCCCTCAGCAACCGTCAGCGTATCAATCGACCTGGTCGTATAACCGGTCACTTCACTTTCCACAATCACCTGGGCGGGTACGCTGCGGGGATTGGTTATGGTAATAATGGCAAAATCATCCAGCGTTGAACCGTATAAAGGATAGAGGATGGTGATTAAGTTGGAAGTATAGAGATAGTCCACCTGAAGCGCTTCCGTAACGGGCGTTGGTGTGACAGACGGCAAAAGTCCACAACTTAATATCAGAACAGCGGTCATCCCCACCAGCCACACTTTAGGGGCAATCAGAGCTCGATCTCTCATATCATCCACCTTTATACAAGGTTTACCCAACCATGCATTTGCTGTTGATTAATAGTATAGGCTAATCATCTGGAAAAATCCAGTGGTTTTTTTCTCACGCTTTACAGCTTGCCCCGCTTATTCATCAAGACTATAATCTTTTCGTTGGATACATAACGACCCTCCATGACCGTGTTCCAACCGAAATTCACCCATAAAAAAGGTAAAAAATGCAGTTTACACAAGATGAACTTGACACTTTGCTAAAAAATCCAAAGTCATTGAATCTGGCAGGCGCGGACCTGAGCAAGGCAGATTTGAGCGGAGCAGACTTAAGCGGGGCGTATCTGAATGCTGCAAGACTGCGCTATGCTGACCTAAGCAGGGCCAACCTAAGCGGCACCGACCTGAGCGAGGCCAACCTGCACGGAGCAACCCTTTCCGAATCTGACCTAAGCGACGCCAACCTGCGTGGTTCGGACCTGAGCGGAACCAGGTTGAACAATGCGCGTCTGCATTATGCTGATCTGCTTGGCGCAAACCTGCACGGGGCTGACTTGACCAGAGCTACTTATAACCAAGGGACTAAATGGCCCAATGGATTTGACCCACAAGCGGCTGGAGCCCTACTCGAAGAATAAGCACGTCATTGAAAAAACATAACTGGCAGTAAAAATGATGGGATCCATATGATGGCAGAAAACCGCTTCATCAATTGGATCCTGTATAATTTTTATTGAACACCCTGATCAGCGGATAAAACATCCGCGCAATGGGAAAGACAACTCGATACCAATTCGGCGCGACCAGTTGACTCTGTCCCTTACGCATTGCCTTAATGATGAGGCTGGCTGCTTTTTCGACAGGCAGGTCCAAACCCCGATACCAGTCCGGCTGTCCAGTAAGCGGATGCGTTATGGAATGAATAAAGTCCGTGCCGCGCAGCGGACCGAGGATGACCAGCAATGTCCGCCCGCCTTCGAGGTGGATGGAACGTGTGAACGCATGAACCGAGGTTTTACTCGCAGCGTATAAACTCATCGAAGGCAGGCTCATTTCTCCCGCCACCGACCCGATATTGACGACCAGCTCAAGAGGCGACAATCCGGCATAAAACTCCAGCGGCGCCAGCGTATTGACCTGCATGATGCGCTCGATCTCATCCACTGTGAGTTGACCCGACTGCGAATGGCTCCCGATCCCTGCACAATTGATAAGAATGTCAACTTTAGCATTTATCCGCATCTCTTCCATAAATTTCTTTCTTTGGGAAAAGTCACCCAGGTCGCAAACATATACCCGTGCATTTGGAAATGTTACCTTGTCACGGTCAACCAGAATGAGAGAACAGCCTTCCTTATCAAGAAGGCCGGCAAGTTCGCGTCCAAGTCCGCGCGCTGCACCGGTAATGAGAACTTGTTTGTTTCGAAAATTCACTTGAAACCCTTTATATATGAATACCTATGGATCAGGACGGCCTACCTGTCCTTCCGCCTTGGATTAAAGCGGCGGATACCACCCCAAAAAATCATCAACCAGCTGATTCACTCCTACGTTTCCGTTAAGAATGTAAAATTGAGTCTCTGATCGACTCTTCCAAAGTAAAACCCGGCTCCCAGCCCATTTCGTTTTTTATCTTTTCGTGTGAACAGGGTTTATCAATGTCTATTTGCGAAGGGCGGCGGATACCGGGGTTGAGATACAACAGGTCGAGCAGCGCAATAAAACCATCTGCCAGTTTAAGACCCAGGGGAGAAAGCGAAAAAACGCGTGTTTTTTTTCCTAATTGCCTGACAATGGCGCGGGTGAATTCGATCATACTTGCATTATGTGATGAGACAATGTATCGCTCACCGTTGTGGCCTTTGGTAAGCGCCAGCGTGACTGCACGTGCCACATCACGCACGTCCACAAACGCATTGACATAATCCATCATCGGCAAAATGGGGAATTTTTTAATCGCCTTGATGGCGCTGCCCACTCGCTCCGAACCGGGACCCAGAATCACACTTGGATTGAGCATGATGATACGCATGCCATTTTTCATTTCCCCCAGTTCGATCTCACTCAAGCGTTTGGTATAACCGTAAATGTCATACTGCTTTTTATATTCCATATCAGGGAAAAAGGTCTCATCTGTGATTTGCGGTGGACGAAATTCCACAGCAGATATTGAACTGATAAAGATGAAATTCTTGCAGCCCGCCTCCAGCGCGGTTTGAGCAAGGTTGCGAGTGCCGATCACATTGGCTTCAAAAACCTTTTGCGCATCCGCTTTAATAAAAGAGACCATTGCCGCGTTGTGAATGACCGTATCAACCCCTTTAAGCTGCCCGGCAAAAGATTCAGGCTGGGTTAACTCGCCGCGCACCCATTTCACACGTTCCAATTTTTCAAGGTTTAAAAAAGTTTTACGTTGTGTACGCGTCAAAACCCGTAATTCTCCCTGCGGGTCAAAATCATGAACCGCCTGCACAATATATTGTCCAAGGAAGCCGAAGCCGCCAGTGATAAAGTATATGGTCATGGTTTTCCTTGATAAAAATTATTCAGTGGGCTTGCAACATACTCTCATTCACATCCAAGAGTCATAATAATACGGGCATTGGGCAAAAAGAAAATGGTTTCATACCATGCAGGTTTTTCATTAACGATGCCGGGCTGAAAACTGCGCGACAGTCCTCCTACATAAATATGAGTCGCCTTTTTCAGGCAGAGCAGATCGTGCGTGCTCTGGGCAGCAAAGTCTGTCGAGTAAGGCAGAACAAGGATCAGACGCCCAGTTAAAGGTCTAACCCATATGCCTGCATCAGCCCCTGTTCCAAAGATGGGCAAGCCATAAGCATCCAGACTCATATCTGCACCGGAGATGACTACCCGTGCGTTGGCGGGAAGGTGTTTATTCATCCAATCCAAAGCCACCGTATCGTCGCGGCTCACAAGTGTACAGCATGCGGACGGACTAAAGCTGTAAGCCGTCCATGCATGAAAAATGATGATGGTAACAAACAGTAGTAGGACAACTTTTGGCAGACGGATGGAACCTAACCCACCAAGAAATGCCAGAGGCAGAAATAACGTCATTTCAACAAGCGGCCTGTCCAGCAGGGTCAACACAGAAGTAATGGGAATGAACATCCCCACCAACATTAATAAAATTGCAAGGAGCGAGGCTGCGATCTGGCGGGGAAATGATTGGAAAACAGAAACAGCCAGAAGACCTGCCAGAAGCGTGACCCAAATTCCATAAGGCTCAAAAACCAGCCCAACAAACTGATTCTTATTAATCAGCACGATCGTCAATCCAAGTATTGCACCAGTCAAAGTAGCGAGGAGTACGTATTTCCTGCGTGGTACAGCAGTCAGTATCCATGCCATGCCAAAGATCGCCAACAAAATAACTGAGCGGCTGTGAATGAGTACCGCAGCAGCCATGCTCAATGCAACCAGCCAGCGTTTTTTTGTGAGTGCCGCGCCCAGCGTAAATTGAATCAAAAGCATGCTTAATAGCGCGGGATATTTTCCCCAGTTTACCGCATGAGCCGGCATGAACCAGCCAAATGCAACAAGCGTCACGCCAAACCATCCCGCCGCATTAGAGTGGGTGGTACGGTTGATAAAAAAATAGACCGGTAAAGGGATTGCCGCCAGTATGATCTGCCCAAATAACAGCATCACTTGTCCGGGATTTGCATTTGTGATCCATGTAAACGCTGCAATGATCACGTGATAACCGAGATGATAATAGGGCAGCGATAACGCGATCTGATCCATGCGGATCAGCGACTGAACAAGCCGGTAGTGTTCGGCTGAGTCAAAATATGGGGGCAAAACCACATTAGCTAAAAACCCAAGGCGAATGAAAATTAAAAACAGGAAGATGAAAACAGGCAGGACAAAACCTGACGAGATATATTTCCACACAGTACGAAGGGCAAGTCCTGAACTAATGACGAATATGAGGAGCGAAATGGCTAAAATTAAACCTGCAGGAAGGAATAAACGTAAAGCCAGCAGGGACACAGAAAACAGGAGTACAGGCAAAGGAAATCCACCCAGTGCCAGCGCAGCCTGTTCTGAATTGGTAAATTGGGGACCCAGTATTTTTTTTAGACTTGCAAAAGTTAACAATGTCCCCCAACTCACAAAAACCAGAATAGCAAGGATAATACCCAGGTTTTGAGCAAGGATGGATACACTATTAATGAACCAGTTACTGTTCATCATGAATGAAAATCATGGGTTGGGATAGGCTGTTTCCGGTATGGGCACTGGCTCACTTTGAATTGAGGTGAATTGAGGGATCATTATCTCCCGGAACAGGCTCGGAAGTTGGAACTTTTTCCACACTGGCCGCATTTCCCGGCAGGCTGACTGGCGTTGCTAGAGCGATCGCCGAAACCAAAAACGTTCCGCGCGCGATCAACTTATCTTCGGCAATCGCATATACTTCAATATCAATCGTTTCTCCAAGCGGTGTACGCACACCGGTGCAATATGCGCTGGTCGGCACAGACTCAACCACCTCGCACGCATATACACCCACCGTTCCTCGATGATTCACCTTCACGTAGAACGGGGAATAATCTGGATTCGGTAATTGGAAATTGATCACCATACGGTTAACATTATTTGCGCCAAATGTGACAATGCATAGGCCGCTGGCATCCTCGTCACACAACGCCACCTCCGTCATCGGAGCACCCGCATCCTCACTTGACCGGCTCATGGTTTTGATAATTAACGACAGGGCAGCAAACCAGAATACCAGAAAGATAAATCCGACAAATCCCAAAATAATAAATTTTTTTTTCTGCTTCATACAATACCTCAAAAATACTGCCGGGGGGTGCCCCGAACTTTTCAAAACTTATTTTTATCCTATGTGTTGATGATACATCAAAACAGGATAAATTTATTGCTCTCTTAAAATCACATAAGAGATCAAATCCCTTGCTTGACTGTGCTTTGTTAAAAATGGTAATATGATTGCATGTATCTTAAAGGAAGTAAATGGAGTATGAATCGCCGGCGGACGAGGCCCAACTGGTTTCGGATCATATTACTGTCACTGCTTGTGTTGGGTGGGGCGTACGTCAACCGGTTCATCCTTCCGAATCAACCCCAACTAGGAGTCCCCACTCCCACCGCAACCCGCTCGCCGGAGTCTTTTGTCACCGAAGCTGAGGAATATTTTACCCAGGGAAAACTCATTCCCGCAATCGAAGCCTACAAACAGGCGATTGTCTCTTCCCCTGAAAACCCTGCCGTCTACGTGGCTCTGGCTCGGACGCAGGTTTTTGCAGGTCAATACAAGGAAGCGCAGGAAAGCGCTGAATCTGCCATATTGCTCAACAACAACAACTCCAATGCGCATGCCGTGCGCGCCTGGGCGTTGGATTTTCAGGAGGAAACCCTTGAAGCCGAAGCCAGCATCAAACGGGCATTGGAACTGGACCCCAACAACGCGCTCGCTCATGCTTACTACTCAGAGATCCTGGTCGACTCTTTCTACAGCGGAACAGGTGCTGTCGGCGCCATCGAAAAGGCCATCGAGGAATCAAAGGTTGCCATTGCGCTCGCACCTGATGCATTGGAAACACACCGCGCACGCGGCTATGTGTATGAAGCCACAGGCAACTACGAGGAAGCCATCCGTGAATATGAAGCTGCGATTGCAGTCAACACCAACATTGCAGACCTGCATCTTGCCCTCGGACGCAATTATCGTACGCTGGGCATTTATGACAAAGCCGTTGAAGAATTCACGCGCGCCAATGCCCTCAACCCTGAAGACCCCACGCCCGACCTGTTCATCTCACGCACCTACGCCACCATCGGTGAATACGCAAAAGCCATGCAGTATGCAGAATCCGCAAAGGACAACAACCCTGCCAGCGCCAGCCTGCGCGGCAACCTGGGTGTCATGTATTACCGCAACTCCTATTGGACTGAAGCCATCACCGAGCTTGGCTATGTGGTCAATGGTGGTGTGACGGATGATGGCGCCCAAATTGAGCCCATCAACCTGGCTCCTAACGATTCGCGCACTGCAGAATATTATGCCACGTACGGACTCGCACTTTCCCGCCTGAATCAATGCGGCAAAGCTTTGCAGGTTGCCCGTACCATCCTTGAGCGCATTCCCGCCGATGAACTTGCCGTGGAAAATGCGAACGCGATCATCAGCCGTTGTCAGCAGAATCTTGATTCTCCCCCTGAAGCGACGGAGACACCGCTCGAGGCTGCTCCTGCTCCGACAGAGACACCCGCGGCCCCATGAACATTTATCAAAAACGCGGATTGTTTCGCCGCCGCCGCGATGAACCCAACATCTACCGCATGTTCTTCTGGATCACATTGATCCTCGGAGGCGTTTGGCTCATTCGCTCTGTTAACAATGGTGAGATCAAACCGCTCTTCCAGCCCACCCCCACTCCCACACGCTTTGCGACATCTTACGCCCTGGAAGGCGACGCACAATTCACAGCAGGCAAGCTGGAGGATGCGATCACTGCCTATCGTGAAGCCGCGAAAGTTGACCCCACCAACGCGCAGCTCCTGGCTCAGCTTGCACGCATCCAAATCTATTCATCCGCGATGCTCGTAAAAGATGAGACCATAAAAGCGCGTCTTAAAGAGGCACTGGTATCTGCCGAGCAGGCAGTGGCGCTTGCCCCCGATGATAGTTTTACTCATTCGGTCTACGCATTTACACTGGACTGGAACGCCAACCCAACCCTGGTGGATGCTCGCGAATCCCAAAAATTCCTCACCAAAGCCGAACAGGAAGCCGTGCGTGCCCTGCAATTGGACAACACCAACACACTCGCGCTGGCTTTTTACGCCGAAATTCTTGTCGACCAGCAAAAATGGACGCAGGCTGAACAATACATCCAGCAGGCCTTGGAACGAGATTCATCTCTGATGGACGTTCACCGTGTCCATGCTTATGTGCTTGAGTCATTGGGCGAATACACACTTGCGATTGAAGCGTATGACCGGGCCATTGCCATCGCGCCCAACATGACCTTCCTGTACCTGCGCGCAGGGGCGAACTACCGCCGCCTTGCATTTGATAGTCCCAACGAAACAGTTCAAACCGAACTTTATGAAAAATCCCTGGAATACTTCGCACAGACAGCGCGCATCAACGAGCAATTAAATGTGTTTGACCCCGTGCCCTATCTTTCCATTGCAAAGACCTATTCGCAAATGGGACAATTCTTCATCGCCATTCGCAATGTGCAAAAAACAATCGAGTTCCAGCCAGACAACCCTGTCTTTTATGGCGAACTGGGTGTGCTGTATCATAAGAACCGCAACTATGAAACGGGCATTCTTGCACTTGGGTGCGCCGTGCGCGGATGCACCCCCGAAGAATCCTGTGCTGCACGCGGGGACTGCGGTACAAACGATGTACCCGCCGAAGTAATCGGACTGCCACTCTCAGCCAGCACCATCTATTATTACGATATCTACGCCTCCGAACTGGCCGCGTTAAGTACCCCAAAGAAAAGTTATTGTGAAGAAGCGCTGGCAATCGCGTCAGAGATTGAAGCCTCTGAATTTGACGAAGACCCCAATATCGCCGCTGACGTGGTGGTAGTGCGGAATATCTGCACTTTTTCTCCCGAAGCAGAGATCACCCCCACCCAGGGGCCGAATGCCACCGAACCTGCCATGCTGGAAGAAGAATCGACAGCGACACCGTAATTAAAATCTTCATACCAAGCCGCAGCCCGTCAGATTCAACACGTGAGACTTCATCAGAGTTTTGTAAGAATTTATATACTTACCTTGACTTTGCCCATTTAACTAGGTAATATTGAAATTAGCACTCGGGCCTATCGAGTGCTAAAACTTTGAGATTATTGAAAACCAAAAAATCCTAGGAGAAAAGAAATGGCAAAAGTAACATTCAAACCCTTGGGCGCGCGCGTGCTCATTGAAGCAATCGAGCAGGCGGAAGTGACTGCAGGCGGCATTGTCCTGCCCGAAACCGCAAAAGAAAAACCCCAGCAAGGCAAAGTACTGGCCGCCGGCCCTGGTGATCGCAACGAAAAGGGCGAACGCATTGTAATGGATGTTAAAGTCGGCGATACTGTTCTTTTCGCCAAGTACTCTGGCACCGAAGTCAAGATGGATGGCAAAAAATTGCTCATCATGCGCGAGAGTGATCTTCTCGGTATTGTCGGTTAATCCAAAATAACAAAAAATTAAGGAAGTATTACTATGGCTGCTAAACAAATTGTATTTTCAGAAGACGCCCGCCGCAAGCTTAAGAACGGCATGACTGTTGTTGCGAACGCTGTTTCCGCAACTCTTGGACCCAAAGGCCGCAATGTGGCTATTGACCGCAAGTTCGGTTCCCCCACCATTACACACGACGGTGTATCCGTTGCCAAGGAAATTGAACTCGAAGACCCGTTCGAGAACATGGGCGCCCAGCTTCTCAAGGAAGCCGCCCAGAAGACCAATGATATTGCCGGTGACGGTACAACCACCTCCACCGTTTTGGCTTATGCCATCGTGACCGAAGGCTTGAAAGCTCTCGAAGCTGGTTACAACCCGATGCTTCTCAAGCGCGGTATTGAACTTGCGACCGAGACCATCGTGACCGAGCTCAAGAAGAATTCCACCAAGATCGACACCCGCGAAGAAATTGCATCTGTGGCAACCAACTCCGCCGCAGACAGCGAGATCGGTGATTTGATCGCAGACGTGATGGACAAAGTCGGCAAGGATGGCGTTATCACTGTTGAAGAATCCAAGTCCATGCAGTTCGAAACCGAATTCGTGGAAGGCATGCAGTTTGACCGTGGTTACATCTCGCCCTACTTCATCACCAACGGTGATCAGATGGAAGCCCAGATCAATGATGCCTATGTTTTGATCTACGACAAGAAAATCTCTGCCGCACAGGACATCGTTCCTCTGCTCGAAAAACTGGTCCAGGTTGGCAAACGCGAACTCGTGATCATTGCCGAAGATATTGACGGCGAAGCCCTTGCCACACTCGTGCTCAACAAACTGCGTGGCATGTTAAACGTGCTCGCAATCAAAGCCCCTGGTTTTGGTGACCGCCGCAAAGCTATGATGAACGACATAGCCGTCCTCACCGCTGGACAGGTCATCTCTGAAGAAACCGGACGCAAACTGGAAACCACCACCATTCAAGACCTCGGTCGCGCTGAAAAAGTTGTTTCTGACAAAGAGAACACCACCATTATCGGCGGCAAAGGCAAGAAGGGTGACATCGAATCGCGGATTAAAGAGATCCGCATTGAAATCGACAAGAGCACCAGCGATTACGACAAGGAAAAACTTCAGGAACGTCTCGCCAAGCTTAGCGGTGGTGTTGCCATCATCCGTGTGGGCGCTGCGACCGAAACTGAAATGAAAGAGAAGAAACACCGCGTCGAAGATGCACTCTCAGCCGCACGCGCTGCGGTCGAAGAAGGCATCGTCCCTGGTGGTGAGATCTCCCTCATCAATGCCGCTGTCAAACTTGACAAACTCGCCAAGGCACACGCCGAAGACGAGAACGAAGAGATCAAAGTCGGCATCAATATCGTCAAGAAAGCCCTCGAAGCTCCGATCCGCAAACTGGCTTCCAACGCCGGGCAGGATGGTTCCGTCATCATTGACACCGTTCGCCGCACCGCCGCTGAGAAGAAGAACATCAATATCGGCTTCAACGTGCTCACCGGCGAATACACCGACATGATCAAAGCTGGCGTCATTGACCCGGTCAAGGTTGTACGTGGCGCTCTTGAGAATGCTGCATCCATCGCTGCAATGATCCTCACAACTGATGTATTGATCACCGATGTACCCGCAAAGGAAAACGCTCCTGCCATGCCTCCTGGCGGCATGGGTGGTATGGACTACTAAACCGATCCATCAACAAATTTGTAGGGACACAGCGTTGCTGTGTCCCTACGTTTTTAACGTATAATTCCGTCAATGCTTTCAAAACCCCTTTTTTTTCTTCAATTGATTCTGCTTCTGGGCATTTCCGCCTGCGCGGCTTTCGCGCCCCCAAACACGCCCACCCCTGCGCCTCCCACATTGACGCCAGTGCCTCCCACCGCCACACCCCCACCTTCAGTGGCTTTTGTGAATGGAGAGTACATCACCGCAGCAGAGTTCCAGGCGGAACTTGGACGTTATAAATCCGCACAGACTGCATTGGGGGTCTCAGTGTCGGATGAGGAAGCCAACCGGATCATTCTGGAAGACCTGATTGCACAGGTTTTACTGGCACAAGCTGCCAGGGAGGCTGATTTCATTTTGACAGGATCAGACCTAAAGTCAAGAATGAAAACCCTGGCCGAATCCATCGGAGGGGCAGAGGCATTATCCGCATGGCAGGCTGCTCATGGCTATGACGACACCTCTTTTCAAATTGCATTGCAGCGTTCCATCGAGGCGGCATGGATGCGTGACAAAATCATTGCGAATGTGCCAACTGCTGTTGAACAAATTCACGTGCGCCAGATTTTGACCTATAATGAGGAAAACGCGCGCGCCGCATTGGAAGAGTTAAAAGCCGGTGCAGACTTTGATGAACTGGCTGCGCGATACGACTCGATCACATTCGGAGAGTTGGGCTGGGTACCACGCGGTTACCTGCTCGATGCCAGGGCGGATGAAGTTGTGTTTGCCCTGCAAGCCGGCGCATACAGCGATGTGGTCGCAACCGATGCAGGTTTCCATATTTTTAAAGCCATTGAACGCGGGGAACACCCACTTGCACCTGATGCACTATTGACGGTGCAGGAACAGGCACTAAAGAATTGGGTTGCGGACCAGCGCGCAAAGGGCAATATTGTTCTGGTTCCATAAAACACATCATCCGTTGAGAAGTTATTGTTTGGAGTAATACGATGAGCAAAGATAACTACAGTTACGAAGAGACATCTGTGCCAGTACAAAACGCCAGGCTTGAGATTTGGGATATGTTGAGCATCCTGACGCTTATTCTCACACTCTGCATCGGCACATATTATGTTGCGATCTTTCTCTTCCCGCAATCCGCTTTCAACCCCTTGAAACCTGATCCGGCAGCCATGGGTATTTTTCCCACGCCGACCCTCACACCCATTATCCTTGATGCCACCTGGACAGTGACTCCCACACAGGCAGCAACAGAAACACAGACTCTTGTCCCCACCTATACACTTGCGCCGTCTTCAACACCTTTCTCACTCGTAACACCAACAATCACCTTCACACCGACAGCCACGCCAAAAGCGCCCTTTTCAGCAACCATCACATACATCGCCAGTACGATCATTCACCAGGAAGACGCATGTAATTGGCAGGGGATCGGCGGAACGGTTGTGGATGCAAGTAACACAGACATGCTTAGGATGACAATTCGTCTTGCGGGGAAATATAATGGCAAGTCCAAAACCGAGTTAACAGTCAGCAGTATTGCGCCCGCATATGGAAAATCCGGTTATGAGTTCTTTTTAGGTACGGTGCCAATTTTATCCAAGGGGGAGTTGAATTTACAGCTTTTGGACCAGGCAGGCCTGCCGCTTTCGGATGTTATTAATATTGACACCTTTAACGATTGTTCAAAGAACCTGGTGCTGGTGCGCTTCAAGAAGAACCCCTAGAATTAGGAAATATAAAAAGTCCGCTGCTTATGAAGCAGCGGACTTTTTATATTTACACATCCTTTGTTAAACTTCCAAACTCCACTGCTTATATTTTAAATTCCCCGCATGGACAACATCATCGAACAGGGCACGTAGTTTGGTTGTGATCGGTCCCATTTTTCCACTACCGATGGGACGGTAATCCACCTTTGTGGCAGCCACAATTTGAGCAGCTGTCCCTGTCATAAATAATTCCTCAGCAATGAATACCTCTGTCCGGTCAATGGAACGTTCCACGACCCGGATACCCAACTCATTGCGCGCAAGTTCGATCACGGAACGACGGGTGATTCCTTCGAGAATATTGTCCGTCGAAGGAGGCGTGACCAAAACTCCATCACGCACCATGAAAATATTCATCGCTGAGCCTTCAGAAACCTGACCATCCTGGTCCAACACAATGGCCTCATCAAAACCCGCCCGGTTTGCATCGGTCTTGATGAGCGCTGAGTTGGCGTATGCTCCCGAAATCTTCCCGCGTGCCGGAATGGTATTGTCATCGATCCTCCGCCAGGAGGAAAAGGTTAAATGCGCATCCGAATCGTTTGAAAGATATTTATCAAAAGCGGTGACGAACATGCTGAATTCATCCCGCAGGTTATGCAGACGCACACCAATACCCATATCTGCTTTGTAAATGGTGGGACGCAGGTAGACATCCTGCCGCCAGTCATCTTTACGCAGGAGTTCAAGTGTCAGATCGATCAGCGCCTGTTCATCGTAAGGAATGGACATGGACATGATCTTAGCCGAATCCAATAGGCGGTGAAAATGCTCGTAGGGACGGAAAACAAAGAGGTGCTGCTTCTCTTCATTCCAATATGCCCGCATGCCGCTAAATACGGTGGTCCCATATAAAAAGCCATGCACAGCGATATTAATTTTCGCATCCGCCAATGGGACAATCCCTCCCTCAAAGAACGCGTGCTTCGAGAGATCCATAAAACACCTCCAGGTAAAAGTCAACGAAATAAATTCCTATTCTGAAATTATACCCGTTCCACATTGATCCTCAGCCATGGCGGGGGGCTGTCTGTTCGCTCGGACGATCAACGGAAAGGCGAACATTAATAAGGATCCCGACCCGGCAATGGCAGATGGTACGGAATACAAACCTGCGATCAAAGCCGCCAGCGGGCCACCGCCCACCTGACCGATGGCATCCACCTGTCCTGTCATGGAATGAACCGTGGCACGGGTTTGAGGATCAAGTTTTTGATTCACCCAGACAGAGTTGATCGGATTCCAAATCTCACGCAAAACATTGATGATAAGGTACAAAATCAGCGTGAGAGGTAAAAAACGTGACGTGGCAAAACCGATCATGGCTGCCGAGATCATACCTGTCACAAGCAGCACGGTACGCCCAATGGCAGGTGAGCCTCCAGAATCCATACGCTTCTCCACAGAACGAAGTACAAGGATCGTCAGAATGGAGCCTGTAATGCGAAGCACTGCAAAGAATGCAATCTGATTATTCCCAAACAGGTTTGGAATATCAAAGTTATCAAGCAGATGCTTTACCCATAAACGATCAAAACCCTCGCTGTACAAACCATAAACAAAACCGACGCCAAGAATACTCATCAGGCGCGGGCTGGCGCGAACGAATTTAACGCCTTCGTGAAAAGTATATGACATGTGCTGCCAGTTGTTTCGGTCTTCTTTTGGAGTGGGATGAAATCCCGTTTCGGGCATAATGAAGATGAGCACAACGCCAATTGACGCAACTCCGATCGCGCCGATTTGAATGGGTAAAGCCACGTTATTCACGCCGATGAGCATGGCACCTCCCATCCCGATCAGGGATGCAACCAGGCCTGTGCGGGTGGCACGTAGAAAAAGCTGGTTGGCTGGCCCCTCACCGATCTCATCCGAAATCCATGCCTGGGTAGCGCCGCTGGTAAAGGTATAGCCCAAACCCCAGATCACCTGCGCGAACAAAATTGGCAGGAAAGCAGGAAAGAAACCTTCCACCAAAAAACCAACCCCCATTAATATATAACCAATGATGATCGAAAGCCGGCGTGAGTATGCATCAGCAACCACGCCTGTAGGAATTTCAAACACAAAGGCGGAAATTTCCAGAGTGGTGCCAACCAGCACAAGTTGTACGGGGGTCAATCCTGCAACCGTGGCCTCGTACAATGACATGGTTACAAACATCATGGAGAAGAAAGCGGAACCTGTAAATTCAATGAACAGGTAAACTTTTGTAGCGTCTAATTTTAAGTTGGGGTGCATGAAAACAACTCCACCTGAGAGAAAAGATTATGGGTCTGGAAATAATTCATGCAAAAAAGTAATCCTGATTTTTCACAGGAACAATTATTTTTTCAATGTCAGACTCTGCTTGATCGTCTTCAATCCCGGAAGTGACATTCACGCAACAGGAAATACGTCCGAGAGTTTTTTGGGGAACAGGATCCCCAACAGGCGGTACGCCTCATTGCTGGACCAAAAGCAATCGGCAAAGGCATAATGCAGTTCGTCAAAGCTGCGGTAGCCAAACACCATTTGCAAAAAGGTCAAACCGGGGAAGGAGGCACTTTCCTGGTCTTCAAGTTTGGGCTTCCAGGATTCAACCCTTTGCAACTGCCCTTTCTCAAACACCATTTGCAAGCCATTTCGATAAAAACTTAGTCTTAGCGTACCACTGTACCCAACCGCAATTGATTCGGCAAGCCGCTTTTCGAGCACAGGCCGGATATGGCCAATAAAGGCAGGCAGGTCGGGCACACGGATGTACCAGGCATACGGCTTACGCTCATCCGGCAGAGAGGAGGTCAGTGCTTCATACACGGGATGATGCAGGCCAAGCATAAAGCCGAACATGCGACATTCCTTGCCATCACGTTTAGCATATTCCTGGCCGCGCTGCCACAGGTAACGCGCCACACCTGGCGTGACTTCCAACCACGAAACGCCCTGTCGAAGTTCATAGCCAATGGCAGATACGCCCGACATTCCCAAATAAGTGGCGTGTTGAAAATATCCCACTGGTTTGCCCTGGGCATCTTCGATGATCATGATTTGATTGCAGTTGGCATTGTTTTCACTTTGCCCATCCAATTCATATTTCCAGATCTCTGGTGTGCGTTGGCAGACCACTTCGTAGCGTGTAGACGCTTTCTCATAGACCTGGGCAATGAAGGGCAGGTCTGCTTCTACCGCGCAGCGGATGGGGTACTGCTCCGACTCACCTTCCTTCAACTTTGTTACATTATCTTCATAGCCGAAGCGTCGTCCGCCCAGATCCATCGTCATTTCGTAACCAAACAAACGATAGTAAAACGGGATGCCTGTGATGGCTTGAACCAGATCACCGCGCTCAGCACTCCATTTGTGGATTTCCTCAAATTGCACACGGACCAAACCGCGATTACGATATTCAGGCAGGGTACCAACCAACTCAGGTCGTCCCACGCCAAAGGGAATCCCTTCATATGTCCACGTTTGTGGAATCATGGTAAGGGCTGACACAATTCGCCCGGTGGCGGTTTCAGCGATCACGGTGAAATCATCTGCATGGAAGGTTGGATGTGGTCTGGCAAGCAGATCACGGGTCCAGGCGGTTATACGCATATCTGGCTTGTCAGGGCCATCGTCGCTGTGAATACGCCCACAAAAATCTGCCAGGGGCTCAGCATCTGCCGGGGTCGAACGGCGAAGGATCAATCCATCGCCAAGGTCGTGAAATATATTATCTGTCATGGGGCTCACCACTTCACTATTAAACGATCATCCCGCAGTTTTTGAATGAAGTCCAAAAGGGCTTTACTCAACCTGCGGGATGACTAATGAATAATGCAGATCTTAATTGGACTTCAACACTCGATTTAAGCGGTCCAGGGACTTTTCGGGGTCATTAAATAAAACACCTGTCATACCGACTTTTTGGCAGGCTAAAATATTTTCAGGCATATCATCCACAAAGACTGCTTCATCCGCGCCAACATTAGCCTTTTCCAGCGCAAGTTCATAGATCTTTGCTGACGGCTTGACCGTACGGACTTCCGCCGAGATGATGACTGTATCGAACAGATCGAGCAGTCTCTCTTTGGCAAGGATATCACGCAGCCCGCTCCACGCATTGGAGATCAACCCCATATGGAAACTACCGCGCAGAGAGCGAATATAGTCGACGAGGTGGCGATCTACAATATCTCCGCCAAAAAACTGTTCGCGGAAAGATTTGGACTCAGAGAGAGGTTGTTTGAAGCGCTTCAATACTTCTGTCCAATGCTCTTCTTCAGAGATCTCACCAAGGGAGGCGCGCCGCGCCGAGGCACTGGCAAAGACAGCCTTATCGATTTCATCGTAGTCCATATTGAAACGTTCAGCCAGTTTCTGACGCGGCGCCTGGTATTCTGTCCGCATGATGACACCGCCAAAATCAAAAAAAACTGCACGGATTGACATGATACAGTGCGCCTACTTTTTCTTTGTCTTGGATTCAGAAACTGTGGTCGTAGGCTTCTTAACCGCGTTTTTTTTATCGGCTGGCGTCTTGGCTTCTGCCGGTTTTTTCTCTTTCGAAGGTGTTTTAGCGGTTGTTTTCTTAACCGCCACCTTTTTGACTTTTGACAGGGGTTCGGTCTTGGTCAGTACAGAGGCAGGCACTTCCTCTTTAAGGGCTGGCGGAGGAGCAGAAGCCAATTGCTTGGCGGCGTCCTGCCAATTGGGGAAAAATAGCTCCATCCGCTGGCGTGAAATGGAATTAGCGCGGCGGCAGCGCGGACAATGCGCGTCATAGTGACTTTGGTGTCTCTCGTTCATCGTAACGATGGCGCTCAACATTTCAGCGCGGGCGAGTGTGAACGGGGTCTGGCAATAGATGCAACGCAGGTTCATAAGAATATCCTTTCCTATCTGACGAGTATGGTTTGATTCTACACTGATTTGCCTTGCCCGCCGAACCAATTTTTGGCTTTGGATTCTGCATGTAGAATTTGAAGATTTTCAGTTTTTGAGCCAATTCAATCTCTGCCCATGGCAGTTTCTCTCGCAAGATACGAGCTCACCCGCGCGGTATAGGTTTCGCAGTGAACCGCGAAACCTGCAGTTTTAGCCCACTCTTTTTGCCACCCAGAGCCCGCATAGAATAAAATGAACTTTACATGTCATTTTCCAAAAGTCTTGGAGTGTTTTGCGGCTGGTCACAAGGACCCCCATTCGCTCCCTTGCAGGGACTTTATGGCAGGCAGCAAGAGAATAAACACAATTTTGAACCCACAGTGGGGGAGAACTTCCGAACTCCAATTATCTTATTTTGCCAGTGGCAATCGAATGATAAAAGTGCTGCCAGGAAGTTTAACTTCGTCATGTCCGCTGCTTTCCACCCAAATATTTCCCTGCAGGGCTTTTACAATGCCAGAGGCAATAGCCAGTCCCAGCCCGGCACCTCCACCCTTGTAATTGGTGCGGCTGGAGGAATGCAGCTCCACTGTCCCCAATTGGAATAATTTCTCAAAGATGACCTTGTGATGTTCGGAGTCAATGCCAATGCCGGTATCCTTTATCCGCACCTCGGCACACCTGCCCAAGTGTATATCCTCCACAATCTGGGTGGAAACTTGGATCGAGCCTCCATCTGGTGTGAATTTAATGGCATTGACGATAACATGATCAAGCGCTTTTTTGAGTAATTCAGAGTCAACCCAAAGAGGGGGAATATCCTTGATTGCTTCGTCCAGGCCCATACTCAGATTTCGAGCCGCGAGGTCCTTTACATAATCCTTGTGAATCAAATGCAGGATCAAGCTCAGACTAACCGGTTCCAAATGCGGGTTTGTGATTTGATTATCGATCCGCGCCACATCCAGCATGCTGTTCACAATTTGATGCAAGCGGTTCGATCCATGCAAAACACCTTCAACGGCCTGGGATAACATTTTATTATCCTGAATGGATGCATCAGCCTGCAATATACCAAGGTAGCCTTTGATCACTGTGAGCGGCGTGCGCAATTCATGCGCAGCGACCTGTATGAACGCAGATTTATTCTTGTCATATTTCGAGAGTGTGTTGTAGGCGATGTTCAACTCCTTCACACGCTGGTCAACAATGCGTTCCATCATTTGGTTGATACCTGTCACTTCATCATACAGGCGTGCATTTTCCAATGCAACGATTGCCTGTATTGCAAATGTGGTTGCCATCAAGCCATCGTCTTCACTAAAACTGCTTTGTGAACGACTTAATGCCAGTAAACCGATTACTTTATCCTTTGAATATAACGGCACACCGATCCATGAACGATCAAGTGGCAGCCAACCAGGCTGGGACCAATCCTTCACAGAGTTCACGTCACTAATAAGCAAGGTTTCCCCTTTGCGTGCAATCAGATCATAAAAATCCCTGTCTCCAACCCGCAGATAAAAACCGGAAACATTTATCCCGTCCGGCAACCCCTGGTGCGAACGGATGGCAGGGATGCCATTAAAATCTGCCATAAATAAAATCCCACGATCATAAGGCAGGACCAGCCCCAATTGTTCCAGAATCTGCTCTGGAAGTTTGTCTGCCGTGGTTAATGAAGATAATTGGCGCGATGAGCGCGCTAGTGCCTCGGCTCCGCGGCGCCGGACTTGCTCGGACTCAAATAGTTTTGCATTCTGCGCTGCAGTTTTTTCAGCCACATCACGAGCACGGGCAAGTTCCACCGCCCGTTCACGCGCCTCATTCAACAACCGCTCCACTTCCTTTTGCGCCTGTTCACGTTGCTGCACAAGCATGGTTCGCAGAAGCGCACTGGAGAGCATGTTTTTCAAGCGGACATATACATCCCAGTCGGTGGGACCTATCTCTGTCCACATAAAACCAAAGCGGTTGGTTGCCAGCGCGAGCGGCATGACAATGGCTGTATACCGGCGATCCTCGGGGGTTTTTCCCCGCGGAACCAAACGCCCCGTAGCAATTGCGGATTTTTCCTCCGGGATCTGGAATTTATTCTGGTCGTATTGCAGAAGCAGGCGGTAATTTTCCGGCGGCGGGGAGGAAATCGAATTTGGAGAACCAGCATCGCTGTAGTACATGACAAACCAGCGTTTCAAACCAAGTAATGGAAAATGGGTCGAAATTGCCTCTCCAATATCCTCCAAAGTCATGGCGGGCGCCATGGAGAAACCAAAACCACCTAATGCCTCCTCTTGTTGTTCAAATTGCAAACGACGAAATGCTTGTGCACGTTGTGATAATTCCCCCACCAGCATACGTGCCTGTTGAAAGAGATTTTCCGCATGGAGCATGGCCGTATTGCTGGTGATACCGCCAAGTGCATAAGTCCTGAATGTTGAAATGACATTATGCCAGGTGGTGGGATCATGTCCCTGGCGCTGCAAGATCTCAACTGTGGATTGCAGCATTTTCAGAAAAGCTTCGCTATTATTTGATTCTCGCAGACTTGCAAGAAATACATCCCAGGTGCGTCCAAACACATCGCGATATTGAAACTGGGTGGGGTCATTATCCGAGATGCCCGCCGACTCAAGCAGTGCGCGAATGGCTGCATCACGTTTATTCTCAAGCCGGCCAGTACGCGCCACCTCGTTCGGCAGCACCACGGCTCTTTTCACACTTTCGGGCAGACAACCACAGGACCAGCGCACCACCATCTTGGCAGGCATGATACTGGTCTTATTCACATGTTCACCATTCATGCGCCTGACCAATGCGCCCACGGCCAGTTTGCCAGCCTCGGTAAAGGATTGATGCACCGTGGTTAATGGGACACCCATGGACTGGGATTCGCTCACATCGTCAAAGCCAGTCACAGCAACGCTGTCCGGCACCTGAATACCACGCTGCTGCAAAACCTCTATTGCGCCAAATGCCATGCGGTCATTCGATGCTGCAATGGCTTGAATCCGAAGACCGCGTTCATCAAGCAGGGTCCGCACCGCGGCACGTCCACTCTCTGAAGAGTAATTTCCCTCCACGACAATGCGTTCATCAAAAGGAATATCATGCAACTCCAATTCCCGCTTGTACGCCTCAAAACGCTGGTCTGCTTCCAACTGCCCACGCGGACCACAAATGAATGCAATACGTTTATAACGGTGAACCTCGATCAAATGGCGGATGACAGCGCACATTCCGCCTTCATTATCTGCAATAAATGAATTTACGCCTTCAGCCTGTATTGCAATACTTGCAATTGGCGTAGGCGCAAATTTACGACAAAAATTTTTTATATCAACCGCAGATGGTCCATGCCCAATATCAGCGGCAAGTAATATTCCATCGAACTGTCCTGGCTTGATCAGGTCGTACAAGCCATAAGAACGCCCCTCACGCTGTGGAGCAGCAAATGCCACCGGTTTTCCCCCAACAAAGTAAACCAGATTCAGGTCATGGGCGTGGGCGGCATCCAATACGCCTGACATGAACTCAGCGCCCCAGGCCCGGCTTAACTGTGCGCCGAGGACGGCAATTGTTTTTCGTTTGCTTTCAATTTTTACTGGCTCAGTCATTTTAGAATGCTAAAATTATACGTCAGGAAATTAAATCAGAATTACCAATTTCGCGGTAAAACAAGGTTACCGTTAAATACACGGACCGCAATCATAAACTACAGGCGTATCATGGTTAAGAGCATTTTAAATTTTTGGGTTGCTTTTAGCGCATGCGGCTCGTTGGCAGGCATAATGACAGCCTCTCCGGCTTGCAGGTCGAAAGGTCTACCTGAGATACTAACTTGCGCCTGCCCCTCCAATATATGCACTAGCGCATCAAAAGGCGCAGTGTGTTCACTTAAGCCCTGGGCCTGGTCGAAGGCAAAGAGCGTTATGTTCCCCCCCTCGGTTTTGATGATCTGACGACTGACGACGGCGGCATCCTGATAGGCGATCAATTCTGCAAACTTTAGAATTTCTGAATTTGGGGCTGTGGTCATGGTATCTCCTAAAAATATTAAATCATTTTATCTCGAGTTGATATGCGGCATTTTCACGGGTGTAACGTGTCGTACCGGATACGATCAAGGTGGCATTCTCGCCATCCTGTAAGAAAAGCGGAATCTCAACATATTGGGAGGCATCAGTCTCGATCATTTGCACGGTTGTGCCGTTCGAGCCTTTCTTGATAAGTGCCAGACTGAAGGTCTGCGGAAGGATATTTTGAACACGCGTGAAACCCAATGCCTGCCAGCCTCCATCGTCAGCTTCAAAATCGGCGGCGTAGTTAATCGCGTCCACTGATACATCTTCCAACAAAAAGCCCTCGCCGAGTACCGCGGCATCGGTTACATACTCAAAGCGGACTTGAATCTTTTTGCCTGCGTACTGTGAAAGGTCAATATCTTCCTGTATCCAGTCATTCGTGGCACCATTGTAGCCCCAGCCGTACGAATTGCCGGACGGGTTTTCACCTGTTCCCGATGGGGTGGTGATGATCTGCCAGGATTCCCCATCCTCAGACACTTCAAAATAAAGATAATCATAATCCTCTTCGAGGTCATACCAGGCCCGGAATGACATGTTGATCTGCCCGCTGACATCAGTGAAATCAAATTCGCGGGTCAGGGTCATATCTGATTCGTTACCCTGGTTGGTAACAAAGGCATATGAACCTGAATATGGGTCTGAGGGCAGCAGCTGCACGGCAGTGGAACCGGTAAAGATAAGGGTGTGCTCGCCGGCGCAAGAGATATTAATATAGTCAACTCCATATTGATGGACGTCACGCAGCACAGGCGATTGCGGACAAGCAGATATGGTCTCGGTATCAGCGGTCTGCGGAGCACTGGGATAATTATGATAGGTGTAGCGCCCGTCACTCACGCTTTCGTCCTGCAGGTACATGGCAGCTGCCCAATCCATGAACACATCATCGGCTGTGATCAATTCCCCTGTTTGAGTATCAATGGCATTAAGAGATGCAAGTGTATCATCCACGCTGGCAAGATCGTTTTCAGGATTGGCAGTCAGGGCCTTGGTGGCATCCTCGCCAAATCGGTCGAGAAAGTAGGCAAGATACAGAAAACTCTGCCCATAGTGTGCGCTAAAGTCGGGAGAGTCATGGGTGGCCCAGTCATTCAATTGCAGGTCAGGCGATTGGACGTAATACCAATCCGCGCCGCCAACATCGTAACCGTTCAAAAATGCACCCAACTCGGCAAAACCTTCATTGAGCCAGGATACATCGTTACGGTCTGTGGGCCACTGTATCATATGGACGAATTCATGCGCGAGTGTACTGTAGGCATAATCATCATCAAGAGGCTGGGAACTGGTTAGCACAAAAGCCTCATGACCATTTGAATATTGGCGTACCAGCGGATTATATTCATCCGATGAAGAGAAATACCCCCCGATGTTATTACCCAGCCCGCCCGCGTAGATGACATAAATATGCGGGTCGCCATCCACACCTGGTGTCCACTCACTGCCGAAGAATTCACGGTCTGTGGGGATGATCTTCTGGTCGAAGGCATCCATCAGGGCTTTTACTTCCCCCTGATCCACCTGTACACCTTCCTCCGCCCAAAAATAAGTCAGAGGCGTGACGTACAGCAGCTTGGCATTGATTTGAAAATGCTGGTTTGTATCCCCGTCGAGCAGCCAGAACTTCTGTAGGGTGCCCACCGTTAAAGGCGCGGCAGGCGCAGACAGGGTGGGGGAAATATTGCATTTCCCCTGCAAACGGCAAGCCAGTTCGTACACATCATTTTCTGGCACAACAGACCGGGATAATGCTTCCATGGTTTCACTCGAAATCGAGTCCTCGACCGGGCGGAACATTTCCGGCGGGGGGGCGGGCACAATAGGTTCATCAGGGAAAAAGGGATCACTGCCCGTGATGGGTGTCTCGATTTGGGTAAATGCATAATAGGCGTATCCCGCCATGCCTGCGGCCAGCAGGCAGATACAACACAACAAAACCGCAATGCCAATAATAATGGCGGAAACCCCAGTCTTGTTTTTTGTTTTGTTATTTTCGTTCAAGCCATCCTCCGTCGCTAAAGGTACCCTATCATACTTCGTGCATGTGAAAGTGAGATTAAGAAATGCCAGGAAAGTTATGGAGGATAAAAAAAGCGAAGGCGGCTTTCACCATCCTTCGCCTTACATATCACCACCTTAATTTCCACCCACCTAAACTTCGATCTTTTGTTTTGGCTTCTTCTTCACAGGCGAGGCCTCGGTGTGGAATATGATCTTGTTATCTTTCACATCAATCAACACCGTCACACCATCCTTGAATTTTCCGCCGAGCAGTTCCACGGAAAGCGGACTCTCGACATATTTCTGGATCGCGCGGCGCAGAGGACGGGCGCCAAAGGCCGGATCAAAGCCTTCCTTGGCAAGCCAGTTGCGGGCTTTATCGCTTAACTGCACGGTAATGTCATATTCATTCAGCCGATCCTGCACTTCCTTCATCTGCAAGATCACAATCTCTTCCATCTGTTCAATAGTCAGTGGTGAGAACATGACTGTTTCATCCACGCGGTTAAGGAACTCAGGACGGAACGCGCCCTTAAGCGCCTTCTCAATCTTGTCGTGCATGGCACGCTCATCATCATCGGCTTTTTGGGTCAGGAAGCCAAGCGTTCCACCCCTGGTCACGTATTCGGTGCCAAGGTTCGAGGTCATGATGAGCACCGTGTTGCGGAAGTCCACCACTTTGCCTTGACCATCGGTGAGCCGCCCATCATCCAAAATTTGCAGGAGGGCATTCCAGACCTCGGGATGAGCCTTTTCAATCTCATCAAAGAGAACAACACGGTACGGACGCCTGCGGACCGCCTCAGTGAGTTGGCCGCCTTCTTCATAACCAACATAACCAGGAGGCGCGCCAAAGAGGCGGCTGACAGTGTGTTGCTCGCGATACTCAGACATATCAATGCGGACAAGGGAGTCCTCATCATCGAACATAAACCAGGCGAGGGCTTTGGCAAGCTCAGTCTTACCAACACCTGAAGGTCCAATAAAGATGAAGGAACCGATTGGACGGCTGGGGTCCTTTAAACCGGAGCGGGCGCGGCGAATGGCATCAGAAATGGCGTGGATGGCCTCCTCCTGACCGATAATACGCTCGTGCAAACGCGCCTCCATGTGCAGGAGTTTTTCAGATTCAGTCTCCATCATCTGATTAACCGGGATACCCGTCCACTGGTGCACAACAGCGGCAATGTCATTCACATCCACCACTTCATCAAGTTGATGTTCGGTTTCCCATTTATCACGCTTCTCGGCGTACTCCGTTTCAAGGCGCAGGCGCTCGGCTTTCTTTTGTGCAGCGCGTTCATAATCACGCTCCAGACCAGCCTGCTCTTCTTCGGCACGCAGGCGATCAACATCGGTTTTCATAGCCTTCAAATCAGGAGGCATTGAATAAAGCGCAACACGTACTTTTGCGGCGGCTTCATCGATCAGATCAATGGCTTTGTCAGGCAGGTGGCGGTCAGTCACGTAACGATCAGCGAGGCGGGCGGCGGCTGTCAGGGCTTCATCGGAGAAATGAACTTTGTGATGCGCTTCATAGCGATCGCGTAAACCGTGCAGCATCTTGATGGTGTCGTCCACGCTCGGCTCATCCACATGGATGGGCGCGAAGCGGCGTTCCAACGCGGCATCTTTTTCAATATGTTTGTGGAATTCATCCAGAGTGGTGGCGCCGATACATTGAAGTTCGCCGCGTGCGAGGGCTGGCTTGAGCATATTGCTGGCATCCATAGCGCCTTGCGCTGCTCCCGCTCCAACGACAGTGTGTAATTCGTCGATCATCAAAATGACATCACCCTTGGCGCGCTGGACTTCATCCATAACAGCTTTGAGACGCTCTTCAAATTCGCCCCGGAAGCGGGATCCTGCGATCATTGCACCAAGATCGAGAGCAACGACTTTTTTACCTGAAAGAATTTCAGGCACGTCGTTGGTGGCTATCTTTTGCGCGAGTCCTTCAGCGATGGCGGTCTTGCCAACACCCGCTTCACCGATAAGGACGGGGTTATTTTTGGTGCGGCGGGAGAGAATCTGGATGAGACGCAGGATCTCCTTATCACGCCCAATGACCGGGTCGAGTTTACCTTCACGCGCCAGCTGGGTCAGGTCGCGTGAGTATTTTTCAAGGGTCCGATAGCGAGTCTCCGCCTGAGGGTCGGTTACCCGCTGCCCGCCGCGCAGGTCCTGGATCGAATCATAGACACGGTCACGAGTAAGCCCGGCGCTTTCCAAAATGCGGGCGGCGGGTGTGTTGCGTTCCGTCAAAATGGCGAGGAAGATATGCTCAGTGGAGATATATTCATCCTTGAGACGGTTGGCTTCCTCGTTAGCCAGATCGATGATCCTCTTGACGCGGGGCGTGATGAAAATCTGTCCCGCGCCACCACCAAAAATGTTGGCTTTGGGACTGGCACGCAGGGTGGCATCCAGGCGCTCTGTCAGGGCTTCAGGGTTGACGTTCAGTTTTTCAAGAATTTGGGGAATCACACCCCCCGGCTGCTCAATAAGGGCAAGCAGGATGTGTTCGGTGTCTATCTGGTTATGTCCATAGCGCTGGATGATCTCGGCGGCACGTTGGGCTGCCTCCTGCGCTCTTTCGGTAAATCGGTCAAATCGCATCATTGGAATTATCCTTTTCTCACAAAGAGACCCTAGGAAATTACTTCCTAAGTTATTTTTTACCACAACTGTCAACCGACACTTGCACTTGCACTTGCACCGCCACTCATTCCCTTTAAAAGAGAGTCGTGACAGCGACGCAAGGATCTGTGGTGAACTTTGAATTATTAAAACAGTATCCAGAGGTTTCGGAGACCTTTAGAATCCGATGAACGTGAATGATTATAACAAAAGCGGGACTGGCGGGTTGTATGTGGGGTATAAGAGGTATATTAGATTTTTAGAATTTCCTTCAAAGAAATCACTATATTTGAAGTGAACCTGGGCATATTTTCCCCCTTACGCAATCCATTCCAGGACAATTGGTCCTTTCCAGCAGATGTATTGGTTGGTTATTTTCGTACTGGGTTATCCAGCACCACTCTTTTACAGCCTGCGGCTTCATGGCGGTATGTATCACCTCGGACAGAGCCTTGCAGAATCCAATACGCTATTCGTAACGCTTTGTATTCAAATGCGTGATCGCGATTGCCAGCGCATCTGCAGCGTCATCGGGTTTGGGGATTTTCTCCAGTTGCAGCAATGCACGCACCATATCCTGCACCTGGCGTTTATCTGCGCCGCCATAGCCGGCGACAGCCTGCTTGACTTCATTGGGGGTGTATTCAAAAGGGTCGATACCCGCTTTTTGCAAGCCGAGCATGATCACACCGCGAGCCTGTCCCACTGCAAGCGCAGTTTTAACATTGCTTTGGAAAAATAATTTTTCAACAGCTGCGGTATCGGGTTTATATTCCCTGAGCAGGTCGTTGAGCTGGTCGAAGAGCATTTCGAGGCGTGCTGCCGGACTGGCTTCCTTTGGCGTGGAAATAATCCCAAATGAAACAGCCAACAATTCCCCGTCACGCAAAAGACGGACAAGCCCGTAGCCGGTAGTGGCAGTGCCGGGGTCAATTCCAAGGGCAAGGGTCATTTAATATCGCAGGGACACGGCGCTGCCGTGTCCCTGACTAAAGTTATATTTTACGCAGCTTCAAGGGCGGCGAGTGCTTCGTCAGAAACCTTGACGTTGTGGAAGACATCCTGAACATCGTCAAGTTCCTCTATGGCATCAACCATTCTCATAAATTTCAAGGTTGATTCAACATCAAGTTCCATTTCCTGTTTGGCGATCATGCGCAGACCTGATTCCTGAGGGTGGACTTTTGCCGCGTGCAGGGAGTCAGCGATGGACTTGAAAAGTTCGACCGGGGCGTAAATTTCAACAGTGTCGCCGCCATCCACAACATCATCCGCGCCAGCTTCGATACCAAGCTCGAAGGCTTTGTCGAAGGACAGTTCACTGGCTGAAAAGGCAAAATAGGATTTTCTGTCAAACTGCCAGGCAACTGCACCAGGCTCAGCCATGTTGCCGCCGTATTTTGTAAAAGCATGGCGCATATCCGGCACAGTGCGGTTGCGGTTGTCAGTAACGCAGGTGACCATCAACGCCGAGCCATGCGGACCATAGCCTTCAAAAGTGATCTCTTCAAAAACCGTGCCATCCTTATCTTCACCGGCGCCGCGCTTGATGGCGCGTTCGATATTATCCTTGGGCATGTTTTCTGCGCGCGCTTTATCCACTGCAAGACGCAGCCTGAAATTGGTGTCGATATCGCTGCCGCCTTCGCGGGAGGCAATTACGATTTCACGGGCAAGCCGTGTAAAAATGGCGCCGCGCTTTGCATCGGCTACGCCTTTTTTGCGTTTGATGGTTGACCACTTTGAATGACCTGACATGAGAACTCCTTCAAGATAAGCACGTTCATGAGAAATTACATAATAGCGGCAAAATTATATCACGCCCAATTTCTTTCCCACACTCTTGAACGCTTCCAGTCCCTGATCAAGGTCTGCCTTTGCATGAGCAGCGGAGATCATCACGCGGATACGCGCTTTGCCTTGCGGCACGGTGGGGAATCCAAGCGCCATGGCAAAGACTCCCGCATCGAACAACTCTCGGCTGAACTGTTGTGCCAGCGGAGCTTCACCAAGCATGACAGGGGTGATGGGAGTTTCGGTTACGCCAGTATTGAATCCAAGCGTTTTCATTTCAGCTTTGAAGTATTTGGCATTATCCCAAAGTTTGTCCACCAGCTGCGTGGAGTCTTCAAGCATGTTAACCGCTGCGAGGCATGCAGCCGCATCGGGAACTGTCATGGCAGACGAAAAGAGGAAGGGTCGTCCGCGCTGTCTCAGCCAGTCAATGATAACCGCACTGCCGGCGACAATACCGCCCATCACACCGAAAGCCTTGGACATTGTGCCAACTTCCACGTCCACCTTGCCATGCAAGCCAAAGTGATCCACAATGCCACGCCCGCCATTGCCAAGCACACCCTCGCCATGCGCATCATCCACCATCAACAAAATATCGTATTCCCGGGCTACTTCGTAGATGTCAGGCAGAGGGGCGATGTCGCCGTCCATACTAAAGACACCATCAGTGACTATCAGCGCACGACGGAACTGGCTGAGGTTCGCCTGAATTTGCTCCTGCAGCGATTTCACATCATTGTGCTCATAGGCGATGATCTTCGCACCGGAAAGTCGACATCCGTCAATGATCGAGGCGTGATTTAATTTATCCGAGAAGATCACATCATCCCTGCCGACCAGCGCAGGGATGGTTGCCAGATTCGCGGTAAACCCCGACTGGAACGTGATCGCCGCTTCGACGCCCTTAAATTGCGCCAGGCGCTTCTCAAGTTCCACATGCAGAGACATGGTGCCGGCAATGGAGCGCACCGCACCGGGTCCCACGCCCATTTCGTCAAGTGATTTTTTCGCTGCCGCAACCAGCGCAGGATGATTTGCCAAACCCAAATAATTATTCGAGCAAAAATTTAACACCCGCTTGCCGTCCACATCCAACCATGCGCCCTGCGGTGAGTTAATGGTGCGAATGTGGTTATACAGCCCTGTATTTTGCAGGGCTTCAATTTCCTGTTTGATCCAGTCAGTTTTGGGCATACTGAACTCCTTGATTGGGAAAATTATCGTGCGTGAATTTATTATAGCCAGTTTCCGCCACGATGTTTGTCATGAAATTTGAAGGAAAAGTCCCCCCCGGGTTCCTGAAAAAAAAGAGTCTTGATTTTAGAATCGAGAGAGCCGGGGTCGCCTGTCCCGGCTCTCTTTTCACAAGGAGGAGAAGAAGATGAAATGTCACCTTACAGAGGTAACTTTATCACCGACCTGAAAACTCTACTTGACGCCAGGCCTACGCTTCTCCGATGATTACACAACGGTTAACAGTTCTGTAAACTCGGATAAAACCTGGCTCAATGCGCATTAACGAACTCGCTGCTCCAGTCGAACTCTGCTGAATCCTCGTACCACTGCGGCCAATGACGGCACCACCCAGGCATATGCACATCACGAACTCGATCATTGGATGGATGATAAGGCTTGATATCAAGGATTGGGGTGTCATCTTCGGCATCCATCCAGGGAACGATAACCAACCCTTTGTCAATATCCACCCCCAGGACCGCTACTGTCGAGATGCAAATGGGGTTGGGACGCACGGGAGAGCGGGTGGCAAAGATACCCAGACTGGAAGGTCCATGAACATAAGGCTGCTCAGACTCTGTGATTCTACGATATTCCGCGGTGTCCAAATAATGACTCCACCAGATCACATTAATATGACCAAACCCATCCAATCCATTCAAGGCAGTGCGATATTTCGGAAAAATCTTCAACACATAACCATCCGGGCCAGCCTGCACCTTGCCAACGGGTGAAAGTTTATATTCTTTTTCAGACATGTTTTTACTCCTGTTCTTTTTTTATAAATTGGGTTTTCAAAACAGCGGCCGCTGATTTATCCTTTACTGAGAAATGAAATTCGCCCTGCCTTGCCACAAATGAATCATTTTTTCATCCTGACATTCAACTTTTAATGACCGGAACCTGCATCTCGGTTATGGCATCGGGATCACTGCGCGACTTGCCTGCCCTCGGCAGGCGCAAATAGATCTCACGATCCGGACCATTGCTTCGAAAACCATTGGCATCAATCCATCTTAACAGGCTGGCGTATGCCCCTGCAAATCCTGTGAACGGCCCCTTGTGAAGCGTGCTTGCCATGGTCTCAACTGCAGGCAGGGTACGAATGGATAATCCACGGATCCCTGTCACAGCCGGTGATACTGCAATACAAACCTCTGCATCGATCTCTGGTTCCCCGGCATGGTACATCGACAGGCTTGAGTTGAAGGTCTTGACTCCCCCCCGTTGTATTTGTTCCATTAGTTCAATCCACAAAGGTTCTTCATCCCAATACGTGGGAATGATTCTCCGAAGCGATGCAACCCGCAACGGTGCAACCCGCTTGAGGATCACTTCATAGTCTGGCAGTTGATTCTCCTGTTCGATCATACTCAGACGGGCTTCCAGTCTTTCGAGACGGTCAAGTTGTTCCTGCACTTGCTGGCACAGTTCATTTTTCTTGAGTTTCAGCATTCCACGCAGTTCAACCGGGGACAAGTCTTCTTCCAGAAAACGCGAAATCTGTTCAAGGGAAAACCCCAGGTCCTTGAGCGCCAAAATACGGTGCAGACGGGGTAACTGATCAAGAGTATAGTAACGGTACCCGGTAAGAGCATCCACCTCAACAGGCAGCAACAGCCCCATATCATCATAATGGCGCAAGGTCTGGACAGTCACCTGTCCAATACGAGCAAAAGTGCCGATCCTTGTCTTCATGTCATCTCCATTTGTAATTACTATACACCCTCTGGTAACCATAGAGTCAAGGGGAGGAATCGCGAAATTATAAATCCCTTCATGGGGAAAAATTTTAAAAAGGTTACGTATTCTGTTATGGACTGCAGGGGTGACCATTGTGCCAGACCAGTGCGCGATTACAAATCCTGGGCATGCAATCCGGTCTCATGTTGGCCTGCACCCATCCTCACTTATCTGATCTCTGAAGGGTAAAGCCTTTGTACTTTTCGATTTCCCTTTCCCCCCACCGCCCAGGTTAAACAAACATACGTCCTGCAAACATACGCCCTGCTTGACACAATCCTGATTCTCTTATAGACTTACGATTAAGTTTTTCATTATCCGAAAGAGACACAAAATGCAAAGAGTCGAATCTGTCCACACATTTGACCAGATCAAGCTTCTGGCGGATTCTCGTCGTATGGAAATTTTGCGCCTGCTGATGGGGTCCCCCGCCACGCTCACCCAGTTGGCACAGATATTAAAACAATCTCCAGCCTGGGTGCGGCATCACATCCTGGCGCTTGAATCAGCGAACCTGATCGAGATCAGCGAAACTCGCAGGACAGGCAAGGTAACCGAGAAGTTCTATCGCGCAAAAGGAGGAGCCCTTCTTTTGCAGGAGATCGTTCTTCCAAAAAGCAAAAAACCTGCGGTCATCTTTTCCGGCAGTCATGACCTGGCACTCGAAGAGATTGCCGAACATCTTAGCAAACATGTCACCCTGTTAAACCTGCCGGTCGGCTCACTGGATGGATTGATAAATTTACGGCAGGGGCTGTGTCAAATTTCGGGCGCTCATATTTTGGATGAAACTGGCGAATACAACACACCCACGGTTCGCCACCTCTTCCCTGACCGCAAGGTGGAAATGGTCACACTCGCCTATCGCACACAGGGACTGATCCTCGCTGCGGGCAACCCCAAAAGCATCAGGAATATCCCTGATATTGTGCGCGAAGATGTAAAGTTCATTAATCGCAATGCAGGTTCAGGAACGAGACTGTGGTTTGATGCGGAACTCAAAAAACAAAAAATCGATTCGGCACACATCAACGGCTATGACAGTTCCGTAAAAACACACAGCGAAGCCGCCGGGTTGATCTCTCAGAAAAAAGCAGACGTATCCATCGGTTTGCAAGCCGCAGCACACCAGTACGGACTGGACTTCATTCCTCTATTTGAAGAACGCTACGACCTTGTTCTACCGAGGGAAAACGAAAAAGTACTTTCTCCCCTGCTCGATTATCTGCAAACGATCAACTTTCGAACCGGACTTAATTCATTGACAGGTTACAACGCATCCCACAGCGGCGAACAGGTTTTAGTGTAGGTCATTATCACGCTCATGAAAAAACTCCTTACCATTCTTCTCTCTCTGATCCTTCTGCTCCCTGCCTGCTCGCCCGCAGCCACACTAACTGCGGTCGACCCTATTCAAACTCAGAAGACCGAAGCCACATCCACCCCCGCCCTCTTCCAGATTATCAGACCTGATGGCACGACATTTGGCGTGACTCTCGAAGCACTCAAAGCCCTGCCGCTTGCCACTGTCACTGCCGAGGGTAAGGTGGAGGAGGGACCCTTCTTGAGTGATGTACTGTCTCTGGCTGGAATCACCAGATTCACCGAAGTCTCGCTGACCGGCAGTTCCAATCCTGCCACCTTAACCTTTGAACAGGTGAATGAAAACACAATCCTGGATTTCAATAATCATGGCACACTAAAACTTTCAACCCTTTATATACCGAAGGCAAACTGGACAAAGGATGTGGCAAAGATCGTGGTGAAATAGTAAAAATAACCTTCCGAAAGATTTTGCCTGCCAGACATGGCTTTTGCAGATGATCCTCGGAATGATCTATTCATGGTAAAAGCGGTTGACTGCGCTCAGCGCAAACCCCTTTTAATTTTTACAGTATCAATTAAGTATTAACTTATCTGACGAGAGAATAAATGCACTACCTGCTTGGAATTGACGACACAGACAATTTGGAATCGCGCGGGACGGGACATCGTGTCCGCCAGCTGGCGGGCTGGCTTGCAGAGAATGGCCTGGCTGAACCTCTGGGAATTACCCGGCATCAGCTTTTGGTTAGCCCGCAAATCCCTTACACCTCGCACAATAGTTCAGCCTGTTTATCCGTCAAAAGCAGGAACTCAATTGACCTTTGGGAGGCTGCGCGCGAATTCCTTTTACGTGAAAGCGCGCCTGGTTCAGATGCCGGTCTGACTCTTGCAAAATGGAACTCGATCAACAAGTGCACTGTTTCGTTTGCCCAGCGGGCGAAGATCGTGGTGTTGACCATGTCCGAGGCTGAGCAAACCGCTTCCCATTCGGGAATCCGCTGCGAGGGGTTAACCGGTACACACGGCGGAATCATTGGCGCATTATCGGCGATCGGATTGCATCGCGCCGGCAATGATGGACGCTTTTTGTGGCTGCCCGGCTTGCGTGAATTACAGGGAAAATATCCGGCTGGCGAAGTCTGCAAACTGGGGCATGTTGATCGTATCTGTTCTCTGAATAATTGGGATGTTCATTCGAAATCAATTGTGAATATCGGTGAATGGGCGCGCCCCATCCTGCGCGACGGAAAATCAATACTGTACGTGGAGAAAAAGAATGATGAATGGCATATTATCCCCAGGGAATACATCAAGAAGTTATCCAACTGATTGGTCACTCGCATGGATTGAAGCGTTTCTGTTAATAGGCGGTGGTGTGATGGCGGTCATCCTGCACCGCTCCACCGATCTTTCGCTTGGGCTGCCCGGTCATCACGGCATCGAGTGGATGGCAATCATGATCCTCGGGCGCGCGTCTTCGCGGTATCGCGGAGCCGGCACACTTACCAGTATCGGCGCATCGTTTACATCGTTGATACCAGGCCTGCAGAGCGGCAATTCCTTCGCATGGTTGTTCTATCTCCTGCCCGGACTGGTAATGGATTTCTCCATTTATTACTTTGCCGGGAATGCAAACAAAATCTGGTTTCTGGCATTGCTCGGTGGATTGGCCCACACTACCAAACCGCTGGGACAATTGACCGTGAACTTAATCACTGGTTGGCCCTTTGGTTCGTTCCGTTACGGGGTGGCATACCCCTTCGCCAGCCATATGCTCTACGGGACAATCGGCGGACTGTTGGGCGTATTGATCCTTTTTGGCATCCACTGCATATCCTCCAGGAATGAAAAGTAGGTTCTTTTCGAGGCTCCAAATTCGCATCATCTATACCGGAAATAACGGGCGCATGCGTACCCGATAAAACAAGGAGAATTAATTGTATGAAACTGTATTTACGTCTGATCCTGAGCGGTGCACTTTTTCTTGCGCTGGCATTGACCTTTGCCGCTTGCTCGGGGGGAACCCAGGTCGAATCGTCACCTGTTGCAGAAGCTACGGAAGCGGTGGTTGTTGAAGCAAGCCCTGTCGCTACTGAACCAGCCATCCCTGTATTGGAAATCGCCGGGGAAGCCGAAGTCAAGTCTCTGAGCATGGAAGAATTAAAGACATTGCCCACAACAGAGGGCTACGCGGGCATTAAGAGCAGTACAGGCAAGATCACACCACCTGTCATGATGAAGGGCGTGGCGCTGAAAGACCTTGCTGAACTGATCGGCGGGATGGATGAAACAAATGGCTTCAATGTGGTCGCCGAAGACGGTTACAGCATCACCTACTCGTATGATCAGCTTCAAAATGGTTCATTCATTGCCTACGATCCCGCCACCGGAGCAGAGCTTAAAAATCCTGTGGAATTAACCGCCATCCTAGCCTACGAAGCAGACGGCAAACCATTTGACCCCAAACAGGATGGTGCCCTGCGCCTGGCAATTGTCAGCGCGGATTTGACCCAGGTCACAGACGGCCACTGGGCTGTGAAATGGGTCAATAAACTCGAAGTCAAGAACCTGGGAGCAGAATGGGCATTACAACTGGACGGTGCGATTTCCAAGCCAACAGACCGCGTCAGCATCGAATCCTGCGGCGCACCGCAATGTCATGGAGCCTCCTGGGTGGACGATAAAGGACAGGAGTGGGCTGGCGTACCTTTGTATTATTTCGTCGGCTCGGTGGATGATGAGATCGAACATGAAGGCCCTGCGTTCAATCGTACGCTTGCCGATGCAGGATATAGCGTGGACGTGATCGCCGCCGACGGTTACACCGTCACTTTCGATGCGGCACGTGTCCAATACAACAAGGACATCATCGTGGCGTACAAGGTCAACGAGAACCAGCTGCCTGATGATTTCTTCCCTCTGCGCCTGGTCGGTGACGACCTCGAGAAAAGCGAGATGGCTGGCATGATCGCCCAAATCAAAGTCGGCCTCGAGCCGCTTCCTGTTATCGAACCCGCAGCAACAGAAGCACCAGCCGCCCCTGCGGCTGCAGCAACGGGAAGTCTGGTTATCACAGGTCTGGTGAATCAGGAAATGGGGTTCATGGAAGCCGACCTGCGCGCGCTGGAAGTCTTGACGATCAATGCCGAACACCCAAAAAATGGGAAACAGGATTTTGACGGCGTCTCCCTGAACGCCCTGCTTGATATGGCAGGCGTGAAAGACGGCGCGAAGACACTATTCGTCACTGCAGCAGACGGATACACGTCGGAAATAAGTTTGAGCGATGTACGCGCCTGCACAGACTGCCTGCTTGGCTTCACCAACACGGCGGAACAGTTCAAGCTGGTCATGCCAAACCTGCCCAGCAATACCTGGGCAAAAGATGTGATCAAGATCGAAATGAAATAGGTCATCCATGCAGCGTCCCGCAGGTTTCTTTCCAAAACGAAATCCGGTATTCCAATCTGCGGGACGTTCTTATTTTATGATGCGAAAATCTTTGGCAATTATCCTGCTTTTATCCCTGCTCGGGCTGTGCCTCGGTTCCTGCAGCGGTCAGGGGGCTGGGGCAGAGAAAACTCCCCTGGTGGTATTCGCCGCCGGGAGTTTGATCATCCCCTTCGACCATATTGAAAAAGCTTTTGAAGAAAAATACCCAAATATTGACGTGCAATCCGAATACCACGGAAGCATTCAGGTCATCCGCCATGCAACAGAGCTGCACAAACCAATTGACGTGGTGACGACAGCAGATGCCGCATTGATCCCAATGCTGATGTATGCGACCAACCTGCCAGAGACCGAACAACCGTATGCAAACTGGCATATCCGCTTTGCAAGCAATCATCTCGCACTGGCATACCAGACTGAAAGCAAATACGCCAACGAGATCAACGCGGAGAATTGGACGGAGATCATCAGCCGCCCCGACGTGAAGATCGGCATTGCCGATCCGCGTTTTGATGCTTCGGGCTACCGCGCTTTAATGGCTTTTGCACTGGCTGAAATTGCAAATGAAAATTATGGGTTGTTCAGCCCAATGTTTGACAGGCAATTCACATTCCCTGTCACGATCTTTCGCGGCGACGAATTGACAACCATCACCGTGCCTGAAATTCTGGAAACAAAATCCGGGTCACATATCGTTATCCGCGGTGCGAGCATCCAGTTGATCGCATTGCTTGAGTCAGGTGATCTGGATTATGCCTTTGAATATGAAAGCGTCATTCAACAGCATGATCTCAAGATGGTCAGCCTGCCCGCTGAAGTCAATTTGGGCGAAGATGAAAATAAGGAACTTTACCAGCAGGTTCAGGTGAATTTGGATTTCCAGCGTTTCGCCTCAATCAAACCGCAATTCCGCGGAGAGCGTATCGGTTATGGCATAACCATCCCGGCGAGCGCGCTGCACCCAGATCAAGCCGCGCAATTTATTGCCTTTTTACTCAGCGCCGAAGGAAGGAACCTGATGGAAGCGGATCATCATCCCATGTTTGAAACGTTCATTGCAGATGGCCACAAAAACCTGCCATCGGGTCTACAGGCGATCACAACACCGATGGAATAGCGTTGAAAAAAAGAAACCTGCTCTTTAACATCATTTTTTCCACACTGGGCGGGTTGCTGCTATTGTTTATCATTTTGCCGCTGGCCAGCATCCTGCTCGGTACTACACCGCATACTTTATGGCTCGCACTGGTTGACACGGAAGTACTGCGCTCCATCAGCCTGACTTTCAGCGCGGCAGCGATTGCCACCTTGCTGGCTATTGTCACGGGCGTGCCACTGGCTTTTTTGCTTGCACGGAGAAAATTTAGCGGAAAACGACTGGTGGAAGCACTGGTTAATTTACCGATCGTGATTCCGCACACCGCCGCGGGGGTTGCGCTCCTGCTGGTCTTTGGCAGGCGTGGCTTGCTTGGTCAATGGCTGACACCCTTGGGCGTAACCTTTACTGATAACTTTACAGGTATCGTGGTTGCCATGTTATTTGTCAGCCTGCCGTTTCTGGTAAACCTCAGCCGAGAATCATTTGCGCTTGTTGATGAAGAACTGGAACTCGTCGCCCTGATTGACGGTGCATCCCCATGGCAGGCGTTCTGGTATGTTTCACTCCCGCAGGCATGGCGCGGGATAATGGCAGGCGCATTGATGATGTGGGCTCGCGGCATTAGTGAATTCGGCGCAGTGGTCATTCTCGCCTATCACCCAAAGATCGTACCGGTACTGGTCTTTGAACGCTTTGAGGGATTTGGACTCGTTGCCGCCCAGCCCGTCGCCGCATTGCTTGTACTCGTGGCACTGGCAACATTTATATTTTTGCGATTATCTCTCCTGAGCGAGAGTAACGAATGATTTTTATAAAAAGGAGAAAAAAATGAAACTCAGCGCACGTAATTTATTGCAGGGGAAGGTCGTGAAAATCATCAAAGGTGCTGTCAATTCCGAGGTGACCATTGAACTACCCGGCGGCCAAAAACTTGTCTCCATCATCACTAATGCATCGGTTACCGCACTTGGATTAAAAAAAGGCAGGGAAGCGTATGCAGTCATCAAGGCGTCCAGCATTATGGTCGCTGTTGACGAATAAATCCATCTTGAACATCCGTTCCGAAGAATTATCCCAACCTGTCTTCGGAACGATTTAGTTCGCAAATCATATTATTTCAAGGAGAAAGAAGAATGTCCCGTACCATTAAATTTGTTTTACTGATGGGGTTGACCCTCTCGCTGGTGCTGTCTGCCTGCGGAACCCCAGCCCCCACAGCGGCTCCCGTTGTCGAAGCAACCGAAGTTTCGATTGCGACAGAAGCACCTGCCGCTACCGAAGCCCCGTCTGCCGAACCGATCCTCACCATCAGCGGCGCTGTTGAGCAGGAACTGGCTCTCTCCGAAGCCGACCTGCGCGGCATGGAAGTTATTAAACTGAATGCTGAGCATCCCAAAAAGGGTCCCACCGACTACGAAGGTGTGCGTTTGAGTGAAGTGCTTGCCAAGGCTGGCATTCAGGCTGGAGCCAATGCGCTCATCTTAACCGCCAGTGACGGCTATGAATCCGAAGTCGCGTATGCAGATGTGGAAGCCTGCGCTGATTGTCTGGTCGCCTTCGACGGCAGCGACCTCATCATGGTCATGCCTGGCTTGTCCAGCAAAGCCTGGGCAAAGATGGTCGTCAAGATCGAAGTGAAGGCCGCAGAAGCCGTAACTCCTCCCGCTAACCCGAATATCATTCTTGCCACTACCACCTCCACCCAGGATTCTGGCTTGCTTGATATCCTCCTTCCCATGTTCGAGGAACAGACTGGCTATGTAGTGCAGACCATCGCGGTCGGCACCGGCGAAGCACTCAAGATGGGAGAGGAAGGCAATGCCGATGTATTGCTTGTCCACGCGCCCTCCTCCGAAGTCACCTTCATGGACAACGGGTTTGGCAAGGACCGTATGTTGGTCATGCACAACGACTTTATTATCGTCGGACCTGCGGATGATCCCGCTGCCATCAAAGACCTTGCAACTAAGGACGCCTTTGTGGCCATCTACAATGCGGCTGTACCCTTCGTCTCACGCGGCGACGACTCAGGCACTCATAAAAAGGAAATCAGTCTCTGGGCAAAAGCTGAATTGGACCCCATGACCGGTAAACCCGCATGGTTCATCGAGACCGGTCAAGGCATGGGAGCATCGCTAACTGTCGCATCCGAGAAAGGCGCATATATTCTCACTGACCGCGCCACCTACCTCGCCAACAAGGAAAACCTGCAGTTGGATATCTTGCTTGAAGGTGACAGTGCCCTGCTGAACGTCTATCACGTTATGACTGTCAATCCCGAAAAATGGGATGCGGTCAACTACGATGGCGCAATGGCGTTCTCTAACTTCATGATCGATCCCGCCACTCAGGCGGTGATTGGCGAATTCGGTATGGCGGAATTTGGCATGCCGCTCTTCTTCCCCGATGCAGATAAGACAGATGCAGATTTTGGTCTGTAGTAAAATCCTTATAAAAAGATAATTTGTGATTAGTAAACAGTAATACGCAGTGCGTATTACTGTTTACTTTTTTCCCCTCAATGACCGATATTCTTGAAATCACCGTTCTATCCCTGCAAGTCTCGACCATCGCAACCCTGATCAGCCTGTTGATCGGGCTGCCATTCGGGACCTGGCTTGCACTCGGCAATTTTCGCGGGCGTTCATTCATCCTGAGCATTGTCAACACAGGCATGGCCCTGCCGCCCGTGGTGGTCGGTCTGGTGGTGGCAATGACCCTCTGGCGCAGTGGTCCGCTCGGCGGGTTAAAACTGATCTACACCCCCTGGGCGATCATCATTGCGCAGACAGTCATCTCTGCACCAGTGGTAACAGGGTTGACATCCGCTGCACTGGCGGCACTGGATCCACGTCTGCAGCAGCAACTGCTCGGGTTGGGAGCATCCCGCTTGCAGATGATATGGATGCTCTGGAGGGAGGCGCGCCTGCCGCTGCTCGCCGCACTAATGGCGGGTTTTGGTTCGGTCATCTCAGAGGTTGGCGCATCAATGATGGTTGGCGGCAACATCCGCGGACAGACCCGCGTGCTGACCACTGCCATTGTGCTGGAAACCAGCAAGGGAGAATTCGAGCGTGCCCTGGCTCTTTCCGCCCTGCTGTTGATCATCACTTACCTCATCAACCTGGCATTGACCTGGATACAGCAAAAGGGACAAAGAAGATGAACGAGCTGATCTCAATCCGAAATTTGCTTATCAGGCGTAATCAGCGCGATGTGCTGGGTGTGGACTCGCTGGACATCCAACGCGGCGAAACGCTGGCAGTGGTCGGTCCCAATGGGGCGGGTAAGAGCACGCTTTTATTGGCGCTGGCACATTTGCTCAAACCAGCCAGTGGCGAAGTAAAATATGGCGGAAGGCATATCCACGAATGGAATGACTTGGAATACCGCAGAAAGATCGCCTTCGTTTTTCAGGATCCGCTGTTGATGGATTTATCTGTGGAGGATAATGTTGCCCTCGGCTTAAAGTTCCGCGGTGTGGAGAAAAAAGAATCACACCTTCGCGCCGAAAAGTGGATGAAAGCCATGGGTGTGGATTCGCTTGCGAAGCGGCGGGCAGGTCAACTTTCAGGCGGTGAGGCACAAAGGGTCAGCCTGGCACGGGCTTTTGTCCTTGATCCAGAACTGCTTTTGATGGATGAACCGTTCTCGGCGGTCGACCCGCAGACACGTGGGCAGTTAATGAATGATCTATCCGAACTGCTGGCTCAGGAACACCGCACGACGATCTTTGTCACACACAACTTGAAGGAAGCCGCGCAAATGGGCAGCCGCATGGCAGTAGTTATCAGCGGCAGGGTAAAACAGGTAGGCACACCGCAACAGATCAAGGAAAATCCAGTTGATAACAGTGTGAGGGATTTTTTAAGGGAGTTGTAAAACCACATTTTCTCATCCAGGGATCAAGCCCTTAAATGAGCAAAAATATATTCCCCCCCTTTAACGGCATACACCGCGTGTGAACGCGGTGCAGCCAAAAGACCAACTCAGAGGGAGGAGAGAGTTTGGAAGAGTAACTTTTGGTTACTCAATTACACGGGGTCAAGATCAGGATTGGTACCGCACAGGGAGCAGGATGCCTTGTCAAGTGCGTTGCATTCCAATGCATTGGAGCAACGATGGGCTACAATTCTGGGCGGCTGGTCGGGCAGGTTTTCAGCGGGGTACACGACTTCGTTCTCGATCTGAATTTCGTGACCGACATGCTCACAATATTTGCTTTTCTCGATCTTCCAAATTTTTTCTGTCATATCAAACTCCTAACAATAATGAATGTAGTGTAAAAGAAAAACATTTTTCGGGATAGTGACAGGCGTCATAAACTGCCATGACGAAGCACCTATTTAGGACATGATATATCCTTATTTTTTTGTAAGGTGATAGATGGTACCTGTATCACTTGCAAGATAAATTTCGCCTGATTCATCCTGCCCGAATGTGGTGATCGTGACAGCCGTCTCGAACATAACTTGGGACTGCCACTGACCATTGACCAGGATCAATGCCCACACCTTTCCAGAACAATAATCGCCGTAAATGTAGACTCCGTTCCATTCCGGGAATGCACCACGATAGACATAGCCGCCCGTAATGGAACATCCGCCTTCAGCATGACTGTATTCCATCGCCGGGAGAAGCATACCTGATTGCGGCTCGCTGTCGTAGGCATGACTTCCTTCCATGACAGACCAGCCGAAGTTCGCCCCTCCTTCCCAACTGGAGGGAAGATAATCCACCTCCTCCCATTGGCCTTGCCCCACATCACCGATCCACAGGTCGCCTGTGACGCGGTCAAAACTAATGCGCCAGGGATTGCGAAGTCCGTACGCCCAGACCTCACTTCCAAAGGGGTTGTCCACCGGGATTGAATACGGGGTTCCGTTGTTCACGTCCAATCGCAGGATTTTACCAAGCAGGGATGTTGTATTTTGACCATTCTTGTGCGGGTCACCTGCCAGGCCGCCGTCACCAAGAGCAATGTAAAGGTAACCATCGGCATCAAAGGCAAGCGCACCGCCATTGTGATTTTGGTAGGGTTGTTCGACGAGCAATAAGACTATTTCACTGTTTTTGTCGGCCGAGTTTTCACCGGCTTGAAAACGCGAAATACGTGTGTGCCCGTCCCCGCCTGTGTAGTTGACGTAGAAGTATCCGTTTTTCTCGAAGTCCGGGTGGAATGTCAGACCCAGCAAACCCATCTCATTGCCACCTGCATTAACACGATCGGTGATGTCCAGGAAGGGCGCATCAAGCAACTGGCCACTTTCATAGACTCGGATGTACCCTTGTTTTTCAATGATGAATAATCTGCCTGAGCCGTCGTTCGCGGGTTGAATATCCACCGGACGCTGTAGTCCGCTAAGGATGGGTTGCCACTCGTAATCCGCTGCAATGGGGAAGGAATCTGCATAAACAGGAGTCGGTATGACCGGCGCAACTGCTGCATCAGGTGAAGGCTGGGATTCTGCCTGGGGCGCGGGATCAATGATCGGCGTAGCAAAGGCAAGGGGGGTAACTGTTGGAGAAACAGACTCTGCCAATCTTCCACAGGCCACGAGAATTGGCAGAGTCAAAATAATCAACAGGTATTTCATTCTATTCTTTAACGTCGGTGGTTTCCGCATCCACAATTTCATCCTGCGCGCTGATTTCCATATTGCCAGCGAGTTCCTTCATGTGTTCCGCCACCACTGCAGGAGGGCAGAGTTCGGTAAAAACGTAGGAGCCAAGCCAAAGCAGAGCGGCATCGTCCACCACACCGATAATGGGGATCATGATCGGGTCTGGCGAGAACAGATAAACCATTGCGCCAATGGGAATCAGTTTGGCAAAGATATTTACGCGACTGTCGCCCATCAGGCGAAAGATAAGTTTAAGTTGGTTGAGCACATTGCGAACCACGCCACCCTGCTGTGACACCATAAGATTGGAAGGTTTCTTTTCGTCCATTTAAATCTCCTTTGTTAAGCACATTATATTCGATTTACCATTATCTACGAATTGGCGCGGGGTTGGATGCGGGGTGAAAACGCCAAATCCACGAAAAGTTATATTGGCTCTGATAAAATTATGTCATGCCTTATCTGGTGGATGGACATAACTTAATTCCAAAAGTGGGACTCCGGCTTGATTCGCCTGACGATGAATTGGAACTGGTCGCCGTTTTACAGGATTTTGCGCGGCTTAAGCGGCAGCAGGTGGAGGTCTATTTCGACGGTGCACCCATTGGTCAGTCGGGGACGCGCAGGTTGGGAACCATCCGGGCACATTTTGTCAGGCTGGGACAGACGGCTGATAATGCCATCCGCGCCCGGTTGATCAGAATGGAAAAAGATGCAAGGAATTGGATTGTGGTCTCATCAGACAGGGAGGTACAAGGCGCGGCGCGTGCGTCCCAAGCTCAGGTTATTTCTTCGGAAGAGTTTGTAAAAATGCTGAGGGAGGCGCGTAATTCAGCCCCAAAATCCAATGCAAACGAGAAAAAACTTTCAGCGGCAGAAGTGGACGAATGGTTGAATATCTTTGGAAACAAAGGGAAATGATTAAGACAATTTCAGTCTGAATTCTAATCTTTTATTAACCTTATTTGGACTGTTTTGGTGTATATTCTAGACATCGACACCTGCCCTCCCCTTTATTGGTATATAGGTGTCCCCCCGCCGCTTGATTAGCATGTCCCCCCCATGCTGATAGGCGGCGGGACCTTTTTAACCAGGCAGCCAAAAATGCTATTTTTTCTGGTGCCGGGCTTCACGCCAACGTAAAATTTCTAAACGCAATTTCCCCAAACCAAACAAATTCAAGAGCACTGAAACCAAAATATTCAATCTCGCCAAAGCGGTTGGCGGATGGATGAACAAGGCACGCATCCAGGCCGAGAGGGCGGCGGCGGGCTGTCCACCATCGAGAAGATAGCGGGAGTCTACACGGTTGGCTGAAGCGTAGGCGCGGCGACGGACTCTGGCGAGAATTGGAGCAAAGGTCTTGTCGTGTTCTGCAAAATCCAAAATCCGGAAGGCATCATGCCCAAATTCGGAGGCTTTGGCACGGTTCTTTGCTTCGGCATGGTAACGCGCCGCAGCCCATGTTTGATCCACATGCAGGATCTTTCCCTGGCGGGCAATGCGAATCCAGAGATGATGATCAAGCATAAAGTGCAGGGATGGATCAAGTCCGCCGGCAGATTCCAGGGCAGAGCGGCGCATAAAAACAGCAGGCTGACCAATGATCTGGAAGCAGAGCAGATCTTCCAGTGTTAGTGAATTGTAGGTCAGTGTATTGAAGGTTTTCCCGTGCTCATCCACGGCGAGCATGTTTCCATAAACGAGCACCACATCGGGATGTTCTTCAAAATATTCTACAGCTGCACCCACCGCGCCCGCCAGGTAATAATCATCCGAATTGAGCCAGGCGATAATATCACCCGTAGCGCGTGCAAACCCCTTGTTAATGGCATCTGCCTGTCCGCGGTCCTTTTCAGACACCCAATATGCAAGTCTGTCGGCATATTTTTTGATGATGTCGATGCTGGCGTCCAGTGACCCGCCGTCCAGTACGATGTATTCGATCTCCGAATACTCTTGATCCAGAACAGAGTTGATGGTCTGTTCAAGATATGCGGCTTGGTTGAACGAGGGGGTGATAATGGAAACAAGGGTCATAAGCGGCAAAGGATAAAACTAATGGCGAATCGTGGATCCGCCATTAGGATGGTTATGAAGAGATCATGGATCAGAAAAGTGAATTGTAGTCCACTTTAGGGAAGATGGTCAGCTTCCCTCCAATAGTTGCATCCAAAACTTCTCGCCCCGCTTTTTTGTATGCATCACGCGCCAGAGTATAACCAATTTCTGAGGTGTCAAGGTCGGGTAACTGCCATTTGATCCCTTTGCCAAAATAATTGGGGGAAACGTGGTTTGGATCATCGCCCTGCGAGATGACGGTTTTATTCGCCTCACCTTTGGAGGTGAAATTATGATCCACACCGATCAGGATGACTTTTTCAAATCCCATGTGAAAGGCAAGTTGCAGCGCGACATTGGTGACCGTGGCACTCTCCCAGACCCGTCCGCGTACATCAGGAGAAAAACGCGGGCCTGTGTACGAGGTGTAAAGAAAAGTCGGGAAGTTGGGATTGGAGGGGTGAAGGTCCTTAAAGTGGCGATGGGATCGCCAGGCTAAAAATTTTGGCATGGGAAGCGCGAGAATATCAGCGCTGAACTGTTCAATGACCAGGTCATTAATCGAGCAAAAATACGTCGTGTGAAATCCGATTTCAGGGAACATCACGTAAATACGATTCATGCCAAAAGTGATTTCGTTTTTTAGTTTCGGTAGATCAGTCTGTTTGAGGCTGGGGCCGTTGCCGATGATGAAGGCTCGTTCCCCTTTATGAATATTCTTCAACCCAGCCAGACGGCGAATGCTTTCGCGCCGCCAGGGATGAAGATACGCAGATGGCAATTGCGGCAGGCGACGAAATACATCGTAGGTATTCCGTGCCATTTGAAACATTGGCTGCGGGAGCATGGATTTAAAGTTTTTTTTCATGGGGTTGGAAAATACTGTCTGCGGAATGGAATAACCGCCCAAAGAATGAGCAGGTCAAGCAAAAATGAAATTAAGAAGAACAGATCTACAATATTGAACAGGCTCAATAAGATATTAAAACCAGTCACGCTGACCGCAAAAATGTATGTCCATTTTTCAGGCTTGCCAAGTTTAATGCCGCTAAAAAGCAGCAAACCTGCGTTGACAAATGCAAAGAGGGTCACAATGTCCGCCGAGGCGTTATTATTGTTTACGATCGCCATGTCATAATAAATATATACACCATAGCCAAACCAAAGAACAGTGTTCAAAATAAAAAATCCGCGTCCTATGTTTATCTTCAGCGGGTCGATTTTTCCCCGCCTTTTGGAGGATATCGCGGTACCATTTGCCTTCCTGCTCATGGTTTTTTCCTGTACCCCAATTTACTCGGTGCTAAGTCTTGCGGTGGCACCGCCATCCACAACCATTGCCTGACCTGTCATAAAGGAGGACTGTTCGTTATCAGCAAGGAAGTAAATGGCATGAGCGATCTCTTCAGGCGTCCCCACGCGCCCATTGACTGTTTTTCGGGCAAGGTTGTCGAGCCGGGCCTGCACGTTTTCACCGCCCAAATGCCCGCGTTGAAGTCCGGCGCGCAGCATGGGTGTATCCACTGCGCCGGGCAGTACGGCGTTGACACGGATGTTATCAGGGGCGAATTCGATCGCCATGGCACGGGTCAAGGCGAGTAATCCACCTTTGGAGGCGGCGTAGGCGGCAATATTGGCGGAGGTTTGGATCGCATGCACAGAGGAAACATTTACAACCCCTGCGCCGCCACGCGCTTTGAGCAGGGGATGAGCCAGTTTGACGCCGAGAAATACCGAGCGCAGGTTGGCAGCCATGACCGCATCCCATTCTTCAACAGTGGTTTCGATCAATGGCTTGGCAATTTGCAGTGCGGCGTTGTTGACCAGCGCGTCCAACGTATCGGTGTAAGCGTGAGCCTTCTCAAAGATGCCTTGCATCTCTTCAGGACGCGCAATATCGGCTTGGATGAAAAGCCCATTTTGAGGGAAATCTTCGACTTCGCCCATATCGTCCCGCAGTTCTCTCGGGAGGAAAAAAGGGTTACGGTCCACACCAATGACGCGCCAGCCTTTTTCGGCAAACAACTTGACGGAGGCACGTCCAATTCCACCAGCCGCGCCGGTAATGAGGATCACATGATTATCTGTCATACTATTTTTCTTCCTAATTCAAACGAAATATGATGCAGGATTCAATTTCCTTTTCAACATGATAATTTTCAGAAACAAACAAAAATATTTGTTCCATCCCGGGGTGAATGTACATTTTCCGTTTAACTCCGGGGGTTGAATACTGCTTTTTTCGTGTACTGGAGTCAAGGGAAGGGATGGCATCCACCACGGTGGCACAATCCAGAATTACCTCGGGGGGATCTAAAGCCAGCTCGTTGATATATGTGGATTCGATTTCCGTGGTTAAAGAGCCTTCCAGGAAAAGAGGGTAATACAAGTACCTGACAGGCGACCTCCGCCCTGCCATAAAATTAATACCCATTTCCGGGTACCAGGTTAACAACAGGTCATCAGGCTGGGTGTTCTGCCGAATATGATCGGAAACCGGGTCAACATAGTCCAGCGCACCCGCGTGATCCAACAACCGGCTGAGTGTTTCATTATAGCGCGTAACCGTGACCGGAAAAGCAGCCAACAACCCCACCGCCAACGCCGCAGCAATATATGCATCCAGACTGTTGTTCCACCCTTGCAGAGCCGAAGTCTTGAATATACCCTGCCAAACCTCTGAAAAGATAAATGCACAATAGACCGCAATTGCCAATATCCAACTAATGTAATAATGTGTAAAGTTCCTGCCTGAGAGATTGCTTAATAGGATCTCGATCGGAAACCAGACAACCAGAAAGATTTCCAGGGCGGATAATTTCCGCTTGATGAAATTATTAAACGCACGAAGCACAACAACACCCCATGCCAGTAATGTGACCCACCCATACCAGGACATACCATAACGTCCAAAACCGCTGAAGAGGTCGAGCCATCCCCGATCCTTGGCGGCGGAATACGAGAAGTTAAAGACGAGCGAACCATGGATCATCTCCCCTGCACTGCCAAGCAAGGCAAAGTATATTGTCCAGCCCAAAAACGGGAGTACAAAACCAGCCAGCACAACAACAATTATTTTCAGCGCGTCAACAAGTCCACGCTTGAATAATTCAAACAAAAAAATGGAAATCAATATCCCAAATAATCCACCAATGTTGTTTGCGCGGAAAGTGAAGCTCAAACCGAACAGTACCCCTACCCAGAATTTTTCCCAATGTTTTTTTTCCAACCCCGCATCCACCATCGAAAGGAAGAGGAAGAGCCCCGCCGCATTAAACAGCAGGGCATACTCCTCCGTGTAATTTCCATACCCCAATGCCAAATGCAGTCCAAGCGCCGCCATCGTGAGTCCAAACAGGGCTGCCCCCATCCCCCAGCGCCGCGTTAAGACACGATACAGGATCGATAATGTTCCAAATATAAAGAGAAATTCCACCAGCCACACCCCCCATCGCGATCCGCCCCCCAGCCACAAACCAAAAGCATTCATATAAAAAATGGCAGGACCTTTACTATCCCAAAAATCCAGGTATGGAATTTTTCCATTTAATATCTGGCTTCCCGCATACAGAAAAAAACCACCATCCCTGGATGGTTTAGCAAATAACGGGTTGGCAAGGTCAAGGATGAGCGCAGTCTGCACAAACAGGAAGACGAACAAAACTGCAGAACGGATTTTACCGATCATTCCTTAAGCCTTTTGCATCCATTCCCAGACCCTCAAGCAGATTCCTGATCGTGCTCCAGTGGATCCTCTCCCAGGCGGTGGGACTGGAGTTGGAGTTGTGCGGCGCAAGCATGACGTTATCCATCTTCAACAGCGGACTGTCCTTGGGCAGCGGCTCAAGCTCAAAAACATCCAAAGCCGCACCACCGATCTGACCTGAGCGGAGCGCGGCGACCAGGGCAGTCTCATCCACAATGGGGCCACGCGCCGTGTTGATCAGGATCGCAGAGGATTTCATTTTTTCCAGTGTATCTGCGTTAATGAGATGCCTTGAGGTCAGATTCAAGTCACAGTTGACAGAGACAAAATCAGAATCGGCAAGCAGCGAATTAAGGTCGGTCATGTGGATCCCGGATTCAGAGACAAATACATGGTCAACTTCCACGATATCTGTGCCAAGGACTTTCATGCCAAAGGCACGCGCGCGGCGGGTGACCGCCTTGCCGATATTTCCAATGCCAATGATCCCTAATGTACTTTCGCTAAGAGTTTTTCCTGGAATTTTCTCCCAATCACCCCGTTTCATGGCGGCATCCATCCAGGGTCCCCTTCGGGCAAAAGCAAGCATGTAACCCAGGATGGTGTCAGAGACCGGGGTGGTAAAGGCATTCAGCGTACGCCCCAGCATCACACCAAACTTTGAACAGGCTTCGGCAGAGATCGAATCCACTCCTGTTCCCCACTTGGAGATGACCTTCAAGCGCGGGACGCACTGTTCGATCACACGCGGCGTGTAACGATCGTCACCGCAGATGGTTCCATCAAACTGCCCCGCATACTTAAGCAGGTCTTCCTCTTCCATGCGTTCCTGAACATCAGGAACAATGAGCTCAATGCCATAGCGGGCAAAGACAGGCTTGAAGCGATCCAAAAATGGGATCATGTAGGGGGCGGTCATGAGCACAGTTGGCATTTAATCACCACAGGTATTTGAAATTTTAGAAAAGTCATACAATTTTGGAACAGGCGAAAAGTAGCTGACATCTTCAAGAATATCATACCCACCGCCAAAATAAGTATTGAAAACAATACGGAAGGTATTAACAGGTGTGATGGTGGAATATAACTCGTCGTTATGCTCCGGCAGATAATACGCATTGAGTATCCACATGCGGCGATCCTTCGGCTGCATCCAGGGTCCGTGGTCACCTTGCAGGATGATGATCGGCGGTGTATCTGATTCAGCAAGCAGGGTGTCGATCGCAGTCAGTGTTTTTTTGTTGAGCCAGGTCAACTGATTGATGTAACCCTCCGCATATGAATCGGAGGGATACTCGCGCTGTTCGTTCCAAAAATCGGGCGGATAAGTGGGATTACCCTCGGGATCAAACACAAACGGCGGATGCGGTGAAATGACGTGGACATACGCAAAAGTTGGTTCAGGCATGTTGGCGAGGCTGCCCATGCTGTTAAATATGTTATTGAAACGGTCTCGGAATGCCTGCCCCATGACCGCATCGGGGTCAACCCAGCCAAGATCCTGGGCATAGCGGCCAAGCGTTGTTCGCAGGAAAAGGCCTTCGAACTCGCTCATACCTGAAGTCAGGGGTGGCGGCTCGACAAAAACATCTGCGTCATCAAGTTCGTTCCATGCAAAACCTGTCGCAAAGTTGACCGCCTTATAGCCCATGCTTTCGAAGTTGTAACGTGCAGCACTGTGCTTAAGCGAATCCCACAAGGTGCGGCGTGCCGTGCTTTCAGGTGTAAATGCATCATCGAGTTGCTGCAAATACATCATGTTCAAGGATGAGGCAAGCGAAATCTCGGTCCGAACATAATTGCTCTGACTACACTCGGCGATGTAGAAACCACGTTCCCTCAGGGCATCCAAAAATTCAGTGTTGTCGTAGCCAAAAGCCGACTTCAATAGATCCTGGCGCGTGTATGAGTCGAGAATGAAATAATAGACATCGGGCGGATTCGCAGGCAGGACAAGGTCAGTTTGAATGGGAGCATTATCCGCACCGAGAGCGTGTGCGCTTTGCGTCCCGCTCGCGGCACTGATCTGCCATCCAGACATGACCAATAGGGCAAGCGCCATCGTGTTCAACGTCGAAGCACTTGAGGCGAAGGTTAACTTTGGGCGCGCCACCCAGATAAGAGTCAGCGACAACAGGATACCCCAGACAAGGATCAACCAGGATTCATAATTGGCATCGGGATATTTTTTGTCAACATAGATATGGGCATGTCCAAACGAGAAGAACAACGCCAGCCAGAGCGTGGTTAAAAACGCAGATTTGTGCGCCCGCCTAAAAAACAGCCAGAGAACAAAATACAGCAACCCGCCAAACACGATCGAAGCCAGCAGGGGGCGAATCGCCGCATCAGGCTGGACCTCACCCGAGTTGGCGTTAAGCAGAGCCAGCGCAGGATAAGCGCTAATGGCAAGGGGATACCAGGGTAAATTGGAGATCTTGGATAGCGTTTTTTTCATAAACAATAAATAGGGGCTTTAGGATGAATTGCTCATGAGTAATACCAGGCAAAGATTTTGTTATACACGGCAAGCAAAATCTTTTTGACAAAGCCAATTTCCAACACGCGCCGCACAAAACCTGTTTTCTTTTTACTTTTTACACCTGTCCTTCCCAACTCGCCGCGCAGGTAGCCCAGCGTATTTGACATGTTCATCGCCAACGGATCAGAAACCATCAGCCGCAACAAGCCCGCATCGTTCATGCGCTTGTCCAATTGACGGACTTGTCCCATCGGTTTATCCATCTCGAACGGCAGGAATTGTTGCAGCGTGGATTTATATGCAGTGAACTGCCAATGCGACGCACCGGCCATTGCGATCACATCCTTCGACTGTGTCCTCTCGGAGCTGTGTTCAGGGCGAAAAGTAATGCGCCAATCCCTTGTCTCAGCATATACTTTTCGATTCTCCTCCTCGGTCTGTCCAAGCGAGAGGTTGAATTCCAGGAATGTTTCCCAGGGGATGAACTGGCCGTCGTCAAGTGTCGTATGCTCCGCATTTTTCGCCCACTTTAGCGTGGCCTCGTAAAACTCAGGCGGTGTGCGGAAGGGTCGCGCAGTCACCATACCTACATTCGGAAAGGTTTCAAGAATTTCCACGGAACGCGATAGCCAGTTCGGGGAAAACAAAACGTCGCTGTCCGTGTAGGAGATGATCTCGCCAGGTGCACCGGTCAGCATTACATTCCATGCGCCGCCCTTGCCCATATTCTTCGCGGAGAGAATTAAATATTGAATTCGCCCCTCTTCCTTTTCTTTAACAAGATACTCACGGACCTCTTTGCAGGATCCATTATCGAAGACCATCAGGTCAAACGGCAAGCCAGCGTCCCTGCGCATGGACTCCAGGGAGACTTTTAACACATCAAGCGTCTCGGCGTAAAATCCGCTCAGGAAGGGAATGTAATTAAGCAGTGCAACGGTGATCCGCTCGGGGCGGGCTACATCTTTGACAAATTTAGCAGGATTTTGACCTTTTCGCATATCGATTCCAGATTTCAGGTGTCGGAACAACGTTCAACGCTGTTGAAATATTTTTTGAATTCGCTTCTTCCAGCGCTTGGGACGGACAATATTTTCAACTACATTTTCGGGAAGGAAGAAAAATATCTTCCGCAGGAATAACTCAAGTTTGCGCGTAAAACGCAGGGCGGTCATCTGCGGGCGCGCAAGTTTACCACCTTCGGCCAGGCGATGGGTTGAATCCAAAATAGTGTAGCGAATGTGCGCATGTCCGCCCGCAAGGCGAATGTTTTCATTGGTGTCTGGGTGGTTGTAATGCGCTTGACCGCCAGGCAGATGGCTATAGTCGTGGTTCTGGTGTACGATCATCAGCGACGACGTGCCATCAATTACCGCCCAACCTTCGCGGCAGGCTTTGTAGATCATCCAATTGTCCCAGCCTGCACGCCCGATGGTGAAATCGGGGATGTGCTGATAGCAGAATTTGGGGAAGAGGAAGAAGTCACTGCCTGCAGGGCGGTGGAGATTATTCTGACTTAGAACTGAGGATCGAAGACGTTCCTGCCAGCCCTCTGTGAACTCGATGGATTCAGAAATATCCAAATCCCAGCGCTGACTGAGAAGGACAAATTGGTCCCGTTGAAAACCAGACCTGCGGGCGGCTTCCACAAAATCAGGCATTAGGATCATATCCGCATTGATGATGCAGAGCAGGTCACTGCTGCTGTTCTCACGCGCCAACTGAAACATGGATGAAATCAAAGGGATGCCGCCCGCATTGCATTCCACCTGAGGAATGTGCATCACGCCAAATTTCAGGGCGGCTTCAGCAAGACCTTCCTCCTCGCCAAGCAAAATGACTTCGACATCGGGAAGCAGTGTCCATGAGTGGATCGCATTGCGTTGGATCAACGCAATGTGTGGGTTATTGAATGGTTTGGGGGCGGAGAAGAGTGTGATTAATGGCATGGGAAGGGTAATGCAGGAACCATGTTCTATAAAAATTTACAGGGCACGGGTGTCCAGGTCTTTTAAGGTCTTGTGTTGAACACCTGCGTTTATTTTCATCAACCCGGGGTCATCGTGGACCACATCCAGAACTTCCTTCCAGGTGAAATCATCACGTCCGTTAAAGCAGCCGTAGACCTGGCGCATGAACTCGAGGTCTTCAGGTGTGTCCACCGTCCAGCGGTAGTCGCCAAAGTCGGTGGTGTGATGCAGAAGAGCAACATTGAATCCACGCGGCGAGATGCCGGTCTGCCGGGTGCGGCTTTCATTGAGCAGTTTTACGCCTTCATAAAAATATGGCATGACATGTTCGCGGTGCTGTGGTTCTTTAGCTTCCTTCCACGCCTTCTTTAATATTTTGAAAGAGCAGGCTTCAACATCCAAACCAATGGGGTAGGTGCGGCTCCACGGAGGCGGCAGGCGGTTGCATACAAAATCGTATTCACCGTCAAGCAAAGTATTGACCACATCATCGATCAGGTCGGGGTCAATCACGGGACAATCCGCTGTGATGCGGACAACTACATCCGCTTTGGCCTGGGCTGCGGCTTGATAATACCGGTCAAGCACATCGAACAGACTTCCACGGATGAAGGGAATGCCGGAGAAATCACAGTATTCCGCCACCGGGCCGTCAGAGGTGTCCGTCGTCGTGGCGAAGATGACCTCGTCAAGAGTTCGTGCCCGTGAAGTCCGCGTGAAAACACGGGTCAACATCGGCTGCCCGGCAATGTCGGACAGAATTTTCCCCGGCAGGCGCGAGGATGACATGCGCCCTTGAATGATGGCAACGATCTTTGGTTTCATGTTTTTTTTACAGTTTCGGCCAGGTATTTATTAAGCAGATTGCGCTTCGGATGGAATTGGCAGGGGCGTGACAAATCCCCTGGCACGGAATTTTTCGATGTATTCACGCACCATGAAATAGTCAAGCCCAACTTGTTCAGCAATATCAAAGACGGATAGTTCGCCCTCGAAGCGCATCATGATCTTTTCGATGGCGCGGTTGAGCGCCCAGTTCTCACGCCAGTCCACCCAAAGACCGTTGCCGCTGAGGAAGACCGGTCCGCGGAAGTTCCGCTTTGGAATGTAATTGGTGGCGTAAATGCGGACAACCTGTTCTCCGATATCCGCCGCACCGACAAGCATTTGTTCGTCCATAATGTCGAGATTGTCATCGGTGGTGTGGTATTCATCGTAAGGCCAGCGGTTGATGGAGATGCACGGCACATTCACACCCGGTCCGTTGATGACACGCTCATCATTGGCTGGGGCGGCAGCGAAATCGCGTTCATCATGCGCAACATTCTTCACAACATGCTGTGTGATGCGGTCCAGCAAGTGCGTGTGCTGTCGAGTATGGTGCCAGGCGATCTTGTTTTTGTTGCCTGTCATTTCCATGAAGATGCCGCCACGCAGGTTTTGGATCAGGTGCTCGTTGTGTGAGAGGTAAACGATGGTGCCGATGGTCTCAGGTCCAAACCAAAAGCGGACGCTCATCGAGCCTGCGGGCAGGGGCTTTTCAGCCAAACGCCGCGCCAGTTCGATCATACTGACCACGCCCGCGCCATCATCGTTGGCTTGTGCGGGGTGACAGGTGTGTGCCTGCACGATAACTTCCCCTGCCGCCGCGTTTGCCCCGCCTTCAGGATGAATGACAGCCGTTGCCATTTTGAATCCCTGCTTTGGGTCGGTCAGGAATTCCGACTTGATGACGGCACGATATTTTTTATCACGCGGAAGTTTATCAAAGAGATTCTTCGGTAAACAGAAACCCCAATCGCGGTCATAATATTTAAAAACCCAGGGGATGGCATGCGGGCGTTTTTCATTGAAATACAAATGCGGTTGGAGTTCTTCGAAGGAGAGAATTTTATCAATGGGCGGAGAATAGGAAACAATATGCAGCGGATTGTTCTTAAACTCCACCACACGCTCGCCACCCTCCACTTCAAGATATGCCTCATGAACAACGTATCGCTCAGGGACAAACCATGTCCACGCCTTTTCCAGTGGAGCATAAGTCTCGATGGTGTAGTTGGATGAATCGGGCATATACGTGCCGATGATCTCCAGTGTTTTGTCGTGATCGTCGGACGCTAAAGTCCTATGCAGAGGAAAAAACTCTGCAAGAATGGATTTAAGAGAGGTGAATGGTTTCATATTTTTCTCCCGTCACTACAAGGATGCTCTTGTTTTCCATGGCACTGCCCGCCATAAAGTGGAACGAGTGGGAGGGCAGGTGTTCCCTGAAGCGGTCTCCTGACAATTGGGGATCGCTTCATCGGAAGGAGCATCCTCCCTGCAATGACTTACGATCAATTAATACTTTGGCTCTTCAATGTAATGCAATTTCTCAGGATGTTCGCGGACGATCACAGACATATTATCAAAGAACTCATTGGCGGTCAGGTAATGGACTTTCGCCGCACCGACCTCAATTTCCTTGATAACACCTTCCGCAAGCAGGTCATTCATACCTGGCACAATATAGGTTTTCACACGGTCGTTCAAACGCACGAACATTGAATAGGTCCTGACCTGGGGCTTGCGGTCATAGCCCATATAAATTCCCGCGAACTCTTTCACCCGGCGATAGTTACAACCAACATTATATTCAATATAGTGGTGCATTGAGAATGAACTATTGAAATCCAGCCCGATGCTAATGATGGTGGCATTCAGCTTGTGAAACAACGCAAACGCAGAATTCGGGCCATAAGCTTCCACGTCCTCTGTTTTGGAAAACTCATCTGCCAGCGCACCCGAAACAGAGAATGAATAGATCGGGTGCGGCGTGCGTCTGGCATCAGGACGCAGGCGGGCCAACTCCGTGATCATGCCCATTTTCGAAGGCGTCTCGGTCACATCAAAATAATGCGTCTCGGTCCACGACTGAAAATTGAACGCGGGAAACAGCACTGTGCCCTTCGGGCCCACCAGTTCGCCCAGGGCATCAATAACAGTATCAGCACCGCCCTCCACCCCTCCCAGCGATTTATAAGAAGTGTGCACCACGATCGTCCCACCCTTGCTTACATTCGTTTTTGAAAAACCATCCAGCAAATCTTTTTTATTAAGCATATAATTTCCCTTTCATGTCATTACGACCTTTCATACCGCCATTCTGCCTGGCTCCGTCCGGGAGATCTTTAACACACACCAATTGCATCGGCGGGGAATGCACCCGCTTCGCAATGACATGTTAGATTAAACCTCGATATACCTTCATCAACGCCCCGGCATTCCTGTTCCAGTCTGCTCTAAGTTCGGCCGTCTTTCGGCTTGTATCACCAACTCTGGGCAGATCCTCCCTTTGAGCAATAGCCGCCAGGATCTTTTCTGCCAGATGATCCGCATCTCCGTCACGGAACAGCCACCCATTCTGTCCTTCGACCACCCATTCCTTGTTGGCGGGGATATCCGAAACCAGACAGGGTAAACCACAAGCCAACGCCTCCATCAGCGACACAGATGAACCATCCACATGCGATGGCGAAATGTACAAATCAGCCCGATGATACCAGCCTGGCAAAACTGTTTGCGAGATCTGCCCTCCAAATGCGACCCGATCCAGCACGCCGCCGCCCTCCAAAATCTGACGAAGGGCGTGTCCCTGTGAGCCGCCTCCCAGCAGAAGCAGGTTCACACTTCCATTCTGCTGTGCCACTTTGATAAATGCACGCGCCAGCACATCCACCCCATAACGAGTTTCCCAGGCGCGGTTGCAAAATAATGTAAATGTTGAACGTTGGGCAATGGAGGCTGCAGGCTTGAAGTGCTCAAGGTCAACACCCCAGGGGAATACGATCGTCTTCCCGGGATCCATTCCGTAAGCCACCGCTTTATCGCGCGTGACCATTGCATCGCTGGTAAAAAACGTTGAACGTCTTAACGTGTAACGTGTGACCCATTCCCACCACCTGCTTTTGTGCACATCATCCATCAGATCAAAGCCCCAGGACATCGTAAGGATGGGACTAAATCCACTGAGAACCGCAATGAATGCGCAGGTTTGAATGGGCCCCGCATGGACAAGGTCAGGTTTGATCTCCCGGGTCAAACGTCGAAAGTCCAGTACCAGTTGGGGTAGATCTCTCCAACGAAAGGGGTTCCGCCCACCCTTCCATAAAACCAGTTGAACATTGGGCGGTACAAGACGATCTTCCACCGGGCGGCTGTTCCCTTCCAGTTGGACAAAAAAGACCTCATGCCCTCCCTCTGAAATGGCTTTCAGAAAACGGTGGTCATGTGTGGAGTAACCGAGAGAGAAGTAAAGAATTTTCATATTCAATGGCAATTGTACCGCGTCAAAATGCCATTCCCGCCAATTGACTGTCGAGCAGGGAATTGGCAGAAATGCAGGGGGAGTGTCAAATGAACTTATGCCGCCTGCAGAATATGACCTGAATAACGCATCTACGCATGACCATTTTGCAGCGGCAATTACCACAGCACCATCAAGCCTCCCCCCGCTTGGTGTGCGCAGGTATTATCTGCAAGACAGGCATGTTTCACCTCACTCCATTTTATTGTAATGCGATTGGATTAGCTGTATATTTGATTCAAGATGCTGGGATGATTATTATTCCACAAAGATTGCTGTCTGTGCCAGACACAAGGCATGTTTCTGGACCGTACACAATGATACGGTTGTTCAAGTAGATGCGGCACCCACCTATCCGAAGGAGATAATGTCAAATGTCTTCTTTACGCTGCTTATCCATTCTTGAACAATGAGTTGGGTTGGCTTATTCATGGACGACAGTTTTTTTGGTCTGCCTATGGAATAAACAAGGATTGGCAAATGCCAGTCCTTGTTTTATTTTCGAGTATGATTACCCGAATATTTTATCGCCCTGGGTCCACCTTGAAAGGAATTTATGTCACGTAATCGTATCATTCTTGTCACGATCGGGATCATGCTCAGTCTGTTCCTGGCTTCGATGGAATCGACTGTTGTTGCAACCGCCATGCCGACCATTGTCGGTCAACTGGGGGGGTTGGAACATTACTCGTGGGTCTTTTCGGCCTTTATGCTGGCATCCACCACATCCGTTCCGCTATATGGCAAGCTCTCGGATATTTACGGTCGCCGTCGAATCTATGCGATTGCCATGGCGCTCTTTCTTCTTGGTTCAGTCATGAGCGGACTGGCCAACAACATGACCCAGTTGATCTTTGCGCGCGCCCTGCAGGGACTTGGCGCAGGCGGAGTCCAACCACTGGCATTTATCCTGATCGGCGAGATGTTCAATTTAAAGCAACGCGCCAGGATGCAGGGTTTTTTCTCGGGTGTATGGGGATTCTCCTCCATAGTAGGTCCGCTGCTCGGCGGCTTTATTGTGGATCAATTCACATGGCGTTGGGTCTTCTATATCAACATTGTGCCTGGCTTGCTTGCTGCAGCGCTGGTCGCATTTGCGTGGCAGGAACAGGCTCAACATCACGAAAGGCCGGCCGTGGACTATCTCGGTGCGGCGCTGCTGACTGCCAGCGTTGTCTCACTCTTGCTCGGCCTCATGGATTTTGGCACATTCAACAGTTGGATCCTGATCGCAACTGCCGCAGCCCTGTTCATCGCATTGGTCTGGGTTGAAAACCGCATCGCAGACCCGATCCTGCCGATCAGACTTTTTCGTGACCGCCTGTTTGCCACCTCCATTGCGCATGGGGTCTTCACAGGCTGGGCCATGTTCGGGAGCGTTTCCTTCTTCCCGCTCTTCGTCCAATCGGTGATGGGAACCAGCGCAACGCAAGCCGGCATCACCATCACACCCATGCTTTTGGGTTGGGTAACAGCAAGTATCATCGGCATGAGACTGATCCTGACTGTAGGTCATCGCAGACTGGGCGTGATCGGAACAACCGTATTTGTCACAGGTTCATTTCTAATGACACTGATCGGCGCAGAGTCGAGCCAGGTCATGATGATGGTCTTTGTCGCCATGATGGGCGTCGGCATGGGACTTTCCATCCCATCGTTTTTGGTCGCGGTCCAGACCAATGTAGAGCGGCGTCATCTTGGTACAGCGACTTCCACGCTTCAATTCAGCCGTTCCATGGGCGGGACTCTCGGAGTAAGCGTGATGGGCGCCGCCTTGAGCATTCGCCTCGCCTCGAACCTGAGCGCATCCGGCCTTGACCCAAAATTGGTGGCGCAATTACTCGACCCTTTACCGGGCACGCAGATCGTCGTTGACGCAGGCGTACGTCTCGCAATGGCAGACTCGATCCACCTGGTCTTTGTCATCGCTTTTATATCCGCCACGCTTGGACTGGTGGCAGTTTTCTTTACCCCACACCAGGAACTAAAGGAGCAACCGCCTGAAAGTAAAATTCCAGTGGTACACATGGATTAAATGAGTGATCGTGAGCAACCCACTAAGGCGGACGGCTGAGTCTGTCAACAGCATGCGCCTCGCGTGTAACTCATCAGAAAAATAAGATAGGCACAGCGGTATTTGAGGTTATTCCTCACAAAAAAAAGATTTTGATATACAATATGTGTGATAAACATCACAAACTGACTCAGGAGGTTTTACATGAAAAGCACACAGGACAATTTAAAGGAAGCATTTGCCGGCGAGAGTCAGGCAAACCAAAAGTACCGAGCCTTCGCAAAAAAAGCCGAACAGGATGGATTCGCGAACATTGCACGGCTGTTCCGCACCACCGCAGAAGCAGAACGTATTCATGCCGAAGGGCATTTCAAGTCGCTGGAAGGCATTGGCACCACCGCCGAAAACCTGCTGGCAGCCATCACAGGTGAGACACACGAAACTGAAGAAATGTATCCGCCCATGTTCAAGCAGGCGGAAGCTGAAGGTCATAAATCCAAACGCATGTTCGGCTACGCATTGGAAGCAGAAGCAGTCCACGCCAAACTATATCAACTGGCTTTGGAAGCAGTACAGCAAGGCAAGGATCTGACCGAAGTTGATTTCTACCTCTGCCCGATCTGTGGTTACATTGAATTCGGCAAGCCGACAGATGCCTGTCCTGTCTGTGGCACGAAACCTGAGAAATTCATCCTGGTTTAGTGACCCACCTTCACGGAACATTACGAATATTCGCTCGAACCACGCTTTTCAATTGACCAAGCCTTAGGCACGGTTAGTAACATAAGTTGGCCGGAACCGTATTTTGGGAAGCGAAACATGTGATCAAAACCATCCTGTCAACTGGCGGGATGGTTTTTTTGTTCCCATGCTTTAAAAATCAGCAATATATAATACCCACGGTCACAAATTGCGCTTCCCGCCTTCTAAAAAAGCGCAGTTTGTGACCGCCCTGGGTATAATTTCACGCAGAAACCAACACACTCAAGGACGAACCCTCATGACCGTTATTGAAACCGAACGCTTAACGCTCCGCAAATTAACCGTGGAGGATGCCGAGTTCATGCTTGATCTGTTAAACCAGCCCTCCTTTATTCAATTCATTGGAGATCGCGGCGTGCGAACATTGGATGACGCGCGCAAGATAATTTTAGCTCGTTATATTGAGTCCTATGAGCGTCTCGGCTTTGGTGTATACCTGACCCTGCTGCAGGAAAGCCAGATACCCATCGGTATTTGTGGACTGATCAAACGCAGCGGGTTGGACAATGTGGATGTAGGCTACGCTTTCCTGCCGCAATATTGGTCGCAGGGGTATGCGTCCGAATCTGTTTCTGCGGTACTGGCATACGCCAGGAACACGCTGGGGATTGGCCGGGTTTTGGGCATCACCACACCTGACAACATCGGTTCGATCCGAGTGTTGGAAAAAGCCGGGTTGAAATTCGAGCGGATGATCAAATTACCCAATGAGGAATCAGAACTCAAACTGTTCACATCAGGATCCTGATGGCAATGGACATCGGCGGAAAATTATATTTCCGAAAAGAAACTGATAAAGTTTTTTAACATAAGCGTACTTGTTTGCATAATTGATATGGGGTATTATCATTTGGTCAGGGGCATACACTGCCCCATAAAACTTGTATCTCTTAAGAGGAGAAGATATGAATAAACGTTTCGTGTTCGTCCTATTGACCCTCGTCGTAGCCGCTTCGCTGGTATTGTCGGCTTGCGGCGCCCCCGCGACTGAAGCTCCTGTCGCTACAGAAGCCCCTGTTGTTGCAACCGAAGCCCCCACCGAAGCGCCCGCTCCCACTGAGCCGCCCATGCCCGCAGTCGGTTCCCCTGAACATCCGATCAAAGTATTGTTTGTTCCCTCCGTGGATGCAAACATCATCACCACCGGCGGTGAAGTGATGGCTGCCGCTTTAAGCGAAGCCACCGGCTTGACCTTCGAAGTTACCGTCCCCACCTCATACGCCGCCACGATCGAAGAAATGTGCGCCTCCCCGGCGGACACCATGGCTTTCATTCCAGGTCTTGGTTATGCCATCGCCAGCCAGTTGTGCGGCGTGGATGTTGCTTTCAAAGCCGTCCGCTATGGCTACCCCGTCTACTGGGCTGAATACATCGTCGCCCGCGACAGTAAATACCAAACCCTTGCCGACCTCGAAGGCGCAACCTGGGGCTTTGGAGACCAGGGTTCAACCTCCGGCTACATGGTTCCCGCAGTTGAATTCGCTGCCGCCGGCATCACCCCCGGCGAACAGGTTCAGACCGGCGGTCACAACCAGACCGTTACCGCTGTGTACAATGGCGAAGTCGAATTTGGTACCGTGTTCTACAGTGTGCCCTTGACCCCCGAAGGCGCCCCCGTCTTCACCTATGACGACTATCTCGCTGGCAAGATCACCACTCTGGAACAGTATGAAATTCCTGAAGAGGCAATTGCAAACTGCGCACCCGATGCCGAAGGTAAGAAGTTGCTGTGTGACGGCTATCGCATTCTCGATGCCCGCGCCAACATCCGCACTGAGGCCCCGGACGTGATGCAGAAAGTCCGCATTCTGGCTGTCTCCGCCGCCATCCCGAACGACACCATGTCCTTCGGACCCGAGTTCCCTGCTGAAGTCCGTACCCAGATCGAAGAAGCACTTGTTGCCTTTGCCGAAACCGAAGCATGGGATGCCTCCATCGGCAGCGCCGACTTCTACGGCTGGTCTGGCATTGCACCCGCCACCGACGCAGAATATGACATGGTTCGCGCCATGGTCGAAGCCACCGGCTACACCATCGAAGAATAATCTCCACTAGATTTTTAATAATTTTGGGGCAGGTTTTTTTTCCTGCCCCAAAATTTTATTAACCAAGCATGGTCTGGCAAAATATTTTTAAGGAAACCTTCAGGGATTCTTAATCAAGTGAAAACTCATAAAGAATAAGGGCGGGATATATTTTATAATGAAGAACTTTCAGCGCGCTGGTGCGCTGGCATCATAGTTCTCAGGATGATCCATTATGCTGCAAATCAAGAACCTGACCAAAATTTACGACGGCGGAGTTAAAGCACTCGATAACGTCAGCTTTGAAGTGCCGGATGGGCAATTTCTGGCGGTCATTGGGTTGAGCGGATCGGGGAAATCAACCTTGTTGCGCTGCATCAACCGCCTGATCGAACCCACCGCAGGGCAGATCCTCTGGAATGGCGAAGATATCACTGCCGCTTCCCAGGAGGAGATGCGCCGCATCCGCCGCAAGATCGGCATGGTCTTCCAACACTTCAACCTGGTACACCGCTCGAAAGTCATTACCAACGTGCTTGCAGGACGGCTGGGCTACGTCAACCCTGCCTGGAGTTTGTTAAACCGCTTCCCCAGGGAAGACATAGAGAAAGCCATCAAACAATTGGAGCGGGTTGGAATTGCTGAAAAGGCATACCAGCGTGCTGATGAATTAAGCGGTGGGCAGCAACAGCGCGTGGGCATTGCGCGTGCTTTGATGCAGGACCCGAAGATGGTTCTCGCTGACGAGCCGGTTGCCAGCCTTGACCCGGTGCTGGCACACAGCATTATGTCTCACCTGGAAGATATTAACAAAAACGATGGAGTCAGCGTGCTTTGCAGCCTGCACTTTCTTGACCTGGTACACCGTTATGCGGATCGGGTGGTTGCCCTCAATGAAGGCAAACTGGTCTTTGAAGGATTGCCAACAGAGATTGACGACAACAAGTTCAAGGAAATTTACGGGCGCGATGCCGAGCGGGTAGGGTGAAACCATGAACAACAAAAAGAAAGCATCCCCATGGAAATCCATACAAATTGGGCTGGGCACTTTTCTGGCGCTGATCATATTTGCATACGGCTTTCAGATCACCAAAGTTAACCTCGAAGAACTCCGCAGCGAAAACCGCCAGCAGAGTCTGATCCGGGTTACACGAGCGCTGGCTCAACCGGATATTCTGGAATATGACCAGGTGGAAGAAGTCGTCAACCAACCCATCTACGTTCCCTGCCAGCAAAACGGCGGCTCTACCCCGGCAGATCAAAATTCATCCGAACCTTATATTGTCATCTCCCCAGCCTGCGCGGAGCCCGGTGATGTGATTCAGGTGGAGGGTTTCAACTTTGCCCCATATACGATCGGCCCCTTGCGCTTTGTCCCCGGCAGTGATCCCAACAATGTAGTATCGCTTGGACGTGTAAATGCGGAGACCGATGCCGATGGGCATTTCATCTCGAGCATGGAAATTCCCAAGCGGCCCAGCGATGACGTGCAATACATCCGCGCCACACTTCGCAGGAATATCGGCTCGCCGCATTTTTCCCAGACTGCGCACGACACCTGGAATAAGATCGTCGAAACTGTATTCCTTGCCCTGTTAGCGACTGTCTTTGGCACCGTACTTGCCATCCCCCTCAGTTTCATCGCCGCACGCAACCTGATGAAGACCGTCAAAAGCCCGTTGACCAGCATCTCCCTTTCCGTTTTGGGATGGCCTATTGGGATATTGATCGGATTTGTGATCGTGCGGGGAGTTGGAGATCTTAGCGCATCTGTTGGCTCGAATGTCTGGATCAATCTGGCGGGCATCCTATTGGCGCCTGCGCTAATGTGGCTCGGGATACGCTGGGCTTTGCCCCAGGAGGAGATCACCCTCCCAAGCCAGTCCACACGCCTTGCCCGTTTGGGAGTCATCTTGCTGGTGGTCCTGCTCGGCTTTTATGGATTATTTCAACTCGCCAGCCTGGCAATGAGCAGTGGACAATCCCTCGAGGCGGCACTGGGTTCATTTGGTTTCCTGGGGTATTTCCTCTTCCAGGTGGGAGATATTGTCGCCATCATCACCCCAGCCCTGGGAGCGTTGGCTGCCGGGGGCACCCTAAGCAGCACCTTGGGACGTTTGGGACAACAGGGTTCAGAGAAATTACCCGCATCCGGAATCAAAACCCTGAATTTGGTATTGACCACCATTGCCGGAGCAACCGTGCTGGGGCTGGTAGGACAGTTGATCGAATGGCTGTATCAAATTGGTGAGCCCATGTACACCTTATGGGGTCCGGTGACAGTTGGAGCATCAGCGGGATTCCTGTTGGCAGTCTTTACCAAACCCAAAGAATCGCTGCCGATCGGAATGGTGGTCTATTCCATCACCCGCACATTCCTTAACGCCTTGCGTTCGGTGGAAGCATTGGTCATGGCGATCGTGTTCGTCATCGCTGTAGGCATTGGCCCATTTGCCGGAGTGATGGCGCTGGGCTTGCATACCATCGTCAGTCTTGCAAAACTTTACTCGGAGCAGGTGGAGAGTATCCTCGCTGGTCCGTTGGAGGCGATCGAAGCTACGGGCGCAAACCGTTTGCAAACCATCATCTACGCCGTCATTCCGCAGATCATCCCGCCCTATATTTCCTACACCATGTACCGCTGGGATATCAACGTGCGCATGTCCACCATCATCGGCTTCGTGGGCGGCGGCGGCATAGGATTCCTGCTGCAACAAAATATTAACTTGTTGAATTACCGCGCCGCCAGTGCACAAATGCTGGCCATTGCCGTGGTCGTGGCAAGCATGGATTATATTAGTTCCGTGTTGCGTGAAAAAGTCATTTAGATCCATTGGCAATGGAACGGGCGTGGACTGGATCCAGTCCACGCCCGTTTTTTATTGCGATATAATGACTCGCGCGTTGCGTCCCGCGTGAATTGGATTCGCCTCTTTGACATTTTTTCCAGGCGCCCATTCATAACAAACCCCTTTAGGTTTCCATTGCGAACAAGTAATATTTTCAAACAAGATAAGTGTGCAAATTTTCGGTTTGGTCCAGCGGAAAACCTTCAAGGCCTAAATTTATAAGGCAGAAAATGAAATACATAACGATATTTTTTTCCATCGTCACAGGAATTTTCCTGCTTGCCGCATGTGTCAGCGTCGAAGCAAACCCAACAGCCAGTATGGAGCTGCCAGCCGCCACCCCCGCACCTTATTTAACAACCATCTTTAAAGCAGAAAGTGAAGCAATGGCGTCGCAAACCCGGCTGGATGACCCGCGCCCAAATGTCATCTTTATCTTCACGGATGACCAGCCCTATCATACGACCCAATACATGCCCACCGTGCGGGATGTGTTGATGAAAGGTGGGATCAACTTTGAAAATGGCTTCTCCACCACACCTTTGTGCTGTCCAAGCCGCGCCAGTATCTTGAGCGGGGAATACGTTCACAACAATGAAGTTTATACAAATACCTGGCCACTGGGCGGCGCAAGAAAATTCGACGACACTTCCACTTATGCCGTGTGGATCAAGGATGCAGGATACCAGACTGCGTACTTCGGCAAGTATCTAAACGATTATGATGCACTTGAACCCTATGGTTATGTGGGACAAGGCTGGGATGAGTGGGGTGTTTTCCTTGGAAAAAACCTGCACGCGGATGATGACATTGGCGCTTCGCAATACTATGTGGATTTTAGCGTCTCTGAAAATGGGAATGTAGTCGAATACAACGGTGAGAAATCCATCTTTGGTGCAGACTTGATCACACAAAAAGCTGTGGACTACATCTCCACAAAACGCAATGAACCGTTCATGTTGACCATGGCATACTACAATCCGCACTCGCCATATTTTTGGGCAGAGCGTCATGACCCACAATTCCGCCGCACAGGAGAGTTGCAGGCAGAAGCCTACCGTTCTCCAAACTTCATGGAAGAGGATGTCAGCGACAAGCCACAATTTTTGCAGGATCTAAACCCGATCGCAGTTGAAAAAATTGATATTTCCTACAAGCAGATTCTGCGTTCACTACTTTCGGTCGATGACGGGGTCGCCTCGGTATTGAATGCGCTGGATAAAACAGGCTTGAGCGAAAAGACCATCATTTTTTTCATTACCGATAATGGGCTCACCGTCGGCGATCACCGCTTCGGGCTGACCAAGAACTGCGCCTATGAGGCCTGCGCACGCATCCCGTTCATTGTCTATTCACCAGCCATGTTCCCCGCCCGCACAGATGTCCACATCGTTGCAAACATCGACCTTGCCCCCACCTTTGCCGAATTGGGCGGCGTAGCCATACCCGAAAATGTGAATGGTATGAGTCTGCTGCCCCTGCTCAAAGACCCCAACGCAGACTGGCGCGATGCCGTCCTTATCGAACACTGGCCCACCGAAGACGGGGTTGGCTCGAAAATCCCGGAATTCTATGCCGTCCGCACTGCAGACTGGAAATACGTGGAATATTCCACGGGCGAAAAGGAATTATATGACCTTATAAATGACCCATATGAATTGGAAAATCTCGCGAACAAACCTCAACAAGCAGAGATACAACAACAACTCAAGCTGCGACTGGATGAATTGAAAAAGGAATAATAAAATAACCGGTTGATATGAGCCGCACAAATCAGAAACGCCATTGTGAACCTGTGAAGGCTGGCTTACAACATGAAAAAAGGACTGGCATTTCAGCCAGTCCTTTTTTCATGTTTAGAATTTACTCACCTGCATCTTCATTTTATATTTTTTTACTGCGCGCCACCCTACCAGCATCTTCTCCCGCTCATCCCATAAGCGGAAATATAACGACTTCAAGCTATCCCTAAAGGTAAGCGGTTCGATCTGAAAGATCGGGTTTTCGTTATGACATTCCTCAAGTTTATAATTGGGGATCTTCGGACTAAGGTGGTGAATGTGGTGAAAACCAATGTTGCCGGTAAACCATTGCAGAATTTTTGGGAGTTTGTAGAACGAACTGCCATCCATGCCGGCTTTGAAAAATTCCCAATTCTGATGGCGCTCCCAATAGGTCGGCTCAAAATTGTGCTGCACGTAGAACAACCAGACGCCCGCACCGCAGCCCATGAGCAAAATTGGAATTTCAACCAGCAAATATGCCTGCCAGCCAATGTGATAGATCGTCCAACCAACAAAACCCAACAAGGCAATATTGGTCCAGACAACACTATTCTTCTCACGCTTGCCCGCGCTCTTATCCCAAAACCGATGGGCGAAGACAAATACGATCAAGGCACCTATCGTGAACAGGATGAAAGGATTTCGCATGACGCGATAGCCAAATTTTTTATACCAGGGCGCGGCGAGATATTCCTCCACCGTCATGGTGTAAACATCACCAGTACCACGGCGGTCAAGATCTCCGGCTGTGGCGTGGTGAATGGCATGGGAATGTTTCCAGGCATAATACGGCGTCCAGACTGCCACGCCAAGCAACAACCCCAGTCGGTTATTTGCAAGCGGAGTTTTTAAGAACGAACCGTGAGTGCAGTCATGGAAAATGATAAATATGCGCACCATGAAACCAGCTGCGGGAACGGCGATCAAAAGTGTCAACCAATATCCGATTTCAAGACTCCGATATGCGAGATACCACAGCACAAAGAAGGGAATCACTGAATTAAACACCTGCCACAAACTGCGCCATGTTTCAGGATAGGCATATTTTGAAACGATGGACTGCCATTTAATCTTTCCGATACTCATATTCATCTCCTTTACTTCAATAAAACGACCTGGAGCTCAAGCCGCTAACACTATTTCACCTTAATCATACTCTGATATTCCAAATATGCGGTCACCCCATTGATCCAATTTTGTAATCCATCGATGCGGATGGTTGGCTCTTCGCAACTGCTAAAAATGCCTCCGCCAAATTTTGTGATAATTTCTTCGGCGAGTGCCCAGTCACAGTTATTTTTTGGAAGTTGACGAGCCTGTACAAAAGTGATGAACGCGCGAATTTCAGGTTCGAGCCATTCATAACTGGCATCTGAAATATAAAACACCTGCGCCAGGGCGGCAAGCGCCTCCACTTTTGTTGCTGTTGAAATACTGGTATTTTTAGAATTGAGGGAGCGGACTTCCCCCGCAATGATCGTCTGCGCAATCTGTTCAGCATAGGATCGATCAGCCCTGGTCAGGGAATCCAGACGGGCCAGTTTGCCAAGCGCATAACTGTGGTAGTGGTCTTCCGTGACTGGCTGTGAAATCATGTATGCATTCACTTCACGCGCCTGATTTAGCCAAAACTCATTGCCTGTCATCTCGTACAGGTCTGTGAGCGCGAGCAGGCTTTCAGCAGAAGCAAAAGTCATATAAAAATCGGGATCTACTGAGCCGCCAAAGAACGGATCGAAGGCGTGATAAAACCCGCTCCCAGGTTTCCGCATGGACACAATGAAATAACCAAGTTCAACTGCTGTATCAAGCAGGTTCCGGTCTTTTAGAAAAAAATCGCCTGTGGCTTGCCAGCGTTTGTAAATGGTGTCCACGGTCAGCGCGGCACCACCCAATTGACAATTTCCCTCGGTATAAAAACAAGTACCCCTGAAATTTTCAGGATCTTTTACCAGCAATTCCAGATAATGTTCAAGCGCAAGATCACCCGCAATGCAATATTTAGTATCAGAGGAAATTCTGCATACTGTAAAAAGAGAGCCTGTCCCTGCCATCAATCGAACATGTGACGGGGAGTACTCCCTTTCTCCAGTCATAAAATCCACCTGATAGGAAAGCTCACCGTTCGGAAGCTGCTGGCGCACAAGAAAATCACCAGCGGCTATGATCGAATCCTTGAGCGCACCATCCGCAACAGGGATTGTTTCAGGGATTCGGACAGGCTCAAGTGTGGGCGCGGGTAAAACAGCCACGGTGGGAATGGCAGAGTTTTCGTTCGATCGTCCATTGACAGCAAAAAATAATCCCCCCGCCAGTGCCAGAAATATACCAGCGGCAAATATATTTTTTTTATCCAGCAAAGACATCCCCTTTTTTTACGTGTTCATTTAATTCATGCAGGGATAACCCCGCCAGGGATGGAAGCGTAATATCGCCCTTCACGCCCATTTTCGCAGTCATCGGATTGGGAACCGCCACCACAAATATTTCCGCGCGACGCGCTGCAGTGACACCGTTGGGTGAGTCTTCAAAAACGACAGCTGCATCATGCTTCACATTGAGTTGGTCGAGCGCCTTCAGGAAAATATCAGGATTGGGCTTTGTTCTGCCAGCCGGGACATCATCCTGGCAAATGATATGGTCAAAATAATCGAAGATGCCAAGCCGTTTTACATGCTCATCCACCCATGAATGCGGAGAACTGGAACCAATGGCAACCTGCAATCCATTCTTTTTTGCCTGTTCGATCATATCAATAACACCCGGCAAAACAGGGCTGGTATGAACGATTTTCTCAGATTCTTTCCGGTGGCGCATTCGTGCCGAAACAGCATCCAGCCGTCCCTGGGATAGAAGTTCAAGATGTTCCGCCGCATCAAAGTTCGAGATACCGTAGCCGCCAATTGTCTTCTCCCACTCGGCCACAGGTAACTCATATCCATGCTCTCTGTAAATGGATTGCCAGACAGAGACTTCGGGTGTTTCAGTATCGAGGATCAGACCGTCAAAATCAAAGATAAGTGCTTTTAACATTATGGGAACAGCCTCACAAATTCCGCAATTGCATCCCATGTTTTGAGATCGCACTTGCCTGCCGATAAAATATTCTCAACCATGTTCGCCAGCGGGGGTTTCATCAATAGGAATTCGCGTTGTGCATCGGTTACTGTGTCAAAAAAACGGATATGGTGCATCCAGCCGTAAATACTGCACGAAACAGAAACACAGCTCTTACAGCATTTCATGGTCAGGCGCACACCTGCTTCATGTACCTCATCACGCAGAACCACGCCCCCATCTGCGCTTACGCTGCTGACACGATCACCATTCCCATATGAAAACCAATTACTCATCCGTATCCATTCTGCTGATTCGTGAAGGCTGTACATTGACACTCGCAGGCACAGCCCGTACCTGTTGACCTTCCTGAATCAGGCGGACAAGATGCTTCACCATCACAGCCTGACGCGGCGATGCTTTTGCGCCGAGGTCTTCCAAAACCGGCTCAAGCCATGTTTGATAGGAACGCACATTGAGGTACACCCGCCGGCCGCCACGGTCGGGCAGGCTTGACACAAGCGCACCAATTTTATCGCTTACATTATTCTCATCAGGATGAATGAGCGGCGTCAAAACGATGCCATACATGCCGGAAGTAACACTTGCATAACACTTCATGTTTTCTGAATGAATAAAGCCCCGAATACGATGCGGCGCCTGTTCAACAGGATGCAACAACGGCGGTACGATTTGATAATGCAGACTCTGCGCCGCAGGCAGGTCAAACGACTGAGCCCGCCGCCAACCCACATCATGGTTTGATTCTGTTTTCCCGACCCCGCTCACATCCCAAAGCCTTTGCCAGGCATAGACAGAAAAGCCTGCCATCCGCAGAGCTGGGAAAACATCGCTTGTCTCGTCCACTTCAGCCGTTACATGAAACGCATTCCATTCACCCGCCTGGCTTGCAAGATGTTCGATCAATGACGGCAGCTGCCGATCAGCCAATCGAGAGGATGGTGCCAGATACAACAATTTCGCAAATGATTCCCCGCGCGAATGAATGACCCCACCCAGCAGGGCGGAGTCTCCGCCGTTGGCGATCGCCGCATACAAATGCCGTGCAGGGTTGATATACGCCAGCAATCCCATCGCGCCCAACGGATGTCCACGCGTGAGGGCACGCGCACTATCAAGGGTTAATACATCGTTTCGATAGCGGCTGATGATGGGAATATCAAGTAGGTCAAGCGGGCGTATGGTCATATTTTAAAAGAGGACCTTAAAGCCTTATGATTGTCCAAGAACCTCTTCAAGGCTCACTTTTAGCCAGCCAATGAAAGAAAATATTGATGGAAACGCGCATCATCTGTTAACTCAGGATGAAATGACGTCGCAAGCAAATGACCTTCCTGCGCTGCAACAATGCGGCCATCTTCAAGTGCAGACAGGACTCTTGCATTTCCATGCACAGACTCGATCAATGGGGCGCGGATAAAGACCGCGTGATAAGCATGCTCGGTACCAGTGATTTTCATCAATTCATCAATTTCCAGGTCAGTCTCAAACGAATCCACCTGACGCCCAAAGGCATTGCGCTGTACTTTGATGTCCATCAAACCAAGCAAAGGCTGGTCGGAACTTGCATCTTTCGAAAGAAAGATCGCGCCAGCACATGTTCCCCAAATGGCGTGACTCTTTCCAAACTGCTTTAACGGATCCATCAAGCCATATGTAACAGCCAATTTTCCAATTGTAGTGGACTCACCGCCGGGAATGATCAAACCATCCAAGCCATCAAGATGTTTTGGTAACCGGACCTCAATCGCCTCCACACCGAGGTTCTTAAGCATGGAGATATGTTCTGAAAAATCGCCTTGCAAGGCGAGGACACCTATTTTCATAGTTTTACTTTTAGCAAATATCCTGCAGTGACCGGCTTTTTACCGATCACAAATAGCAAATTACCAGGGATTTTTTACCAACCCCGCCCCGCCATCTTCTCGTTTTCGGGCATTTGTGAGACGTTGCGTCCCACCATCGCCTCGCCGAGGTTCCTGCTGACTTCTGCAAGAACAGAGGCATCCTGATAAAAAGTCACTGACTTCACAATAGCTGCCGCACGCCTGGCAGGATCACCGCTCTTAAAGATACCAGAGCCAACAAACACGCCGTCCACACCAAGTTGCATCATTAATGCCGCATCTGCAGGAGTAGCCACTCCGCCAGCCGCAAAATTCACAACAGGCATGCGTCCAAGCTCCTTTGTCTCCTTGATCAATTCATATGGCGCGCCGTTATTTTTGGCGAAAGTCATCAACTCTTCCTCACACATTCCCTGCAATTGGCGGATCGAACCCAGCACACTGCGCGCGTGACGAACCGCTTCAACGACATCACCTGTGCCAGCCTCACCCTTCGTACGGATCATCGCTGCACCTTCCCCAATGCGGCGCAAGGCTTCACCGATATTGCGGCAACCACAAACAAACGGCACTTTGAAGTTGTGTTTTAAAATATGATGTTCTTCATCAGCAGGGGTGAGCACTTCAGACTCGTCAATGTAATCCACGCCGAGTGACTCCAAAATCTGCGCTTCCACAAAATGACCAATACGGCATTTCGCCATGACAGGGATGCTAACCGCGTCCATAATCTTTAAAATCATATCGGGGTCGGACATGCGGGCCACGCCGCCATCCGCGCGAATATCCGCGGGCACACGTTCCAAAGCCATCACCGCACACGCACCCGCTTCTTCTGCAATACGGGCTTGCTCAGCATTCACCACATCCATGATGACGCCGCCTTTTAACATTTGGGCTAAACCCTTCTTCTCAGTCCACGTACCAGTTTTTGATTCCATTTTTCTACTCCTTGATTTGAATGCATCCAAATTCTACCATGCAGATTATCTTTAAATCATAAGAGGACCATAAATAGAACAGTTCCATTTTCACCTGCGTACTCATTCTAAAAACCGGCAGGGACTCCTTCCTGACAGAAACCCATGCAGCCAGATCTTTTATTTCGCCCCATGTATTCCCGAAGAATGGAAACGAGTATTGTGCTCCATAACCCTCTTGACAAAACGCGCTTTAAGGATACAATTAATTCAATGATACAATTAGTACAATATCAAGGATGACTTATGAGCGACAAAAAACTCTCCCTTCAGCTCGATTTTCATTCCGGACTTCCCATCTACACACAGATCGTCAACCAGATACAAAACCAACTGGCAAACAAGATCATCCAACCGGGCGATCAGCTGCCAACGGTACGAGCACTGGCTGAGGAACTGAGAGTCAACTTCAACACCGTGGCGCGTGCTTATCGCATCTTGGATGAGGCAAGGATCATATCCACGCAGCAAGGACGCGGTACGTACATCACCGAAATTCCGCCGCCTGAGGTCAGCGAAAAACTGAGACATGAATCATTTTCAGCGCTGACAAAAAGATTCATAGCAGAGGCGTTTCGGTTGGGGTTCTCAGAGCGGGAAATCAGGCAGATGGTTAGAGACAGACTGCAGCTACACAAGGAAGCGGCTGATAAAGACAACGAATAGTGATTAATCAGGAGAATGTAAAAAATGAATACAAAACTACTCAAATCGGTGATCCAGAACAGGAAAGATGACCAGCACATACCGCCAATCGCAGGGACATTATTTGCAGTGTTCCTTGTGGTTGCTATTGCAGGGGCAATCTTTGGCGAAGGACGCTACGCAGACGGACTACTTGGTGCATGGGTTCTTTTCTGGTTGATGATCGGAACCTATTTTCTTTTTGCGATCAAGGTTGCCTCGCAGTGGGAGAAAGTGATCGTCCTGCGTCTCGGGAAGTTCAAAGGGTTGAAAGGCCCTGGCTTGTTCTGGGTCACCCCGATCATTGATACAGCCGTAATGTGGATCGACCATCGCGTGGCGGTCACGTCCTTTTCTGCCGAAAAAACGCTGACAAAAGACACCGTGCCCGTTGACGTGGATGCTGTTTTGTTCTGGGTGGTATGGGACGCTGAAAAAGCCGCGTTGGAAGTGACCGATTACAACTCCGCAATTGCGTGGGCGGCACAGACGGCTTTGCGTGAGATCATTGGGCAGATGACACTGGCGGATATTCTTGTCGGTCGCGCCAAGATGGATGCGGAATTACAGAAGATCATAGATGAACGCACAACGCCCTGGGGCGTGACCGTGCAATCAGTAGAGATCCGGGATGTGGTCATCCCGCAGGTTCTGGAAGATGCGATGTCACGCCAGGCTCAGGCTGAGCGAGAACGGCAGGCTCGCGTAATCCTTGGCGAATCTGAACAGCAGATCGCGGCGTCGTTCGCCGAAGCCTCACAAGCTTATATTAACAATCCAACTGCACTGCACTTGCGCGCAATGAACATGTTATTCGAAGGATTAAAGGAAAAGGGCGCCCTGGTCATCGTTCCATCCTCGGCGGTGGACTCAATGAATCTTGGCGGGTTGAGCGGCATGGTATCCATGGCGCAGAATAATTTACCGAAGGAAAAATAAGCAGGGACACAGCCTCCCTTGCATGCCCGGGACGTTTCACGTGAAACGTCCCGGAAAGGAAAATAATATGACAACAAAAACAACATCCATGATCGCCCTTGTCTTGATCGCGCTGGCATTACTGGCAGGCGCAGTTCTGTGGAATCAACTTCCAGATCAAATGGCTTCACATTGGAATGTAAACGATGAGGTGGATGGAACCATCCCAAAATTCTGGGGTGTATCTCTAATGCCGCTCACAACGCTGGGGATGCTGGTTCTATTCCTGGTTCTTCCGGGGATGGACCCGCTTAAGGCGAACATCGCGCAATTTCGCGGGAGTTTCAATCTTTTCATCGTACTGATGGTGGCATTCATGCTTTACATTCACGGGTTGACGTTAGCCTGGAGCCTCGGACACAAGGATTTCAAGATGAGCGCGGCAATGCTGCCTTTCATGGGGCTGCTGTTCATCGCCATTGGAGCCATGTTGAGAAAAGCCAAACGGAACTTCTTCATCGGCATCCGCACCCCATGGACATTGTCCAGTGATGGTGTTTGGGATAAGACCCATCAACTGGGTTCCACCCTTTTCATGGCATCGGGTGTACTGGCGGTCATCGGAGGGTTCTTTGGCGGCACAACTGCATTCTGGTTGATGTTCGCGCCCCTGATCGGGTCTAGTTTATTTCTTGTGATCTATTCCTATGTGTTGTACCGTGGCGAGACAAAAGCATAAAAGTTTCACGTGAAACATTGGAAAAACCAAAAAAAATGCCCCTGTAGTGGCTTGTGTTAAAAGTAACTCTTATATTTCCGCCAATATATAAGGAGTTTAAAATGGCTGATGATGTCAAAGAATGGGAATATCGCGTACAAACCGTCGGATCATTCTGGTCTGGCGTGAAGGCAGATGAACTGGAACGACTCTTGAATGAATGGGGCGAGGAAGGCTGGGAGGTAATATCCACGCATATTCTTGAGAATATGAACAAGATCAACGTAATCGCGAAACGTCCGCTATCTGCCACAACAAGGCGGGGCCGATCTATGCCGTCACATAATTAGGAGAAAAGAAAATGGAGAGGAAATCCATGACCTGGTTTTTAGGAATTACATTTCTAATTTCATGGCCGCTGTTCATGGCTCCGCTTCTCTTTGGAGAAATGGAACCTGTCAACAAACAATTAATGACTCAGGTCTTATGGGCGATCGCCATGTGGGGACCAGGTGTCGCCGCGATCTTCACGACCGTATTCATTATGAAGCAGCCGTTAAAGAATCTGCGATTAAACACACTGGGAGCCAAACGCTTTTACCTCTGGGCGTGGCTTCTGCCCATAGGACTATCCATCCTTGGCGGACTACTGACCTTATTATTCGGCATTGCAAAGTTGGATTTAAACTTCACCCTGATTCGCGATTCAATGGCCTCAGCCGCAGGCGGAAATTCAATTCCGGCCGAAATGATCATCGCCGCCCAGGTTTTACTTGCATTCACCCTTGCGCCTTTCATCAATATCCTTTTTACACTTGGAGAAGAATTAGGCTGGCGCGGATTTCTACTTCCACATCTTATACCGATCGGGCAATGGAAGGCGATTATCATCAGCGGCATCATTTGGGGAGTATGGCATGCACCTGCAATTGCGCAGGGACATAATTACCCTGGATATCCGATCCTGGGGATCTTCATGATGATCGTCTTCTGTATATTGCTTGGAACAATTTTTGCATGGCTCTATTTGAATACAAAGAGTCCCTGGATTGCCGCACTGGCACACGGATCTGTCAATGCAGTTGCCGGATTGCCTGTGTTGTTTTTTGAACCCGGATTTGACATGGCGATCGGGGGGACGCTTGCTGCGCCAATTGCATGGATCGGCATGGGGTTGTTCATCCTATGGCTCATAAGAACGAGGCGGCTGCCAGTACTGGACCCAGTCAACAATAATAAACAGGTAGTGAGTCAGGCAGCATAGATCAACACATATACAGAACACATGTTCTATATATGTAAACAACAAAAATGGAACTGCCCTGAAAAAGGCGGTTCCATTTTTGTTATGCATGGATCTTATTCCAGGCTTGAAGGCGAGGTCCCCGTCACAACATCCTCATCCGCTCCTTCGGCGTCACCCTCCCCAACAAGGAATGCAACCGCATAACTCTTTTGCGCATCCATGATCAGATCAAGGTGGTGATGCCGGCGATAGTCCACAATGGAGATTAATCGCAAGGCATTGATCACACGCGGGTTATCCACTGAGATAAATTCATTTAAACGGTTGGGTGTATCATAAAAAAGTTCACGCTTGAAAATCGTATTCTCGTCATCGAGAAACACACCAAGCGGATAAATATCCGCTTCCATTAAATCCTGAAAAAAATGGGTGCCAAAGGAAGGCTCAGGCGAAGCGCCAACTTCCTCTCCAGCCAGTTCAACCAGCGCGCGCGAATTATAGATGTCACTGTAGGTGACATGCACGCCAAGATCAGGCGTGGAGGTTCCCCAGCGCCCGGGGCCAACCGCAATAAATGTTTCGTCCTTCAGCACAGAATTTAGCTGACCGATCGCGCGCTCAAGCTGGGTCCTTTCGGCTTGCGTGGCAAGGCTGAAATACCCCTCGGATGGCACAAAGAGAATATAGCGAATATTATGCACGGAGCCCTGCGGGACCATCATTTGCGATGAGAAGATGATATCCTCCTCCTTAAGGTCTGCAGGGATCTGAACCTCAACGCCATCTTGAATATGACTTTGTGGACGACACTGCAAAAGTGTGATCTGCACATCGGGATGTCCTTCAGGGTCGATGATTTCCAAAGCAAATTCAGTATCCACGGGAGATTTGTAATGAGTCTCCAACAAATTCAATACTGTCCGCATATTGGAGGCAAAAGGAACACGGGAAAGCAGTCCATCAAAGGTGACAACCATCTTCTCGGACGCTGCAAGGCGTGAGCGGATCGGCATCAGGTCCCCATCCTCCTCGACCTGGGCAATAAACCGAAGCGGGGGATAGTCGGCATCAAGCAATTCACAGACAGGAACAGATTTGAACGTGTTCGATTCGAGGTCAATTACATCTGCGCTCTGCTGGGAGTACCTTTTGATGGTACGGACATCTGAAGAGGAATGTAAACGGGGATGGCTGAGCGCTACCAGACGCGGATAATCATCCCCAAGCATATCAACCGCGCGCGTGCCAAGACCAAAAACGAGACGCAGAAAGCCATCCTCCTGTTTGATCTGCGGTGACCAGCGGTACATATTCCTGCTGAATGCGACTCCCGCCGCCTGGGGGAAATAATATTTCCCTGATCTTTCTCCCTCCACAAATTGGATAAGAATTCCAATACGCTCATCGTAATCCGCAAGTTCCTTAAGGTGACGATACAACAGCGCATCAGGATTCAAAACGCTGGCGTAGATGGTTGTGATGGCGTGGGTCAGTGCGGAATAATTTTGGTCGTGGCTGCCTTGATTCGGCAGGAAAATGCTTTCATATTTTCCTGCAAACGATGTGCCGAAATTATCCTCCAACAAACTCGAAGAACGGACGATCAATGGCCTGTCGCCGGCATCCTGCAAAACACGCTCAAGGCTTTCCATGATCTCGGCTGGAAAATATCCCTGCTGAAAATCAGCACACAGCCTGGGGTGATCTGCGCGCATTTCTTCATCTGTTTTGTATTTTTGATCGTTCCAATGAACAAGACCATTGAAGGTCAAAAAGTTATAGAAAACATCCGAGCCGAGATAGTAGGATACGGGCAGTCTGAAACGTTGAGCAACATCCGCAGGGGCAGTCTCTTTAATGATACGCATGGCGAGTAACATACCCGCCGCCTTGCCGCCCACCTTGCCGCCGCCGATCTTACGCGCGCGGATCTCCTTCAAATCTCCCACCGTGAACCATTTACGTGCAATCTTGATATATTTCAACTGGTCGCTGATTATCGTACGGATCAGCACCACTTTCAATTCCTTTAACCGCGCCTCGTATTTTTTACGTTCATCAGGAGGCATGGCTTCGATCATCTCCGCCTGCTCGAACAACATTTCCTGTGGAGCAAGCTCAGGGTTGAACCAGACAAAATCTGTGTCAGGACTGCCATGTTCGGTCAACAACTGGCGAACGAGATTCTCAAATTCCTCATAGGGCAGGTTGTAGGCATAGTAAAAATCGGTCAATGAATCACGGATACGTAGAATACGCGTTTCCCACACATCCGCTTGCTCCTCCTCCAATGGATTATGCAGCCCCTCACGCACCTGTGATTCGATCCCTTTTTTACGCGTTTCAGCGTCGAGATTTTCCTTTGTAATGATCCCGCGCGCGTACAGATCTTTTCTCATGCGCGAACGGATACGTTTACTCAAAATGGGATATTGATTGATCGCAAGAAAGATCCGCAATACATTGTCAACCGATATTTTTGGAAAAGTCATGGTTCACCTGAAAATTACTGAATAACCTGATGCGTTTAATAAAACTTTCAGGTCCCGGGGTATTATAAAAATCCGCCAAACATTCCTGTTCAGCGGACTGTGTTTCGTATTAACTTGTTTTCATCAACCCAGGTGCATGGGCATGATAACATGCAGGAACTTGTCGTCGCCCACCGGCTTGATCACACCAGGCGTATTCGCTGCGGATGTTTCCAGCGCCACATTGGGAGTTTTGATAACCTCCAATGCTTCACGCAGGAATTTGACATTGAATGCAATCAGCACCCCGCCGCCATCCACTGTGGCCTCGACGATGGTCTCATTCTTGCCTGTCTCTTCAGATGTGGCTGAGATCTCGACTTCACTCGGCTGCATTTCGCCGTTGGACTGTTTGATGTCAAAACGAGCCACATTGGAACCTTCGCGGGCAAATATCTCGGCCTGCTTGCAGGCTTTGAGCAGGGACGCCGTGGAAACCAAAGTACGCGATTTGTAATTACGCGGAATAATCTGCTGGTAGTCGGGGAATGTGCCTTCAATCAACTGCGAGACAACTTCCACATCTTTCACACGGAAGAGAACCTGTCCGCGATTTTTTGGAACCACCATGTAAATGGGTTCTTCGCTGTCAGTTGCCACACGCGCCAATTCATTTAAAGCGCGGGCGGGAATGATCACATTCAATGGGTGCGCCGAGGGCTGTGACAATTGCGCCTTGCGAACAGAAAGGCGGAAACCATCCGCCGCCACCATCGTCACGTTTTCCTTTTCAACATTCATCAGCACACCCATCAACACGGGACGGGCTTCATCTGTCGAAGCAGCAAACGCAACCTGCTGGATCATCTCTTTGAAATCCACCACATTCAAAGCCACCGCACCATCCATTTCAGGCACGGGCAAAGGCGGGAACTCCTGCGCATCAATGCACTTAATATCATTATTTGACGTGCCGCCCTTCAAATGCAGGGTCTGCGTCTTCACGTCCAAAGACAATTGAACCTGATCGCCCGGCAGGGTATTCACCAGGTCGGCGAAGGTCCGCGCAGGCACTGTCGTTGAGCCTTCTTCGTCAATACGCGCCGCGATCCAACAGGTAATGCCCAACTCAAGGTTGGTGGCGGAGAGCCGCAGACGGCCTTCATCACTTGCAATCAAAATATTGGAAAGAACGGGGAGTGTACTGCGCGGAGAAACGGCGCGAGAGACAATACTCAAACCGCGTGCAAGATTTTCTTGAAGGACAGTTACTTTCATTGGTGTTCGCCCTCGATTCCTGTTTAATTTTTTCAAAAGTATATCATTAAAAACCAGCGACCAATTGAACACCGAGCGACAAAAGCATAATAAGAAGTTGACACGCAAACAAAACCGCAAAAGCGTAGGCTACGTATGTCCAGGCGGACATACCTTTTCCAGGTGCGAATCGGAGTTTCTGTCCCTCAGCCAATGCCTGTGCTGAATCCGCGGCCTGTCCAAAATCGCTCATCCAGGCGGCATCCATCACTTCATCCTCGACGATGAGTTTGAAGCCGGCAAACGAGCGGATCCAGGTTTCAGCCATTTCCGGCGGATTGACTGCCAGGGAGCCTGGTAACACAAGGGCATCCGCTTTCAAGTCAAACGGGATCCCCTCGGTCAAATTCACCATCGTTAATTGCAGTCTTGGTGCGCGTTTTGCAAAAGCAGCTTTGACGGATTCAGCGAACCAGCCATCACCGTTATCCAGCACAACAAGCTTGAAATTTTCCTGTTTGGCTTCCAACTCATCAGCGCGCGTCGCACCATCCCGCCGCAAAGCAGAAAGGTGATACAGCAACAGTACCACGAACAAAATCAATACCTGAAGGGAGTTGAGCGCAGACTTTGTGACATCGGCAGGTCCGCCGCCCAGCGCAGAATTGATCAGGGTGAAAATTAAAATTCCACCCGAAACCATTCCACCAATGACGGAGGCAAACAGAACCAGATATAAATAAGCCTTGCGGATCACCGAACGACGCGCATGGTCACCGACCGATCCTTCCTCCAATGCGTCTGCCTGCACAGGACGCCAGGTCATCAGCCATAGAGGTAGACCTACCACAAGAGCGCCCAGCGCTGTTGACAGCGGGGAGGCAAATCCACCACTGCTCAGGTATGCCCGCGTGAAAACCAGATCAATGACAACGGAAAACAAGGAAGCAAGTGCGAAGAACGTCGCCGCAAGACCAAGGATGGAAAGGATGTAAAAATATAATCTTTGCTTGCCTGCGCGGAGTAGAACATCTTCATCAAATACAAATTGCTGGTTGAGCCATTTTCCGTAATACGCCCAAATGACTCCAAATGGAACACCAATCGATATGGGACCACCAATATTTTGCATGAACTCGGCGAAATTACCACCTTCGCCAAAAACCTGCATCAACAACATGTAAATCAGATTGCCGCCCGCCGTCAGCACCACGGTTACACCGCCAAGTGAAAGCAAATAGAGAATGCCAAGGCGGAGGTAAGACTCCCTTTCAGCAGAATCAGTCAAAACATCCTGTAATATCCGCCAGGAGAAATACCAGATCGGCGTACCGACCACCAGCAGGGCAATCGCATTGACCACTGTCTCCCGTCCCAACGCCCCAAGCACGTTTCCAACAGACAGGGTAAAAACATAATCCAGCGCCTGTTGTGTTCCGTAGACTGCCATCAGCAAACCATATAACACCCATATAAAACGGTACAAGCGGCGGATCTCGGAAAAGTTTTCAGTTTCAGGAATTGTGCGCCACTCTGCCTTGAGGATGTTCCAGAAATATGCCGCGATCAACAAGTTAACCACGATGGCGATCAGGTTATCCACCCACGTTTGAGAACCGCCAACGATGGCACGGGACACATAAAGATTAGCGGATGAGAGAAATGTGCGGTTAATCAGCGCAAGCAGGTTTTGAACGGCAGGGATCAACGTGGCAAGTAAAATCCCATAGAAAAATATTGCACGAACGCCTGCCGTTTTTTCCTCGTCCTCTTTTACTGAAACTCGCTGCGCCCAGAACCAATGTACAAGAAAAATTGGCACGCCCACAAAGATAAGCGACAATGCCTGTGCCAGGTTGGAAGCGCCTTCTGTAATTTTATTCACGCCAAATATTGAACGCAGCAGACTGATGATGCCCCACACCACCACCTCCATGCTGATGAAGGCAACCGTGTAAAAATAAAGTCGTCGAATGGTTTTCATAATGATCTCCAAATACCCTCGTATCCGATCCTTCCCGCAAAGAGAACGAGAGCCCTATACCTGCGGGAGAGGAAATATTACGGCTTGAATGATTCCTGATACCAACTGTAATCCCAAAAATTATAAGGCATGGAATTCAACTTCCATTCATTGCTTTGTTCCACAAGCAAGGCGCGGTCTTCGCTGGCATAGCGGCTGGAAAAAGGGTCATTGACGGAGTAATAAACGGAGAGAGTCACAACCGCCTCGTCACCGTTGACCTCAGCCGAGCCAATTTCAACACCCGCATCATTGGGATTGATCATGCCGTTAAAGAACGACTGGCGGAAATCCTCATATGTGGGTTTGTGTTCAAGGTCTGCCAGGTAGCCGTAGGCTTTTTGATAATCCTTGTTCAAAACAGCAAGCACATAATTATGAACCACGCTTTCGGGGCTGTCGCCTGAGGTGTAATCCGACTGACCATCCCGCCGTGTAAAAAAAAGCACCAACGCAAGCAAAATCAGCGCCCCAATGCCGATCAAGATTCCAATTAGAAATTTATCCTGTTTCATAATGCTCCTCCAGTTTAACTTCATTGTATGAGGTTCAGAGGTTAAAAGCAAGATAGGGAAAAATCAAAAAAATCAAGACCCACTCAGCAGGAGTTTTTGCTTTCCAATCACGGTATACTTAATCCATCTTTTTTAAAGGAGATTTACCATGAGCATTTCCGCTTCCCGCTGGGATTTAACCAATGTCTATCCCTCGCTCGATTCAAAGCCATTCAAATCCGCCGTCAAAAAGTACAAATCCATGCTGGATGAAATGGAGGTGTTTTTCAAAAAAGCCAGCAAGGCAGATACAAAAACCGACCCGAAAAAATTAGGCAAATTGCTCGGTGAAGCCGTGGACCGCCTCAATGCGATTTTTGAACTCTCCAACACCATCCTGCCCTACATCGAGTCATTTGTCACCACCGACTCACGGAACAAGGACGCCATGCGCGCCCTCTCAGAGTTTGAGCAGATGTCAGTACAGGCAAGCATCCTGAACACCAAATTTCAAGCCTGGGTCGGAAAACTGGGCAGATCCACCGTGAAGAAGGCTTCCAGGACAAACCCATCTGCAAAAGCGCATGAATTCGCACTTAATGAAAGCGTGGATCAATCCAAATACATGATGTCCGAAGCGGAGGAGGTGCTTGCAGCCGAAATGACTTTAAGCGGCGGAAATGCCTTCGGCAAATTGCAAGGTACACTCACCTCACAGCTATCCGTGGATTTTGAGCTGGATGGCTTGCTGCAAAAACTGCCCGCGCCGGCGCTCATCAACCTGCGATCACATCCTGATGAATCCACCCGCCACCGGGGATACGATGCGGAAAACATCCTCTGGGCCGGGGTTCAGGAAACCCTTGCCGCCTGTATGAACGGGGTCAAGGGCGAAGCAATAACCCTGAATAAAAAGCGCGGACGCGAGGATGCCATTCACGAATCAATTGACATCTCGCGCATGGATCGCGCAACGCTGAACGCCATGCTCGGCGCAATGAAGGATTCCTTCCCGATGTTCAGGAAATATTTCAAACACAAAGCCAGGCTGCTCGGCAAGGAAAAACTCGCCTGGTGGGATCTCTCAGCCCCAATGGGCAAGACCGACAAGGTCTATTCCTTCGAGGAGGCACGCGATTTCATAGTTGAGAACTTCAACAAGTTTTCGCCCGAACTCGGCATGTTCGCCCGCCGTGCCTTTGATAACAATTGGATCGATGCCGAGCAGCGTGATGGCAAACGCGGCGGCGCGTTCTGTATGGGCATTTCACAAGTTAAAGAGAGCCGCATCCTTAGCAACTTTGATGGATCCTTTGATCAAGTCAGCACACTGGCGCATGAACTTGGGCACGCCTTTCACGGCGAATGTGCCTACCAGACCGGCAAGACCGAATTGCAGCAAGTCACACCCATGACCCTGGCAGAGACTGCATCCATCATGTGTGAAACGATCGTCACCGAAGCCGTGCTGGAGCAGGTAACTGATCCCCAGGAATTGTTGGCTGTGCTGGAAGCGCAAATAAACGGCGCAGCCGCAGTCATAGTGGATATTTACTCTCGTTTTCTATTTGAGACAGAAGTTTTTGAAAGGCGCGAAAAAGCGGAGCTCTCCGCCGATGAGTTGAACGACATCATGGAACGCGCGCAGAAAGCCACATTTGGAGACGGTCTGGACGAACGCTACCTGCAAAAGTTCATGTGGACATGGAAACCGCACTACTATTCTCCCAACCTTTCCTTCTACAATTATCCCTATGCCTTTGGCTTGCTCTTTGCGACAGGCTTGTATGCCATTTACAAAAAACACGGCGCAGACTTTGTGCCAGATTACAAGAACCTGCTCGCCTCCACAGGCGAGGAACGCGCGGCGGAACTCGCTGACCGATTCGGGATCAACATCCGCACCAGGAAATTCTGGGCAGACAGCCTCGCCATCATTGGCAGGCAGATCGAACGATATTGCGAGTTGTAATCCTTTCGCGGTATTTTCCAAATAATCGTCCCGCAGGTTTGTTCCCTAAAAAGATCAAGACGAAATGACCTGCGGGACGAAGTATAGTGAGAAAAAATGTCCGGCAGCAAAATATACAAATTTATTATCACAGTGATCTTAAGCGTAATTCTCTCAGCTTGTGCGCCAAAAATACCGCAGACCGAGGATGCCGTACCACGTGTGACGGTTGAAGAGGCAAAACTCGCACTAGACAATGGCAAAGCGGTCATTGTCGATGTGCGAAGTGCAGAATCCTATGCAGCAGGGCACGTGCCTGACGCAATTTCCATGCCTCTTGTTGAGTTTGAAAAAAACATTGACAGCCTGCCCTTCAAGAAAGACCAATGGATCATCACCTACTGTACCTGACTCAATGAACATACAAGTGCCCGTGCGGCATTCCTTCTTTTGCAGAACGGATACACCAAAGCTTCTCCTCTTCTCGGTGGTTTGTCTGCCTGGATCGAAGCGGGTTTTCGCATTGAACCATAGGATTTGAGACAGACAGTTCACAACCACCTCTCGGTGGATGCAAGCAGGTTTATCTCTTTGACCCATTTGGAAGCAGAATTGAATTAATGAAATAATTTGAATGACAACGAATTAATACAAAAACTCCAGGCTCTAAAAAAAGAACCCGGAGTTTTATTTTAAGCGCTGAATGCCTGTATTCCCGTTTGCGCCCTGCCCAGGATCAATGCATGAATGTCATGCGTGCCTTCGTAGGTATTCACGGATTCCAAATTCATCACATGACGGATGACATGGTATTCATCAGAGATGCCATTGCCGCCGTGCATGTCACGTGACATGCGTGCGATCTCAAGAGCCTTGCCGCATGAATTTCGTTTAACCAGGGATACCATCTCTGGCGTCGACTTGTCTTCTTCCATCAAACGTCCAACCCGCAATACACCCTGCAAGCCAAGGGTGATTTCCGTCATCATATTTGCCAGTTTCAGTTGAATGATCTGATTTGCAGCAAGCGGACGACCAAACTGCGGGCGGTCCAACGTATATTGCCGCGCCGCATGCCAGCAGAACTCCGCCGCCCCCAACACGCCCCAGGCTATTCCGTAACGAGCCTTGTTCAAGCAGCCAAAGGGTCCCCGCAAGCCGCTGACATTTGGGAGCAGGTTTTCGTCAGGGACAAAAACCTCATTCATCACGATCTCTCCCGTTGAACTGGCACGCAGACTGAATTTACCTTCGATCTTGGGCGCGCTCAAGCCTTTCATCCCTTTTTCAAGGATAAAGCCGTAAATCCCGCCATCTGCTTTTGCCCACACGATAAAAACATCTGCGATTGGTGAGTTGGTAATCCACATTTTATTGCCTTGCAAGACCCACCCGCCTGGCGCCTTTTTGGCACGGGTTTCCATACTGCCAGGGTCGCTGCCGTGGTTGGGTTCGGTCAAACCAAAACAACCGATTAATTCTCCACTGGCAAGTTTTGGCAGGAATTTTTTCTTTTGTTCATCCGAACCATAGGCATTGATCGGATGCATCACCAGCGAACTTTGCACGCTCATGGCGCTCCGGTAGCCGCTATCCACACGCTCCACTTCACGAGCGATCAACCCGTATGCCACATAACTCAGCCCTGCGCCGCCGTATTCTTCGGGTATCGTGGATCCCAAAAACCCCATACTGCCCATTTCATCCATGATCGTATGGTCAAAGCTTTCAGTTCGGTTTGCCTCAAGGATGCGCGGCATTAACTTATCCTGGCAATACCTGCGCGCAGTATCCCGGATCATACGTTCTTCAGTTGTGAGTTGGTCATTGAAGAGGAAGGGATCATCCCATTTGAAAGTTTGTTTTGACATGACTACCTCATAAAATGTGAATGGAGATCAATATGCATAATGATTGTATCAAAATGTGGAGGAGTTGACTTCTTTCAGAAAAGAGCGAAGCATAAATCAAAAGAGGATGCACCGCGAAGCGCATCCTCTTTTGATGATCAGTAAAACCTGACTACGAGTTGCCGGTCAACCAGCCGCGCAATTCCATCGCCTTCACCACGCGATCGATCGCGACCATGTACGCCGCATCACGCATGTAAACCTTTTCCTTCTCACTCCGGTCAACAACACTGTGGAAAGCAGAAGTCATCTTTTGGTCGAGTTTTTGCAGGACTTCATCCTTCGGCCAGTAGAAGTTCATATCGTTCTGAACCTGTTCGAAATAGGAGGTCGTTACGCCGCCTGCATTGCACAGGAAGTCTGGAATATTGAAGACATTGTTTTTCTTAAATACTTCGTCCGCTTCAGGGGTACAGGGTCCATTAGCGCCTTCAGCCACGATCTTGACACCCTTGGATATCTTGCCAACCGTATCCGCATTAACCTGTCCTTCGATCGCAGCGGGGATCAAGACATTGGCATCCTTTGTGATCCAGACATCACCATCTTCAATAATGTAACCTGAATCCTGCGCCTTCTTCTTATCGATCGTTCCATATTCATCCACGATCGAGAGTAGGAAGCGCGGGTCAATACCGCCTTTCTTACTGTAGGTATAGGACTTTTTGTCGTGGCGGTCGTAGCATGAAACGCATGCAACCGTACCACCCAGCATTTCCACAAAACCGACTGCCGCATATTGTGAAACGTTGCCAAAGCCCTGAATGGCTGCAACCGATTTCTTGGAATCGATATTGAGGTGCTTCATGGCTTCGCGCACGGTGTAGATCACTCCATAGCCGGTCGCTTCAGTGCGTCCAAGGGAACCACCGCCGCCAAGCGGCTTGCCGGTAAATACGCCTGGGGTATATTGACCAACAAGTTTGGAATATTCGTCCATCATCCAGCCCATCATCTGGGGAGTCGTACCCACATCGGGAGCGGGCACATCATTGCGTGGTCCAATATTCTTCCACATGACACGCACCCAGCCGCGGCACAAGTTTTCTTTTTCATTTACTGAAAGAGTTGACGGGTCCACAATAATGCCGCCTTTGCCGCCGCCCAGAGGAATATCTGCCACAGCGCATTTCCAGGTCATCCATGTGGCAAGCGCGCGCACGGTATCCATCGTCTCAGCGGGGTGGAAGCGAATACCGCCCTTGTTGGGTCCGCGCGCGTCGTTGTGTTGTACGCGGAAGCCTTGAAAGACCTTGAGCGAGCCATCATCCAAACGCACCGGAATGCGGAAGGAAAATTCACGCATGGGCCAGCGCAAAACCTCAGCTACGCCGGAATCCAGTTTAAGTTGCTTGGCAACATGATCGAATTGCTTCTGTGCCATTTCAAATGCATTGATCGGTCCTGACATATGTTTCTCCTTGATAAAGAGTTTACAAAAATATAAGCGGGCACCCCAGACAGGGACGCCCGCTTTATGCACAAAGTATGTTAATACGCTGAGCCATAAGCATTTAGATTCCAATACAACACAATACTTCTAAACTTTACACGAAAACCTGATGCCCGTCAATATGACTTAAATCCGATAATTTTTGACGAAAAGTGACGTTTTTCTATTGCTTGAAGCTAAAATCCTTCAAAATCAAACAAAAAGTGATTTCTAGTCAAAATTAGGTGCCCTTTTGCCAAGAAATGCCGAAACACCCTCACGATGTTCAGCCGATTTCCCTGCCTCCTCCTGCAGAATGCCTTCATAATCAAGCATTTCTTTGAGATTGGGCAGCATGGCGCGGTTGAATGCTTTCTTCCCCAGGGCAAACGCCGCCGGCGGACCTGAGGCGAGGCGGTCTGCGGCCTGGTTGATCAGCAGCTGAAAGTCAGCTTCACCAACCTGGTTGACCATGCCCCACAACAAAGCCTGATCTGCAGTGATGGGTTTGTTGGAATAAAAATACTCCTGCGCGCGTCCCAGCCCAATATGAACAGGCAGGAATAATGAGACCCCTGAATCGGGCGCCAGCCCAATTGCCCCAAAACCCACGACAAAATATGCGCTGGATCGAGCGATCCGCAAGTCACATGCCAGCGCCACGCCGAAAGCCGCCCCGGCGCATGGGCCATTCACTGCCGCAATGACCGGTTTTCCCATCCCACGAATTTGTAGGATAAGCGGGTTATAGGTTATTTCCAAATGCCTGCGGTATGAAACCAACTCCCCTTGGTTCATCTCAGAAATATCCTGTCCCGCACTGAATACCTGACCCGCGCCCGTCAGTACAACACAACGGATCTGTGGATTTTTTTCAGCCTCAACAAGCGCGACACGCAACTCATTCACCATTTCAAAGTTGAACGAATTGGCACGTTCAGGCCGATTAAGTGTGAAAATTACAGAACCAGCCCGGGTTGAAGTAAGCAGCGTTGTCATTATCCTCCAAATAAAAAATGACAGGCACCTTTACTGTGCCTGTCATTTTTTATACTATGCGTCGGGAAAATCATCCGCCTGGTCGTCATCACCGGCATCCATTTCATATTCAACGCCGTCGCTATCAAGATAAACCCACAGGAGTAAAACATGTCCATCGGGGGTATCGACATTACGCGCCGCGAGAATCGGAGCAGTCTCCTCCAATCCCGTCTCGTTGCGATAGTGCAGATGGATGGATGTCTTATTATTCCATGCAGCATAGCAACGCTGTACAAGCGCGGGGCCATTAAAAGTTCGCAGACGGGTCAACGCGGGAACAGAGAGACGCGGACCTTCGTTCAAACCCATTGCCCAGCCATCGTTGACTTGCTCAAATACCGGCGGGGGACCTTCAATAATTGTTATTTTATCTTCCATTAGTGTACCTATATGCGGGAATATACCACAACTATGGTGGGAATTCGTTTTAGAATCTTATTAGAATTGTTGGGAGCAAAAAAACGGACACTTGCAGGCCTCGAACGTCCAAAAGCGTTGAATTCACAAGGATATAATACCACCATGAGCAAACTTACCCCAAAGATCATCCTCGAAGGAACTCGGTTGACTTTCAAGACCGACCTGGCCTTTGCGCTCAACGAACATCCGCGCATCGTGGGTCCGCACAAATATAAATATCATTCACCGCTCATTTCCGCAGAGTGGTGTGCCTTTACCAACTTTCCCTGGGGACGCGGCGCGATCAACTTCGAGCCGCAGGAAGAAGCCCTGGCAATGGAAACCTATGCGGCATGGGCGCACCTCTTTGAGCTTCAACGCTATTTCTCCTGGATCATTGACCGATTTCACATCTCCACCCGTGCCTACCAACTCAAGACCTACAACAAGGATTATGACTTTTGCTGGCTCGAAGAACGCCTCGCCCCGCTTGGCTTTCACATTGTTCTGCTCATACGCGCACCCGATTCCTTCGAAGCCGCGCGTGCCGGGCGGCTCAAAGTTTCGGGCAACCCTTCGCAATATGACGATCTGCAAATCTTTGTCGAGGAACAGGAATTGATGCGCCGCCTCGTCCGTGACTCGATCCTGCCCGTTTTGGAATTGGACATGTCTCACAACACCATCGGAACCGCTGCCGACCACATTGCTGATTGGATGGAATCAACAGGTGGTTTATATATGTCGTAAAATCTCCTTCACCAATCCTGGTCCGCGATAGATCAGCCCCGAGTAAATTTGGATGAGTGTCGCGCCCATGTCCAGCCGCTTTTTCGCATCATCTGGATTCATGATTCCGCCGACGCTGACAATTGGAACAGCCCCATCCACCTTTTTGACCGTTTGATAAAGGACTGCTTCGCTCGCCTGCTTGAGCGGTTTACCGCTTAGTCCACCCGCCTCTCCCCTGAGAGTTGAACTCACGCCCTCGCGCCCCAAGGTGGTATTCGTCACAATGATTCCATCCATCCTGGAACGCAGGATGGCCTCGATGGCACCATCGAGTTCGGCTTCACTCAGGTCGGGAGAAAGTTTGACGAGGATCGGTATGCGCTTCTTGTGATTCTTTTGTTCTATAACACGCTGCTGGTGCAGATGGTTAAGCAGGGTTTCCAGGGCGGCGCGGCTTTGGAGGTCGCGTAATCCCACGGTATTTGGTGAACTGACATTAATCGCCAAATAATCGGCATAGGCGCTAAAGTTTTGCAGCAATGCCAGGTAATCGAACACTGCCTCATCGTTGGGGGTATCCTTATTCCTGCCAAGATTGATCCCCAGCATGGCATCAGACACACGGCTAAAACCACGCCGCCGCCGCGCACCAAACCCAACAATTCGTTCTGCCAGATTCATTCGAAGTGCGGGATTCAACTCTATTTGCATGCGTTCGGTACCGAGGGATGGAAATCCCATCCGGTTGATGATTGCCTCATCCTCCACCAGGCGGAAAATGCGCGGAGAGGGATTTCCGGGTTGGGGGCGGGGTGTGACCGTCCCAATTTCCACATGACCAAACCCCAGCGCAGAAAGTCCGCGAATCGCAACACCATCCTTGTCATATCCAGCCGCAATACCAACAGGATTTTTGAAGGTCAAGCCAAATGCCTCAACCGGTTTGGAGCGGGCGAAAAAAAGCAATTGCAGCATCCAGCGCGAAAGGGTAATGTTCCCGGCAAGACGCAATGCTCGAAGTGTAAGTTCGTGGGCGCGTTCGGGGTCAAGACGAAAAAGGGTGGGGTAGATGAGGTTGTACATTAAGCCTTATCCAACAGAAAACTATACAACCACACTTACCAATCTTCCCTTCACCACGATCACCTTTTTGGGTTCTTTGCCTTCAAGTGACTTCACCACACCTGTCGCAGCCAGCGCCGCAGACTTGATTTCGTCTTCCGTTGCTTCGGCTGGGACGGTGATCCTGTCACGCACCTTTCCGTTGATCTGGACAGGCAGATCGATAGTGTCTTCCCTTGTTGCAGACTCGTCCACTGCAGGCCACTGCTGTGTGTGGACTGAATACGGCTTGCCAAGCTGTGACCACAGTTCTTCGGCAATGTGCGGGGTAACAGGCGCCATCATTCTTAAATAGATTTCCTGGGCTTCCTGCCATTCAACACTGCCAGCTGCGCCCGCTTCGCGCGCCTTGTACATTTCGTTCATCAATTCCATCAGGGAAGAAATGATCGTATTGAATTCAAAATTTTCAAAATCACGAGTCACCTTGCGCAGGGTCTGGTGAACCTTTCTTCTTAAAACCTTTAGGGTCTCTGAAGAAGCCAGGGGTTTATCAGGCACAGGATCGGTAAACAACGTCCACACGCGGCGAACCCAGCGCACAGATCCCTCAATGCCTTGCGAGTCCCAGGGCGCACCCATTTCCCAACGCGCAAAGAACATGATGTAGGCGCGCACGCTGTCTGCACCATATTTATTAACCAGCACATCGGGCGCGATCACATTGCCCTTGCTCTTCGACATCTTGTCGCCGTCTTCCCCCAAAACCATGCCTTGATTACGCAATTGCAGCATTGGCTCATTGCCTTTGACAACACCCGCATCACGCAGCGCCTTGTGGAAGAAGCGCGTGTACAACAAATGCATGGTGGCGTGCTCAATGCCGCCCGTATATGTATCAACAGGCATCCAATAATCATACTCGGCAGCGTCAAACGGGCCCTGATCATATTTCGGCGACAAATAACGCAGGTGATACCAGGACGAACACATGAACGTATCCATCGTATCTGTTTCGCGGATAGCCGCTCCGCCACAAATGGGGCAGGTCGTATGCTTCCATGTGGGGTGCAGCTTCAACGGACTTTCACCGGTCGGGCGCCACTCCACATCCTCGGGCAGCAGCACAGGCAATTGATCGTCAGGCACGGGATTCCAGCCATGCTCCTCGCAGCGCACCATCGGGATCGGCGCACCCCAATATCGCTGGCGGCTGATCAACCAATCGCGATAACGATAGTTAACTGACTCCCTGCCAATGCCTTGTTGGGTCAGCCAATCCAACACCGCCGCAATACTTGGATTCTTTCTTCCTTTTTCGGTGTTGACCCTTGTTCCGTTCAACATGCCTGAATTGATCATGACACCGTTGCCAATATAAGCAGCATTTAGTTCCCCCTGCTCAACCTCACCTTCAGGCTGAATGACAGGCACAATGGGCAGTTCATATTTCTTGGCAAATGCAAAGTCGCGTTCATCGTGGGCGGGGACAGCCATGATCGCGCCGGTACCGTAGGAGATCAAAACATAATCCGCGATCCAGATCGGGATGCGGGCCTGATTGACTGGATTAATGGCATAGGCACCCGTAAACACGCCCGTCTTTTCCTTATCCGCTGCGCCGCGTTGAATATCTGTTTGGCGTGCGGCTTGCGCTTTATATTCTTCAACAGCGGCTCGATACTCCTCCGTTGTGATTTTATTAACCAGCGGAAGTTCGGGAGAGAACACCATGAACGTTGCACCCCACAACGTATCAGGACGAGTGGTAAATATCTCAATATCGTCGCCCTGCTCTGTTTTGAAAACAACCGAAGCCCCCTCAGAGCGGTCGATCCAATTGGTCTGCAATGTCTTAACCGTCTGAGGCCAGTCAATGCCGTCAAAATTCAGCAGTTCATCGGCATATTGAGTCGCCTTGAAGAACCATTGATCCAGATCTTTTTTAATGACCGGCGTATTGCAGCGCTCACAATGACGGTCATCACCCCAAACCTGCTCACGCGCCAGTGTGGTATTGCAGTTCGGACACCAGTCTACAGCAGACATTTTGCGGTACGCCAATCCTGCCTTGTATAGCTGGATGAAGAACCATTCCGTCCATTTGTAATATTCGGGCGCGGCGGATACAGCCTCACGTTCCCAGTCGAACATGGCGCCCATTGACCGCATCTGCCTGCGCATGCGCTCGATATTTTGGAACGTGCGCGTCATCGGATGGACACCATCTCGAATCGCCGCATTTTCCGCAGGCAGGCCGAACGCATCAAAGCCCATCGGAAACAACACGTTATAGCCCTTCATCCGCATGTAACGCGCGCGCGCATCGGAGGGAGTCATTGCATACCAGTGACCGATATGCAGGTCTCCGCTGGGATAAGGCAGCATGGTCAACGCATAATGTTTCGGCCGGGAATTGTCAATTACCGAGCGATATAACTGATCCGCTTCCCACTTATCCTGCCATTTCTTTTCAATGGTTTGTGGATTATAGGATTTATCCTGGCGTGGTTTTTCTTCAGCAACAGAAGGGGTTTTCACAGCCACGATCTCCATTGGCTTTTCAACCACAGGTACAACTGCCTTCACAGGCTTTGGCGCAACGATCACGGCCTTGATTTTTTCAGGAGCCGCCTGAATCGCCAGGGTCTTTGGCGTGGATTTCCTTACCTTTGAAGGCGCCTTGACGGCTGGCTTGCGCAATATCTTCTTTGCAACGACCTTCTTTGCAGCGGCCTTTTTTGCAGCCTCCTTCTTTGGAGCCGTCTTCAATGTACTCTTTGCCGGAATCGGTTTGACCGCCTTTTTTACCGAAGCCTTTTTATCCTTTTGTGCTGATACAACCGCAGGCTTGACAGTCTTTACAACCTGACTGGCTGCTTTCTTTGTTTTTTCTGTATTATTTTTGGGAGTTGCTTTTTTCTTTACTTCTGGTTTCTTTTTTACAGTCATTCTTACCTCATCATAAATTTATGTCATTGCGAATGGACTCTCTATACAAGTGAGTCAGTTATCTGTTCACAGGAGCCCGCATAGGACGCAATGATGTGATTGGATTAAACAAAAATTCCTTCATCCACAATAGGGACGAAGGAAAACTCCGCGGTACCACCCAAATTACGTCAGACAACTAACGTCACTTTGCTGCTATAACGGGCGTTCCCGTCACCAACTATCCGCGATCGGTTCGCGTTTCACCAGTGAAGTTCTCCTGCGGCCACACTCAGGAGAAACAGGCGAGTTCAGCCTTTTGACCACATCCTGAGTTTGTAAAAAGTCGCTCAAGGCGAGTCTCTGCGCTCCCGATGGGCACCTGGCGCTGGGCTTCCACCTCACTCTCCCAACTCGCTGACGGGATGACCTACTACTCCTGCCATAACTTTTAATGTAACCTGACAGGCCTTCAAAACCTGTCCAGGTTTTTCAATTGGTGGACCCAGAGGGATTCGAACCCTCGACCTTCTCAATGCCATTGAGACGCGCTCCCAACTGCGCTATGGGCCCATAGGATCGTTATCAATTTTGAAAACCAGTTTGTTCAGTGACTGATAACTGGTTACTGAACAGTGGACCTGAGGGGATTCGAACCCCTGACCTCCTCAGTGCGATTGAGGCGCGCTCCCAACTGCGCTACAGGCCCTTGTTAACAAGGCGAAGCGTATTCTACCTGAGGCATTTGGGAATGTCAATGCAGAAAGGAATCCAGAATCGTTCGCCATTGCTCCCGCTTAAACCGTTCGCAGGGTCACACTGAAGGTTGATCCTTTTCCTTCTCCAGCTGACTCTGCCCAGATTCTGCCTCCCTGCGATTCGATCAAACCCTTTGCAATGGTGAGCCCTATGCCCAGACCTCCATAATGACGGGTATGCGGCGGCTCGATCTGATAAAACTCTTCAAATACTTTTTGCAATTTATCGGTGGGGATCCCTATGCCGTGATCCTGCACCCACACCAACACCTGTTTTTCCTGCCTGGCGGCGCCAACGGTGATCTCTGTTTCTGCCGCTGAAAAACGAATGGCGTTATTGAGCAGGTTGACAAACGCCAGCGCCGTTTTCTCCGGGTCCACATTTACATAAATGGGTTCATCCTGATAATCCAGAACCAGCCGCATGTCTCGGCGCGCGGCAGCATATTTAATTTCATCAAGAGCGTAATTCAAAACACTCTGGATGGGAACTTTCGTCTGCCGCATCTCCATCTCGTCGGCTTGAAGCAGGGTCAGGTTGTTCATTTGGTCAAGGATTGAGCGCATCTGCGCTGCCGCGCCCATCACATGGTTGACATGATCCGTTGTCTCGTCACTGGCGCCGTCCTGCAGGAAAGACGCATACCCCATAATAACGCTCAACGGAGTCCGCAGTTCGTGTGAAGCCAGTGAGAGGAAATTACTCTTGATCTGGTTTGTTACCTTGACCTTCTCCAACGCCTGCTGTGTTGCCCGCAGCAAACGCGCATTGTTGATGGCAATTGCGGCATGAGCCGCAATGACCGAAAGTATCGCCACATCGCCGCCATCGAACTCCCCCTCACGTTTATTGACAGCCTCCAGTACGCCCATTGTGCGATCCTTGATGGGCATTGGCACGCCAAGCAAAGATTTGATCTTGAATTTTATATGTTCGGAAACCTGGGAATAATGACGCGGGTCCTGTTCTGCATTATTTAGGATGATCGGCTGGCTGGTGCGGAAGATGGTTCCTGCCAGGCTGCTGTCTATGGGAACAGGGATCTCCGCCAGCTGCGCCGGATCTGACCCGGTGGACGCGGCAAAGTAGAGACGTGGATTGTGTTCATCGTAGAGAAGAATGGATGCGGCTTCGCACTCCAACAGTTCTGTGGCGGTGGCGGTAATCCGTTGAAGCAGTTCGTCGAGGTCAAGCGTGGAGTTTAGCGTAACGCTCAATTCCACCAGGCGCAGCAGTGATTTGTTGCGTCCCTCAAGGTCTTTGAGTTGTCCTGATTTTAAAAGAGTGATCATGTGCATAGTGTATCGTCTTTTTCAAGTGAATTCAATACAGATCAAAAAGCAGGTGAAGGGGAACCAGCCTTCACCTGCTTGATATTTACCTCCTTTCGTATTGATGGATCACATAATTTATTGGTCAGCAGTTTGAGTGGGTGGAATGCCGGGTTTGCCGTCGTGCGGGCCGTCAAAACCAAATCCATGCCCGCTGAGGAAGCCTTTATCAAGACCTTCCAATAGCCAGTCGGCTTTCTCCTGTGAGATGGAACCATTGGCAATGCCCGCTTCGATGTCTGCGCGTATCTTCACTGCATGAGCAGCGCTGATCGCGTCCTTCACATCCTGGATATCCACACCAGCGGTGGCTGCCAGATCCTCGAGCGTCCTGCCCTCCTTCAGTGCAGCAGAAAGTTCGCTGGATGTCATGCCAAGGATGGCTGAAGCAGCGGTCAGTTCGGTCTCACCCATGCCGCGTTTGCCTCCACGATCAGGTCTGTCGCCTGGTTGTCCAGCGGCGGGGGTGGATGGCTCATTATCCTGCGCGAAGGCGGTGGTTACACTTGCCGCGCCGAATAACATTGCAATCGCCAGCAATCCGCCAAGGACGATTGAGATTTTCTTTTTCATATTTTTTACACCTCATTTTTCATTTTCTGGTTGGAGCGCCTCCAACCTTCGCTAATGATATTTGAGCCGTGTAATCGGGATATGTCCAACTTATAAAGAAATTGTGTGCCTTTCGGAAATAAATACGCCCTGCCTGAGCAGGGCGTATTATGTTTAAAGTTTGGGAGCTGTGCCTGCTAGATCTTCTCAACGGGGAACTGTATCTCGGTCACAGTTTCCGGGTCTGCCTGGCTGCCGTTCTTCGCCGGGTTAAGATAGACTTCACGGCACGGACCAACAATACGGTAGCCGTTGGAGTCCAGCCATTTGATGATGGCATTGTACGCCTCGTTAAGCGTGTCAAAAGGTCCGTTGTGAATTGCGCAAGCCATAGTCACCGCAGGAAGGGTTTTTACTTTGATGCGCTGCGACTCTGGCAGCTCACCATCAATTGGCTCACATACTTCCAGATCCCAATCCCGCTCCTTGTAATCTTCATCATGATAGAGGGTAAAGCAGGTACCATTTGGGCGGATGCGGTGCAGTGCCAGATAGCCTTCCAACTCACCCCATAGTGCACCCTGATCGGGCGGGGTAGGCACAACTGCGCGGACGGAAGCAGCTTTAACCGCCTGCACTTTCTTTATAAGGACATCATACTTGGACATGTTATTCTCCTGTTCCATTTGTCTCAGTCGGGACTCGATGCGCGCCAGGCGTTCGGTTTCGTCGCACACTCTTTGGCGGGCTTCCACCTGGCGCAGTTTGAGCATTCCGCGCATCTGCTCCAGGGACAAGCCATCATCAAGCAGACGACCGATATCCTCCAGAGAAAAGCCCAATTCTTTGAGTGCCAGAATGCGGTTCAACAACGACAACTGGCTGTACTCATAGAGACGATAGCCCGTAGATCGATCCACGGCAACAGGTTTTAGCAAACCCATTTCATCGTAATACCGCAGCGTTTTAACCGAGACACAACTGAGTTTTGAAAAATCACCGATTCGAATCATGCTGTTCTTATACACCTTCCAGCAACAGGAGAGTCAAGAGCAAATCCCTGCCCATTTTATGGTCATTTCGTGCTTTTTACCACTTGACCTTCGCCCTTTCCCGTCCTACAATATAAGTTGTCTGACAAATAAATACTCGTGAAAAACACGATCCGATCATTTTACCCAAGGAGATTCATGATGTCTGATTTTTTGTTTCGCGGCGATCTAGCCGAACTCGACCCCGACGTTTTTGAATTGACCCAGCTCGAAGCGGAGCGCCAGGCTCGCAAGTTGATTCTCATCCCCAGCGAATCTACTGCGCCAATGGCTGTCCGTGAAACGCTGGCTTCTGCCTTCCAAAATATTTATGCCGAAGGCTACCCCGATGAAGAGTCGCGCTGGATGACTGAACAAGATATCCTTGATTACCCCGCCCGGCTTGCTCATTATCGCCGCAGCGGCGATCCACGTTATTACAAGGGAGTGGAATATGCCGACGTGGTTGAGGCGCTGGCGCGCAGGCGGGCGGCAGAGGCTTTTGCGGCAAATGGGTTTACCGCCGACCAGATATTCGTCAACGTTCAGGCTCTCTCTGGCGGACCTGCCAACAATGCAGTCTACCAGGCACTGCTGACCCTCGGCGATACTGTGATGGGCCTGAACCTGCTGCACGGCGGACATCTTTCACACGGCTCGTCAGTCAACCGCAGCGGCAAGTGGTTCAAGTCTGTGCCGTATACGATCGATGAAAATGAAAAAATAGACTACGAGGCCATCCGCGCCCTGGCATTGGAACACAAGCCAAAAATGTTGATCGCTGGTTATTCGTCCTACTCATGGATCCCTGACTGGAAGAAGTTCCGTGAGATCGCCGACGAAGTGGGCGCTTACCTGCTGACTGACATCTCGCACATCGGTGGACTGGTGGCAGCAGGCGTTGTGCCTTCACCGATCGGATTTGCCCATGTGGTGATGTCCACCACGCACAAGTCTCTCGATGGCCCTCGCGGCGCAGTGCTGATGACAACCTACCCCGACATCTCCAGGAAAATTGATAAAGCCGTCTTTCCCGGTGAACAAGGCGGACCGCATGTGAATGTGTTTGCGGGCTTGTCTGTGGCTTTCAAATTGGCGCAGACAAAACAGTTCAGGCAGTTACAGGCGCAGACCATCAGGAATGCGGCAGCGATGGCAGACCAATTTACCAAACGTGGATTCCGCGTGCCCTTTGGTGGCACAAATTGCCACATGCTGAATGTGGATGTGACTTCGGTTGTGGGAGAGGATGGAACCAAATTGAGCGGGGACCAGGCTGCGCGGATTTTGGATATAGTCGGCGTGGTGGTCAACCGTAACACGATCCCGGGAGACAGGAATTCGGCGGACCCATCGGGCATTCGTCTCGGTACGCCGTGGATCACCCAGCGCGGATTTAACGAAAAATCAACCCGCGCACTTGCCGATGTGATGGTTGACGTACTCGAAGCCTGTGCACCTCATTCGGTGGATACTCCGCACAAGGGACGTGTGCGCCGTGCCAAGATCGACTTCAAGGCATTGAACACCGCCAAGCTGAAGATCCGCAAACTGGCTGGATCTGCGGGCATTGACTTCGAATACAAGACAAGCAAATACCCGCATTTCTATTATGTTGACGATATCAACAAGAGCGGAGTCCTGGAGTTGAGCGGACAGCGGGTGCGCCAGATGCTTGATTATGCGACCTCATGTGATATGTCTGCCTTGAAGAAGAACAGATCCGAAGCGGTAACAATTTCCACACCCAGGGGAGTCGTTCCATGCGTATTGACCAACCTCGGCGCGAATAAATATCAACTCGAAATCCCGCCCGCAAAAGCGGGAGTTGTGGGAACCTGGCTGAGGGATCTATCCGACGGCTACATGTCCTTCAAATTGAACGGTGAAAAAGATTTCAGTGCGGCACGAATGCCCGGTCCCGTTACCGTAATGGATTTGAAGAAGAAGAATGTTGCGGCAGGCTCACAACGGAGCGTGCCTGTGAAAGACAGTGGTGAGTCCAAACCCTGGTTCATTGGGGTCAAGCCGGAGGGCAGGAAAGAGTCACTGCCCGCATTTGAGTGGACCGAATCAGAAGGTTCATTAAAACGCACCGCGTTATTTGAGACCCATAGATCCAGCGGGGGAAGAATGGTTCCATTCGCCGGCTGGGAAATGCCTGTGCAGTATTCAGGAATTTTCGAAGAGCACCTGGCCACACGGCAGGCGGCGGGTTTATTTGACGTTTCACACATGGGTGTTTACGACGTGCGCGGCACTGAAGCGGCTTCGTTCCTCGACACGGTCTGCGGCAATGACTGCGGCGGACTGAAACCTGGAGAGTCTCTGTACTCGCACTTCCTGACCCCTGATGCGGACGTGATCGACGATACGCTGGTTTATCGCCGTGGTTGGGATAATTTTCTGGTGGTTGTCAACGCGTCAAACGATGACAAGGATCGCACGTGGCTCGAAAGTGTGCGCGATGGCCGGGTGAAGATCGACAACGCCCGCCCCTGGGCGCGGACATTTGGCTACGAGGCGGTCATCCGTAATTTACGCGATCCGAAGGCGGGGGAGGATATGCGGGTGGATATTGCCTTGCAGGGACCAAAGTCAAGAGATGTGCTGCTTGCCATGGGTGTGGACGCAGAAACACGCACCCGGGTAATGAAGTTGAAGAGAACCGAGTTATGTGATGCGGTAATTGGTGGTTTTGATTTGATCGTCTCGCGCACGGGTTACACAGGCGAGAAGATGGCGTTCGAGTTGTTTGTCCACCCTGAGCGCGCCGTTGACTTTTGGAACGCGGTGATGAAGGCCGGTGAGGCCTTTGGCATCAAGCCGATCGGCTTGGGCGCGCGCGACTCCCTCCGCACCGAAGCGGGTCTGCCGTTGTACGGTCACGAGATGGGATTGGGTTCAGGCAAATTTGAAGGCCGGGACCTGGGCGTTGCAGAAGGAGGCTTCGGCTCCTACATCAAGACCTATAAGCCCTGGTTCATCGGGCGCGAAGCCTACCTTGCCCGTGAAAACGAACGCAAGGGCGTGGTGATCCGCTTCCGCTTCGACGACCAGCGCGTCCGTATGGCACACAACGGAGACCCTGTGGTGAACGCAAACGGCGAACGCATCGGCTTTGTAACCTCCTGCGCGATCGACGGTGAACGTTTCCTGACAGGACAGGCTTATTTGGATAAGGCTTATGCAAAGGAAGGCACAGCGATCGGAATTCACCAGGGCGGGGTCATGGATCGTCCCGCGACAAGCGCAAAGGTGGTATCGAGATTTGCAAAGTTGTAAGAGAATATAAATGGAAAGTAAGGAAGGTCCGGCGGAGGGAGGGAAGCCGGACCTTCCTTACTTAATGTAGTGACAGCATCTGCGCAAGCATCTTCCACTCGAAATTTTAGGGTGACATTGGAGAGTAAGAAGTTGTATCATGGGTGTATCTCTGTCAATACATCTCATAATGGAGGAATCATGTCCAAAGATACACTTCGTCAAATTGCCAATGTCCTTTCCGTCATTATCGCATTGACCGTCAACGTCCTTGCCAGTGTCCTGCCGCTCAACGGACAGAACACTGGTGAGATTTCAGACCGATTCCTGGTTTATTTTGTCCCCGCCGGATATGTATTCTCCATCTGGGGCATTATCTACATAGGATGGCTCGCATTCGTCCTTTACCAGGCTCGATCCGCTCAAAAGGAAAACCCGCGCCTGCGCCGGCTTGGTTATTTATTTGCGCTCAGCGGCATCTTCAACGCCGCCTGGCTGGTTTGCTGGCATTACAATTTTTTTGGATTGAGCGTGCTGGTCATGTTCACCCTGCTCGGTTTGCTCATTGCCAGTTACCTCGCGTTAAACGTTGGAAAGACCCCCGTCAGCAGCACCGAAAAGTGGGCTGTTGATGTTCCCTTCAGCGTATACCTCGGATGGGTCAGTGTTGCCGCCATTGCCAATGTGACAAGCTGGCTGTACTCCGTAAACTGGGATGGATTCGGATTGGCACCGCAGGCCTGGGCTGTGATCATGATCATCGCGGCCTCCCTGGTTGGCTTTCTCATGACCCTCTCGCGCAAGGATGTTGGGTATGTCATGGTATTGATCTGGTCATTCGTCGGGATCGCATATAAACAGGCGGAGGCGCCCCTTGTGGCAGGCAGTGCATGGGCATCCGCGATATTTGTCCTTGGGCTTGCTCTTTACAGCATCTTTCAACGCCGCCGGACAACAGCCTAAACAGGACGTCCTTCCTTATTTTTCATTCAAAAATTCCCCAAAGAAAAACTTCGCACTGCTCTCAATGCGAAGTTTTTGATTTTAAGAGCAGTCTGTCCCGGATGCGGGGCGTATGAATTTCAAGGGTTCGGTCATCTATATTCACAAAACACGCGCATTCACTTTATCAATGGAGAATACACAAAATGGATACACCCAAACGTTATCATCCGCTCATGGTTGTTTTACACTGGCTGACCGTTATCCTGCTCCTGGGCGCGGGGATCCTTTCCGGACAGGGCGGTTCATCCCCGATCAACATGCACATGATCTTCGGTTCGTTACTGCTGGTTACGATGGTCACCCGTCTCATTGTGCGCTTTACTGTAAAACGTCCTGCCTGGGCAAATACAGGAAATCCATTTCTCAATAAAATTGGGGAGTGGGTTCACATCGGTTTATACCTCTTGGTATTCTATATCCTGACCCTGGGGGGATTGATCGCGTCGCAAAGAAATCTGGCGGGCTATCTGACGGGAGATGGCCCTGTGGAGCGCATCAGCCGGGACCTGCGCTCATTTCACCAGCTTGGCTGGCTGGCGATCGTCGGGTTATTGCTGCTGCATATCGGCGGGGCTGTATATCACCAATTTATTCTCAAAGACAACCTTCTCAACCGTATGTGGTTCGGCAGGTCATAATGCGGGCATAACCTGCGTGGTGGAAGACTCAGGAGCTGGATTACCCCCATCCTCTGCTGCCGTGATATTGCGCTAGCTTTTCTTGCTCAACTCAGAAAATTATTGACCGCTTGCGATTAAGAATTTCCTGGTCTCTTCGATCTTCTCCTTTTCGACCTTGCCGACAGACTCGTAATAGTCCAGGAGTTGGGTGATGGTCAGGACTGCGTGCATGG
>JFJP01037067.1_pt1 | contig 104780 bp, 106 predicted proteins | sample 431651 | NCBI WGS metagenome assembly JFJP01 (sample SAMN02602958, study PRJNA72255) | Microbial mat metagenome, whole genome shotgun sequencing project. | biome: fresh water; feature: sink hole; material: water; isolation source: purple microbial (photo- and chemosynthetic) mats found in...
CCTGTGAATACTGGTCGGTACTCTGTTACTTATGGTAATGGAGTGTTTGTGGCTGTAGCTTGGGATAGTAATAAAGCTGTTACTAGTCCTGATGGTATTACATGGACACAAAGAGTATTACCTGTGAGTGCTGATTGGCAATCTATTACTTATGGTAATGGAGTGTTTGTGGCTGTAGCTTATAATAGTACTGTAGCTGCTACTAGTCCTGATGGGATTACGTGGACTCAGAGAGTATTACCTGTGAGTGCTACTTGGTATTCTGTTGCTTATGGTAATGGTGTGTTTGTAGCTGTAGCTAATAGTACTATAGCTGCTACTAGTCCTGATGGCATTACTTGGACTCAGAGAGTATTACCTGTGAGTGCTAAATGGTTGTATGTTACTTATGGTAATGGTGTATTTGTAGCTATAGCTCAAAATAGTACTATAGCCGCTACTAGTCTTGATGGTATTACATGGACTCAGAGAACATTACCTGTGAGTGCTTATTGGTATTCTGTTACTTATGGTAATGGAGTGTTTGTAGCTGTAGCTTATAGTGGTGCTATAGCTGCTACTAGTTCTGATGGTATTACTTGGACTCAGAGAGTATTACCTGTGAGTATTAGTTGGTGGTCTGTTACTTATGGTAATGGAGTGTTTGTAGCTGTAGCTAATAATAGTGCTATAGCTGCTACTAGTTCTGATGGCATTACGTGGACTCAGAGAGCATTACCTGTGAATACTGGTTGGTACTCTGTTACTTATGGGAATGGGGTGTTTGTAGCTGTAGCTAATGGTAGTACTATAGCTGCTAGCAGTACTGATGGTATTACTTGGACTCAGAGAGTGTTACCTGTGAGTGCTACTTGGATGTCTGTTACTTATGGGAATGGGGTGTTTGTAGCTGTGGCTAATTATAGTGCTATAGCGGCTATTAGTGTTCTGTGTAAAGGCCTACCTATTTAAATGACAGAAAACGGACTAGATTAGGTAGAGGAAAATATATTAATAGTTTAGATGCCGTAGTAATAGATGGTGAAGAAGTATTTCTTAAATCTGGTGTAACAACTGATTATAGTAATTATCCATTAGTTGCAAATACTAATCCAGCTGGAATCTCATGGACTCAGAGAGTATTACCTGTGAATACTGGTTGGATATCTGTTACTTTTGGTAATGGAGTGTTTGTAGCTGTAGCTAATGGTAGTATTGCTGCTACTAGTTCTGATGGTATTACATGGGCACAGAGAGTATTACCTGTGAGTACTACTTGGCAATCTGTTACTTATGGAAATGGAGTGTTTGTAGCTGTAGGTTATAGTAGTGCTATAGCTGCTACTAGTACTGATGGTATTACTTGGACTCAGAGAGTATTGCCTGTATATGCTAATTGGCAATCTGTTACTTATGGTAATGGAGTGTTTGTAGCTGTGACTTATAATAGTACTATAGCTGCTACTAGTACTGATGGCATTACTTGGACTCAGAGAGTATTACCTGCGAGTACTGTTTGGTACTCTGTTACTTATGGTAATGGTGTATTTGTAGCTATAGCTCAAAATAGTTCTATAGCGGCTACTAGTGCTGACGGTATTACGTGGACTCAGAGAGCATTACCTGTGAGTACTGATTGGTGGTCTGTTACTTATGGTAATGGTGTATTTGTAGCTATAGCTATTAGTAGTTCTATAGCTGCTACTAGTCCCGATGGTATTACTTGGACTCAGAGAGTATTACCTGTGAGTGCTATTTGGAGATCTGTTACTTATGGTAATGGAGTGTTTGTAGCTGTAGCTCAAAATAGCACTATAGCTGCTATTAGTCCCGATGGTATTACATGGACACAAAGAGTATTACCTGTGAGCACTAATTGGTGGTCTGTTACTTATGGGAATGGGGTGTTTGTAGCTGTAGCTAATAGTAGTTCTATAGCGGCTACTAATGTTCCAAATATAGGTTCTTTAACATATACACCTGGTTTGTATTTTAGAGTGGCTTAATTTTATTATATTATCACACGCGGCATTAACTGCGTGTGATAATATGATTAAATATACAAAGGGTATTTTATGGCTAAAACAAAATTAAACATTAATCAATTGCACGCTATAGGCGTGGACGGTATAGCAACAGATGATGAATTAAATGAAGCACTGTTATATCATAAAAGTGATATAAATGCACACTCTCAATATTTAACCGACGGAGATGTTTATTCTAGATCTTCAGGGGTGCCGTGGGCTGATATTACTGATGTTCCAAGTATACTTCCTGTCCTATCATTAGCTATACAAGTACCGGCTATGTCAGGCACATCAATTATACCGTTTGACAATACCTCTCCGTTAATAACTGAAGGTACGTTAATAGCAACAGCTAATTGCACACCTTATAGTGTTAATAGTAAATTAATAATTCAAGGCTCTTTACAAGTAAATTGCGGTACAGGAAATAGAAATCTTATAATATCTTTATTTAAAAATACAGTATGCATTGGTGCGGTTGTTCTGAATTTTGTCTCATCTACAAGACCGACAGTATTTCCATTTGTATTTACTGATTTATTAATGGGTAAAACTGATTTTGGCAATACTGTCAGTTATACGCTTAGATTTGGTGTAGCTGTAAGGGCAACATGGTACATTAATAAAATGGTTACTGCTGCTTTAAATGGTTTAATGGTTAGTAATAGTATTGTATTTTCGGAGTACGTATAATGACATATATTGAAGCAATTGGTTTAGGTTTTCCTAGTGTGCAGTGCCATGCACTAGGTGATTTATATGAAGATTTAGTATATGATTCTGGAACTGCTATACCAGATAAAAATACTTTAGATCAATGGATTACTGCTAACCCTAGTTTGTGTTCTGATTCTAAAATTACAGTACTGGCATTTAGAAATAGGTTTACAAGAATTGAAAAAATTACTATGGATTTCGCATCTATAGATAATGTAGCTAATACAATACAACAGAGACAATTAGCAGCTGCTATTAGAGTAGATATTAAAGATAGTGACAATGCTACATATATTGATTTGCTTAGACCTGAGACTAGGACAGGTGTACAAACTTTAGAAACATATGGTTTAATTGCTGCGGGTAGAGCTACTATTATTTTAGATACGCCAATTACACCAATTGAAAGGTATTATGGATGAAGATATTATCTTACTTAAAAGAAAAAATAGTATTGACTATAGGCAAGATAGAGTGGAAAACTAATAAAGTAATTCCAGATACTGAACTAATAAAAATACATAATTTATTAGAAGATAATTATTGTATTATCTTAACTAGGAGATCTAATCATCTATCTACTTTTTTTGTTGGTTTAGCTGATTTCTTATTAACATGTAAATGGGGTTATTGGTCTCATGTATTAATGAATTTAGAAGACGAACTAAAATCAGTAGATGATTTTAGATTAGTTGAAGCTACTGGAACTGGTGTACATTATACTCCTTTCGAGAAAGTATTTAATGTTCAATCTGTTGCAATATTAAAACCAAAAACATTAGATTTAGAAAAATGGACAAGTTTAGTAGATGTAGTTAAATTACAAATTGGTAAACCGTACGATACAATGTTTAATATTAAGGATTCATCTAAACTTAGTTGCATTGAATTAATACGTGTGGTTTTACAACATGAACCAAATTACTATGAAGATTTCAAAAATTTTGAAAAGTTAATTCATAGATACAAGAACATTTCACCGCAAATGTTATTTAATTGTGGTGATTTTGATATAGTGTATCTATTAAAAGTTTAGTCATAATACTCACTACTAAAAAGTAGTGAGTATTATGATTTACTATATTTTCATTTATGCTTGTGTTAACGTAATAGGGAAAGTACTTAAATAATGTACCCCATTGTAATCTACATCAATAATTGCTGTATCGCTTGCGCCTAGTGCACTAGAATCCCAATTAAATGAAAATGTATATTCTATATGATTCGTAGAATTATTACCAAAAATTACATCTTCACCATAGAATCCCGGTATACTAACTTGATCAATATAAGGCGACATAGTTCCATCAATAATATTTCTACCATATAAATCAAAATTATTTCCTGGTGTATGTTTATACGTCCAAGCCATATATGTAACTGTAGAATTATCTGGTATACCAGATGTTTCTATTGTTACTGTTAATACGTCATTAGGTAAAGTAGTTGTTTTACTTGGAATAATACTAATAATTGTTGGAACTATTTTTTCTGAATTGTTACTAATTTATCAATAATAGGTAATGCATTATTATCATTTGACCAGGCTCTAAACCAAAAATATTCTACTTCTGCTGTAGATGTCCTAGGCATCATTGCAGTTTCAATACTAGCATAATTATCAATTATTTTAACAGCCGAACCACTACTAATAGTAAAATCGTTATTAGAACTGGGTTGATAACTATTAGCATCTGTTTCTGATATATTAGTTATAAACCAATTTATTGTTGCCCCATCGTCTATATCAGTTGTACTTATTTCAAATATAACTGGTGTAATTAAATCAACATCGTTAACGAGTAAATCTCTAGGTGACCAATATTTTACAGTTTCCCATCCTGATGTCTTTATGTTACCTGGATAATTACTAGTATATTGATATACATCTTCATCTAAAAATACTAATGCATCTTTAATAGCTACCATGTCATTAATACGTAAATCGGGTGATGTAGCTCCAGGAATTGGATATCCTAAATTTGCTGAGGTTGTAACTGGCATAATAAATCCTTTTTAATTTAAATTTGATAATATAATTCGTATTCGACAGTAAACCAATCTATATTAATTTCTACACCATTAGAAATTGCTACAGAAACATCAAAATAACAAACTGGGTCACTGTTTGATAAATGCGTAACTGATATATTAGCTACCCCTTTATTATCAGATATTACTGCATCTGAACTATTAACAACATAAGCTACTTGAGTAGCAATTGATTGATGAAGTTTAGTATTTGGACTAGTTATACTCCATTGTAATGGGGTACCATCTGGAACATTTACAGTGCGCACAATAAGAATTAAATTATTTGATATAGATGTACTTAAATTCATTCTAGTATCAACATCGCATTCAATTCTAAGTATTTTAGCTACTGAAAAAGGGACTACATTATTTTCAATGTAAGTACCTACTACATTATCTAAAAAAACTAATGCGTCTTGTATTGCAATTAAATCTTCGTGACGATTATCGCCTTCTATGGATCCAGGAATTTGATATCCTAAGTTTAATGAGGTTGTAACTGGCATGATAATATCCTTATATTTTAGTAATTAATTTAACTATTTGTAACAATGTTATCAGTGGATATACTACTAGATGATCCATAATTTTTTACAGTAGCTTTCAATGAAAACAAAAAATAGCCGGGATAATTTCTAGTTGGAGAATATGTAATCTCAAAAACATTATCAGATACCATAGCTAAACCTGCATTAGACACATAATGATTAGGTCGTGGATTTTCTTCACTATAATATAATTTTAAAACTATATCATCTTTATTAGTTATATTACTTGTATTTATAGTAAATACAACGTCATCAATAATATTATAAACCCATTTATCTGCAGTAATACTAATAATCTCTTTAAAAGTAGCCCTTCTAATAGCATCATTTGTTTTAAAAACACTCCACCTTTCGTCTAATACTATTAAAGCGTCTTTAATAGCAACTATATCATTCAACCTATTATCTGTAAGCTCTGCTCCAGGTAATGGGTATTGCATAATAACCGATTGCGATACTGGCATAACTGCACCTTTAAAAAATATTAACGTTTTACACATATCATGTTTGATATTTTTAGCTTTCTAAGTAAGAAAATTTTACAGTTTATATAAAGATTTACCAATATTTTTTACCTGCTAAAGCAATATCACTCAATCCGTCTACAATTAAATTATTTGGGTTATAATTATATCCAATTTTATCATAGTAACTTTGACCATAACTTGTTTTAATTGTATTCTTATTTTTACCAATTTTAGCTTCATTAATGATGGCATCTACGGAATAATATTCACCATCCTCTAGTATAATTTTAGAATCTAAATAACGTAATTCATTTTCTATTTTACTAGCTATTGCAGTATCTTCTTCTTCTTTTAATTTTTCGTATAATTCTTCTATACGTGCTCTTATGTTATCTTGCTCGATTTTAAAATAAGCTTGTTCTGGTGCTATATTAATCTTTTGTTTATGTTCAACTAAAATTTGACGAGAATCTATGCCATAAAAATTTAAATTTTTTCCCATTGTTAATAACCAATTGCATAACAAATACCCAATTACCAAATCATCGTGACCACCAATATCATGATCAATTCTACCATTTCTTATAACCAAACTTGCTATCTGTTCAGTAAGCGCTCTATCTTTAATTTTATCAGCACACCTTCTTGCTGCATTTTGTAATGTAATAGAATATAATTCAGCGCGGCTAGTAGCTCCATTTGCACTGGTAGCAAAACCAAAATATTTTTTAGCCCTCACATATAAATCATCTTTTCGTCTTCTTAGTGGTAGATTTGCTTCCTCGTATATACTTCTTTGTTCTAATGGGTCATTAACAATCCAATTAAATAATCTTTTAAATGGATCAATACCGCGTTGTGGAAGAAATAAAAGTAAATAATCTATAATTGTCGAACCTGTTGATCTTCTTTCGATGATCATTGTAGAATTTATATATTCGGCTAATATATAAACAAGCCACTGTGAAAAAGTAATTAAATTCGTTTCGTTAAATGTACCTATAGCAATCAATGCACCAGTTTCCACATCTTGCATTACAAATGAAATATCGTCCCCACCAGAAGCATCACTGGTATCAATTCCAATTACAGTTTTCCTATTTGACATATACTTAGAAATATCTTCTTTTGGTATATACCATCTAAGTATATATCCACCAATAGGATTAACTTGTTGATACTTTTCACTTTCTATGCATGACGCCATTATTTCTAATATAGAAATAGGTATTGGTGATGTTTGTGTACCACTTGACCACGCACAAAAATAATCTCTATTTGCATCATCTGGAGATTGATTAGATCGGTCTAATTGTTTCTTTAACCATTCATCTGTTTTACCTAATTGCTTATGGTTGAAAACACCGTATATACGATAAGCACCTTTACGAGAATTAGAACAAACCATATGCATTAATTCTTCTTTATTTTTTGCATCAAAAAAATTTTCGCTCCAAACAGCTGACTCTTGTGCATAATTATAAACATACTTACCTTCGGGTGTATCTTTTTTACCAGCAGTTGTAGTTAAAATAACACCATACGGTTCATTTAATTCCTCGGCTCTATCACACGCTGCACCCATTGCTGCTAATAATGCACCCATGGATATATTAATGTTAGGTTGAAAAGGTGATTCATCAATATGTACAATTGGCGTTGTTAATCCTCTACCAATATTGTACGCTCTTTTAGGTGACGCTTGTGGTACATGTGTAAGATATTTATTACCAAATCTATTAATAGTGAGCGCCTCTGTGTTATTAGCGTCTTCTCTTGTTTTAAAATTTAAATAAGTTGGTAACTCATCATAAATATTTTTTAATCTATTAATATTGTCGGTTCTAAGAGTATCATCTTTAGTAAGTAAATTAATCTGTGTGTTCGTACATAAGAAATTTAAAAGTGCCGTCATAAGTAAATCAGTTGAAAATGATTTACCTGTTTGCCGAGGTTGTATTAATATAAATGTAATATGGTTAAAAAAACTCCACCATAAAGCTATGTTACCTCTATTAGCTTCTACCATAGATGGTTCATTACCTGCAGTCGCTGGCGCTCTTAGAACTTCTCTAACTATATACCAAAAATTTGTTCGACATTCTACACCTATCATCATCATTTGCTCTACAGTCAAATCTGGATCATATGGATCTACACCTTGTAGTTTTGGGTTATGTAAAGATAACATGAATGAATTATTTTCAATTCCCATGTGTTTATATAAAGTAGCTAATCTAACAAAACTTTTATTCTTAGTTTCTGTATCTATAATGGAATTAGAATAGTTTAACCAGTCATCTTTAAATAATATCATATATACTTCCTTTTTAAATTATAGAGTACCATTTTGTTAATATTAACAAAATGGTACTCTCCTATGGGCTATATAAATTTTTATCCGTGAACAGTACTTGTACCTGAAGTAAACAGTAAATTAGTTTCAACATCTTTTACTTTCCAATTGAAACTACGTACTTCACCGGGCTCAATTGTTGCAGAAGATGACATTCGTATTATTGCACTATACCTGTCGTTACTAGATGTTTTTAATTGGAAGGGATTTGTTAAAGGTTTAAAAGTACTATCTGTGCTATTTTCATCGTAATACTCTAAATCGTTAATAGTAAAATTAGTGCTAAGCGGTTCAAAAAATACATTGATATACGGATAAGAAGGAAGAGTAGACACCGGAAACGGATATACACTAAATTCAATAATAGAGTTACGCGATATCCATGAACTATTAAAACCAGCTTGATAAGTTTTACAATAACCACCAGGTGCAACTCCTGTATATTGAATATAAAATGTTTTACTAAAACCTGGAATTGAAATAGTAATTACCTTTTCCCCAGTTGTATTTAAATCACTTTTTGACCAGATTGTCCACCCGGCGGCCTGACTGCTATAGTTAATCCTAGCATAACCAGAAGTTACATCTATATATGTTGTATCACCTGAAGTTTCCCATCGTATTTCTGAATTATCTTCATAATTTGCCGTTCTTATTTCAAAATAATTACTCTCACCTTCGTTCATATGGATTTTTTCCATAGTAAAACTTAAGATAGTAGGTGTTGGGGAAGGTGTAGGTGTTGGGGAAGGTGTAGGTGTTGGGGAAGGTGTAGGTGTTGGGGAAGGTGTAGGTGTGGGTACTTTAAACTCTACTGTAAAAGTTGTACTAGCTTCACCAAGAGTTACACCTACAGTGTAGGTTCCATTACTTGAATCGTTTGTTATCGTAGGTATTGACCATGTAGCAAGATTATTGCTAACTAATACATTACCTTTTCTATTTGTGAATGCAATAGTATCAGTAGATCCACTAGTGTCCCATGTAAGCGATGCACCATCGGGATATCCACTTGTTACTGCAATACATGATACTGATTCCCCTTCTTTAATGCTAGTTGGTACAGTTATAAACCCATTACTTTACGCTCTGGTGTTGGTGTATTTGTAGTTTTTGTATAATTAATATCAAAAGATGCTGATGCACCACCAGCAATAACACCGACAGTTTTAGTTTCGTCTGTAATATTATTTTTAATAGAAAGTATTGTCCATGTAGCAGAATTATTATATACTGTTGCATTACCACTAATAAACCTTGAATCTAAAAATGCTGTTGCACCAGTAGTTGACCATGAAATCTCGTCGTTATCCGCATACCCACTTGTTGTGGCTACACAAGAAACAGATTCACCTTCCGATATTTTAGTTGGTACAACACTTAAATTGGTAACCGTTGGTGTTACAGATGGTGGTGGTTCAGATACAGCCGTTTCAGTAATAGTAACCATTTCTGTAACAGCGACAACAACATTTCCTTTAAGTAACGATATTGTAAATGTTTCATTTGGATCAGTAACGCTATCGTTTTTAATATCTATATAGAAGATAGCTTGACCAGTGCTCATGTTAAGACCACCAGACATTTTATCTACATCAATACCACCAAATCCTTCACCAGCAACAATACTCCATGAGTAACCGGTAGCCATCTTTATATTTGTTTTAGCAGTAACAGATAGTTTAGAACCTTCGTTAACAGTATTACGACAAGTTATTGAGTAATTAGGTTCAGCAGTAGGTTGTAGAGTAGGTGGTAGAGTAGGTGGTAGAGTAGGTGCTGCAGTAATTGTTAGACTACTATCTGTAATTGTAATATTAGCAGTAGCAGCTACAAATAAGCCATCGTCGTATAAATTAGCGATGAATGATTCAACACCTTCAGTTAAATGATCGAGTAAAATAGTTACAACAAATATACCACGATCATCATTAATAACTACAGTGCCAGCTGTGATAGAGACATCGTTTCCGTCTATTGTTCCTGTCAGGTCGTATTCCAGTTCTGTTTCATCTGGTACGTTTTTAGTAACTATATTAAATATTGCACTTTGACCTTCATTAACACTAGTGCCTGTAGCACGAATAGAATATGTTTTAAGAGGTGGTTCTGTGGGTGCCGCAGTAGGTGCTTCGGTAGGTTCTGGGCGTTGTAGAATATTAACATTAGTAGACCCTGCTACTAAATTACCACCTAGATAGACTTTTGCCATGAATACTTTAACTCTAGCTAAATAATCTACACTTGTATCTATGCTAAATACTCCAGTGTTATTTGTAACAATAACTACACCGGCGGTTGGTGTAAGATTATCACTGGTGAAACTACCTGCAATAGAATAATTGAATACTGTTTCATCGGGTATATTTGTAGTTGTTATTACAAATACAACAACACCACCTTCTGGTACTTCATCTGCATTTGATTTAACTTCATATGTGGCGCCCGGATAAATTGGTGATAAACTAGTATCATTAATAGCGACATTAGCCGATGTAGCTACTAATTCATTACCTAGATATAACTTAACCATAAAGGTTTCTGCGCCCTCTGTAGTTGAATCAGCTAACGTATCAACACTAAAGATACCACGGTTATTAATAATTGTGACAGATCCAGACATAGGCGTAAGATCTGTATTACTTACATTTCCAGCAGATACATAATTAAATACAGTACCGTTAGTTATATTCTCAGTAATTACTGAATACGTAACGACACCACCTTCGTTAATATTATCCACATTTGAAACTAATGAATAAGTTGGAAGAGTGCTAAGTATCTTAATAGATGTATCGTTAACTGTTATCTTTGTAGTGGTGGCAACTAATACACCTGAATCATATAACTTTATTATAAAAGATTCAACTCCTTCGGTTATCTTATCTGCAAGTATATCTATGCTAAATAATGCTTTGTTATTTATTATAGATATAACACCACTAACAGTTGAAACATCGTTACTAATGATAGTACCAGTAGCAGCATAATTAAGTATAGTATAATCTGGTATATTTGTTGTTACTACACTAAATACAATTACACCACCTTCATCATAACTAGATGCACTAGCTGTAATCGCATATGTTGGTGGAAGTTTTGGTGCAACAGTAGGTGCTGTACTACTATCTGTAATAGTGATAACTTGTGATGTAGCTAAAGGTGTACCTAATATTTCATATAGACTAATTGTAAAAGATTCTAAATTATTTCACCTACTGATACAGCTGTAAAATCTATAATATTCGCTATACTTCCTGAAGTTAGCATCCATTTAATAATTTTATTATCCCGTACATTTACCGTATTTATTGTAAATGTAACTTTATCCTTCTCTGTAGTTGTAGTCACATCAGAAGTTATATTGTATATCGGTTCTTTTCGTCCTTTACCATATGCATTAGATAAAGATATTCTACCTATAGGGATATTAATTAAATCCCTAGGTAATATATCATTTAAAGTTATTGTGCCACTATGAATCAATTCATTATTAATATCGTTTAATGAGATTGGTCCGGAATATTGAAGAGTCATTTTTCTTTGTCCTTTTTTTAGCTATATCATGTTTATTTGAATTTCAAAATTAAATAAATGTATCATTTTCCTAATGTTAGGAAAATGATACATTTTTCTAAGTAAAGATTTAACGACCAATATAATGATTTTTGCAAAATGCACGTAAAACTATATAAAGCATAAAACCAGTTCTAACTGAAGCTACAACTGAATCATTTTTTGACTTTGTAGCAATTCTTACTAACTTCTCGCATAGACTTCTTACTTTAATAAGCCTCTCGTCTACTGATCTTGAACTCATGTATGATCCTCTTAATTTACTAATTAAGCCAACTAAGTCACCTTTCTCTCGAACAAGGTTTTTATTATCTGATATATAATCAAATGCATGTTCCATAATTAGATCAATAGCTTCTTCTGCAATATTATCATTTAAATGACGATAATTATCACTACACCATGATAACGATTGATATAATAATTTAGGCGGCATTGTATCAATAGCATTTGCAATAACATCTAATAATTCTTGTCGAATAAAAGAATTTTTATCTGTTACAATAGATCTAATATAACGTGTATAAACAGTTATATTTTTTGTCTTGTCTTTCAGAATCATTTCACCATCTGTTTCAACTAAAGAATTTTTGCTATTTATTCTTCCACCTTGTTCGTTAATTTTCAGATGCAATCCAAAGATATTTTTAATCATATCTTTAATACGACCTTGAACATCATTGAGTAATTGAACTACTCTATAATCGTCATCAAGATTTTTAATTGTACTGGCCCAAATTGAGTTCTGTGATATAACTTCACCAGCTCGATAATTCATAGCCGCACCCCAGCTCCCTTGTTGTTTAAGAACATATTTATTATTTAATTGCGCATATGTAGCAGCTGCTACTTCACGATCAGCTGGATATTTAAAAAATCTAAACAAAATAGACGTTAAGAATTTATATTGTAAATATAAACAAATTCTTAATTTACCCTCATTGCGATCCGATTCATCTAAGAGTTTGGTATTATCAAATGCATGCATGATCCATACACATGATAAATTAAATACATCACTTGAGATAAAACGAGTTTTATCTATATCAACTAAATCATGTAACCTATCTTCTAAAACATGATCGTCTACTAGTAATATTTCATTGAATAATCTATCTCTGTCGTCATCTGTAAATCTAACAACTTGTACTCCTGTAAGAGACCCACCGAAAAATTCAATATGTTCTTGCTTTTTATTAACAAATCTAGCTTCGAGCATTGATATTTTTTTTAAGAATAATCTGTCTATATTTACATGTGAGCACTCTTCTTCAAATATTTTTTTGATTGATTGTTCCATAATTTATTCGGAACCTTTAACATTAATTTGATAAACATCATTTTGTTTAACAATAACTACACATGGTACATCTTTACCTTTAACACCAGTCTCATTTGTAAATTTATGGACTTTATTACCGATAGTAAATTTTACTTTTTTACCACTAATGGTTCCGGCATATTTACCGTCTAGTATCTTATTAGATGCTACATATGCTTCTAAACTAGTATATATAGGTATACCATTTTCAGTAGCAACTGACATGACTTTAATTGCAAATGGGTTAACATCTAACGAATCGTCATTAGTTGGCATTTCAATTGGGTATACAGGAGAATTGGTTGCATCGGCTTCTAAAATAATAGCAGAATTTTCTTTTTCGGAATCTGTCATTTGACCAATGGCATCAGTGACTTCTACTACAGTAGATAAACCTACATCGCTTTGTTTAACACCATATAACATACCTACTTCTTGACCAGAGTCAGCTAACTGTCCTCTAGTATCATTAGCTGCTACCCAGAGGCTTTTAGACATTATGGCATCATTAGCTTGTGTTTCTAATGAAATCCCTGTTTCATCATTAACATCTTTTTTGTAAATTTCATTAAGTGCTTGTGTATATTGAAAACTTAATGGTCCGTCAGCAATCATATTGTTTCCGGAAGTAATCTCAATAATAGAATCGAGGTATGGGTTTTTTTGTATAGATAATAAACTTATATTTCTCATTTTAAATTCCTTTTTAACGATGGCCAGATATAGCAAGCTTTAAGTAGCGCCTGTATGAATCCGTATCGTTTTGGAACAATACTGCTTCAAATTTTTCTTTCAGGTAATCTTCATAATTTTGCTCTGCATCTGAATAGCCTTCAAGTATTGTTTTAAAAATACCTAAAGTTTGGCCACCTTGTAACTCAGCTGCATCAACTTGTATAATCAATTCATTATAGATATATGCTTTGACAGCAAATTCTACAAGTTTTGCAAATGCAGGATAACTTCTTGGTTGTATATGGTTTAGATTTTCGTCATTCGCAAGAATGCATCGAAGGTAACCGTTTCCAGGGATACTAATAACATCCTTGACCATTATGGTATTTTCAGATATTAACTGAACATTTGCTGAGGATGTAACCGGTATTTTATCCATAGCAGCTATCATGCCCACTGCAGCGCCCATAATAGCGGAATTTTCTCCAGAAGTATATTGGCCATTACCACCTACTGAGCTAGTAGATGCGTAAGACGAAACTAAACTTTGACTTAAAAAAGCCAGATGAAGTACAGAATTAATACTCCTATTCTGTGTCCGGCTTTTAGGTATATGTATTACAGTTGTATAATCATTTGGTTTATCATACGGTAAACCTTCAAGTGGTATTAACGCTTGCGTTCCGCCTACTAGATTACAATCAACTAACACCCTACCTCTAATAACATTAACTAAAATCTGTTCATCTATATTAGTTTTAACAGTCGTTCTCCAATCACTATAACGGTTAACAAATGTCTTCTCTAATATAGCTTTTGGTATACGATGCTTGATTTGATCAAGCGCATAATTTATAGCTGACATATTGCGCTTTCTTAATTTAAGTATTTTATAATCACATATTACTAATTTGGTATCTCATACATATCATTTCATAAACTACCTCTGTAAATATATGATGCATACAAATACTATTTCTGATACAATATTAGACATTCCGCCACCTTTTACACCAACAGGATTTTATTGTGAAAAAGGGTGGAAATCTGTATCTAAAAAAGATATAGAACATTTATTTGAAATCTTAGAAGGAGATTTATACACTTTATTTATACTAGAAAAACTTTACGATTCTAAAGAATTATATTTTTCGGCAAAATTTAAAGACACTTTAGATCGTCTAAGTGTCGATATTGAAATCTTTAAAAAGACAAATATTTATACACCTAACCTTACATTAAAAAATATAAAAACTGAATTATTTTATAATGATAAAACTTGGTTTATATTCGACATAAAATCAATGTCATTTGTAATGTTATCTGATGATCATCAACTCTTGATTGATGAAAGTATGCCATTATTAACATATACGGTCAATCAATTTTAACTTAAAAAGGAAATTAAAAATGCACAATTTATCAAATGAATATAGTGATGTCAAAGTTCGTGTTTACTCAGCCGGTGGCGGCGGTATCAACATTCTATCAGAATTATGGCAAACTAGAATTGAACCCACACATGGGTTTGCTAGTATTTTACCATGCTATATTGATACCAGTGTTAGCAATTTTGGAAATAAAAAAATTCTAGAAGAAGACGCATATGTTTTTGAAGGTATTGATGGTTCAGGTAAAGTCCGAGCTACTAACTATGATGATATCAATAAAAATATAAAAGCTATACTAGTAAAATTTAAACCTACATTATTTAATATTGTAATTCATACAGGTAGTGGTGGTAGTGGTTCCATTATAGCGCCTATGATTGTCTCAGAACTAAAAGCTCGCGGGCATCAAGTTGTTGTATTTATGTTAGGTTCAACTGACACTAGAATTGAAATTGAAAATACAATTAAGACGTTAAAGTCTTATGAATCAATTGCTGAAAAACGCAATAACCCAGTAGTAGTTAGCTATGTTGAGAATAGTAAAAAACAACCTAGGGTTGTTATTAATCAACGTATAAAACGAATGGTTTGTCATCTATTAGGATTACTGTCTGGACAGAATGATGAGCTTGATACTGCTGACCTAAAAAATTGGTTAGAGTATACAAAGATAACACAATCGCCTGCTCGACTAGCCTCGCTTAATTTTGCAGCAACTGCTACAGAGTTAAACGAAGTTGGTACTATTGTATCATTAGCTACACTAGCAACACAGGAAATGGATACATCTATTGAAGCTACACCCGCTTATCAATGTGTTGGCTATGTTCCATCAGTGTGGAAGACCGGTACACCAAATAGTTTAAGTATTATTGGTGATGAACCATTGCATTTTACAATAAGTGATGACTATATTGCATCTGATTCAGGACGACTTATCAAACTATTAAAAGAATTAGATGATGTATTTAATTCTCGTAATACAAGAGAGTCAATAATTGATAAAAATGATAATAGGACAGACACAGGGGTCATTCTTTAACAAATATTTATTATGATTAAATTTACAAGCTTATTTAAAAAAGTGCCTATTTTAACTCTGATGGCAGAAGAGCTACATGAAGCACAGGTAAATTTATTAATATCCCAAACAGGTTTAGAATATTCTAAATCAATGGTGGATTATCACCGAGCCAGGATTGATAGATTGAAGAAATCAATGGAAGAAGCAACAAAAAAACAAGAGTAAAAATAAATAAAACACCGCTATTATTTGAGTAAAATATGGCGGTGTTTTATGCCCCCATTTGTGCGATTTAAACAAACTGGAGTTATTTTTAATGACAAATATATCTGATTTACAAATAGAATCTAGACTAAGATTAGACTTAGAAGATACTGCATGTAGAATTGAATACGAGTTTGCAGATGAATTATTAGCTGCACCTAAAGGGATATATGTAATCAATAAAGTTGCACCAGTAATGGTAGATGGTGTTGAATATTATACAATTTCAAACAATAAAGGTATTATTAAGAGAACACCTGTACACGATATAAGTAATTTAAAAGAATGTATTTATACGGAAGCTAAAGGAGATGATAAGATATCTCGTGGGTTTGATCGTATAATTATTCCAAAAGTCTTTATGATGAACAAGGATAAATTTATATCAAATACACCTACTAAACCTTATAGGGGTATTAAAATTATGGAAGGTTTAGTGAATCATCAAATAGACAGTTTCTTAAAATATAGAAAATCAAATAAATCTGATGTGTTTGTTATCAAAAATAATTTAATTAAATTAAAAAAAGAAAGATGTAATAGAATTATAGATAAAATGATTAACATATACGAGGATATAACAGCTCCAACTATTCGGCAATTTATGGGTATGCATGATTGGCATTTATATTTTATTAAAATGAGCGAGTGTATAATGCAAATAGAAAAATCAATAGATTATCGTGCATATGAATACATTAAACTCATGGAGAATAAAGAGTGTATAGATTAAAACATGATGTATATATTTCTCTCTATGATACTTATAGATACATCGAGATAAGTTTACCATCATGCACACGGGAAAATGTTACTGAAATATTAGTTTCATTGGTAGATATGTTATTAATGACTGGTATAGATACATCTATTGTGTATCTTGGTTTAATTAATTACTTAGAAAACAAAAATATAAGTAAAGAACAAATATTAGAAGTGTGCGATAATGCTACAGTTTTTTTATCTAATAAACTAACATTTTTTTTACCGGGTTTAGCTGATGATACTTATAATGGAAATTATAAGTATCTTTTGATAAATGCTTTCACTTTAAAAATTACCCTTGATAAAAATGTATAAAGCAATTACAATAAGTTATCTCGAAATACTATACTTATTCTATAATCATTTAAAGATACCGCGTACAAATATAGAAAAAGGTTTAAGTGATATACTTATGATTTTAGTTAAATCGTATCTATGCTACGATAATAGACCCGAACTTACATCTGAAAATGTATTAATTAGGACACTTGAATATTATGGTTTATATAATTTTGAATCTAGTGAATTTGGGTACAATATAAGCAATAAAATTATAACTGACACATGGATATATTTACCTGGTTTCAAATCCTACGATGACAGTGATCCAATTCGATTAGAAAATGTATTTTTTATAAACGGGTTTACATGTTTTGTGAATTTGACTGAACAGCAATATCGAAAATTTACTTTAGACAGGAATGGTTTTTTATGAAAATATTTATGTCATTAGACAAGTTAATAAATTATCAAGAAGATTTACGTAAACAATTTCCAGATTTATACATTTGCTTACCATGTGGTATCAGTAGCTTAATGGACTGTATATTGCATTTATTTATGTGTGAAGAAAGATCATTAAGCGCATTTATGGAAGAATGCATTAATGTTATAGATGCGCACATAGCAGACGAATGTGAAAATAATGGTCGATTAGTCGAATATGCAAATAACGCAAACGAACAATTGTTTTCATACGAATTTCAATTCTATATCTCATCTCTATGGGATTATGTTTCTAGTCACTTTGAAAGTATATTTCAACAAGATAATTTTATAATAACTGATTATGATACACTCGACAAACTAACTAAAGTTCTATTGACGATTGAACTCGATGTACCCGAATACACTGATAATACAATTTAATGATCTGGACAAATATATTGATGTATTGAATAATGATCAATGTTTCCCCACTATCGATGTCGATGCATTATTATCAGTAGCATTTGAAATATTTTTAGTAAATATCAATACAAATATTGACAACATTATAGACCACGTAATGAATTGTGATATATTAAACGACAGAATTGATATAGATGATTCTAGTTATGTAAAACTAGAATCAACTGTATATGGTATTTTGACTATAATACAATCTAAACTAAAAGATATATTTACAACAGAAGGTTTTCATTATGAATATATGTGCAAAAGGAGAAACAATATTGTTTTGCTCAGAAAACATAACTGTCTATAGACCACCTGAAAATTTATATCTCCGATTAGATAGAATACATAAAGGTGTTATTGAGCTAGAATATGATACTGGTCTAACTATAGCAGATGACGATAGTTTAGATGCAATCACAAACTGTATAATATATAAAGATAATGCTAAATTAGAACTGGAATATCATTTCTTAAATTTAGCGAGGTCTTATAAAGAGTATGGTGATTATCCACAGCTGAATGATTTTCTAAACTTCATGGTAAGTTACGGACAGGAACTATTATTTACAATTGAAAATATTGGATTGTATATAAATGGTATCTTTCCATATGCATATAAATCTAGGCGGTTTAATACACTACATTTTATAAGAAGAGATGTACAGAACAAAATTATAAAACAGGAGTTAAAATCAGATGGATTGTACATGTGATCCGGATTATTTATTATTGAACACATATGAAATTTATATTACATTCTATAAATATGCAAGTAAAATATTTAAGAATGAATTGGATATAATTGAATTAGTGAATCAAGCAATAGATTATGCTACAAATGATATCTATTTGGAATATCCGAAAGTAGATTATATTGTATTTGATTTATTAAGGCAACGTAGTTTAACCGAGAATGACACACTTTATATAAATATGTTATTCTCAAAACTTTGCCGTAATTTAATGGGAGTTCTAAAAGAACTAAATCTACCGCCTATGAGTAGAAATACTTTTAATGATAAAGATGTATACCCTTATTATTTTTATAAAATAATAAATAATCGAATAATCCTTAAACATTTTTGAAAAGATAAATATGTATTATAATTTAGAGATAAAACAATCTTATGATTTTTCTTTATTAGCTAGTGGAATTCTAGGGCTGGGTCATAAAAATGCAACAGTTATGGCTATTATGGACTTTGACTCGGCAAAATTAATTCAAGACATAACAACAATACACTCATCAATTTATGGTAGTCTAGCAACTGGTACACCTAGGAATGCACAGGATTTAACTTATATCAAGATTAAAACATCTGAGGGTGAGGTAAAAGTTATTGCTATGGATTGGTTATCAACTGAACCTATCTTAGTAACAGCTAAAACAATTGTAGTAAAAATAAATCAAGTGGCGATAAGTAACATACCCTTAATTAAAGATATATTATTACAGAACGGTTTTTCTGATATAACAATTAATGTAATTTAAATAATGTTGTATATAGTGTGAGCGAATACTTACTTTTACTATTTATTCGCTTTAAGTGTAAAACTTACATAGTAGTTAAATTTTTTACATCGGTTGAGTTTTTTTCTCCTTTTTAACCACAGTCGATGTATTTAAATTTAATTCACCCAAACATAAATCCAAAATGGTAGTTAATAGGGTATGTTTATTTTACATATGTTGTTGTTATGGGAAAAGCATTGGGCCACATAATCCTATTTTGGATTATGTGGCTTTATGCCGTCTTTGATAAAAAAGATTAGAAGCAAGAATAATTTGCATTAAGAATGGAAAAAAAAATGAAAGACAAATACATTAATCCGTTTGTTAAGAACATAAACGAATATAAAAGAGATATCGACATTCTGGGTAATTACATGAAAGAATGTGTAAACTATTTACACATTAGTACAGGTAGGCCAATTATTGAATGCCGAGATTTTGTAAATAAACAACTCTCTACTGAAGGAAAATTTCCTTTTACAGATCCACAAGTTGTTTATTTAGATAGAATGACAAATGGTGACCGAGAGAAAAACACAACAACTCTATCTAAATACATTAAAGAAACTGTAGCAGCAAAAGAATTAATTGCACCTACTTTTACAACATACCTGCATCCAAGTATTAATACATCACTATTAGCGACATACATTAGCGAAAATGTAAAAGCACGTAGTGTCGCAAAAAAAGCAATGTTTGCGGCTGAGACTGCGGGCGATATGTTATTAGCCAACATAAAGAAAATTGAACAGACTAACAAAAAACTCGCAAATAATTCTGTATCTGGCGCACATGTATCACCTAGTAATCCTTTATATAATTCCACTGCACATTCTACTCTAACTAGTAATTGTAGAAGTACTGCTGGGTATGGTAATGCAAATAACGAAAAAATGTTAAGTGGTAACCGGCATTATTGGAGTCATGATATTGTTTTAAATAATATTGTATCTATAATAACACATACAGATTACGAGCAACTTGAAAAAATAGTTACATTGAATAATATACATCTACCATCGGTTAAAGAAACACTAGAATGTATTAAATATTCTACATCACTATACTGGTGGGAAGAAAATTACTTTAAGAAAATAGAAACTTTTGTTTCTAAATTAACACCGCTTCAATGTGCTGCTTTTGTTTATACTGGCGATTTATATCATTTAAAAAAGTACAACGAAAAGTTTATAAGAAATTTTATAAAAACAATATCTTTAAAAATAAAAGGTACTCATCCGGACCCAGATAAACAAATAAATGAAACTAGTGAATCTATATTAAATTTAGCACATCAAATTTGTGCTAATGAAACTAAAGGTATTGGTAAAAAATACACAAGCATCAAGGGCACTGAAGCTTATCATACTTTAGCTTTAACTGTCCTTAATATAGAAACTATATTAATGCATCATTCAGATTTAATCAAAGTATTCTTTGTAAGTGATAATGTGCCAGCTAGTATGGCGTATTTTCCGGAAAGTATTAGAAGGAATGTATTAACTGGTGATACAGACTCTACGATTTTTACGGTGCAAGATTGGGTCATTTGGTATAAAGGTGAAGCTATTTTTGATGATGAAGCAATGGCTGTAGCCGCAGCAGTTGTGTTTTTAGCATCTTCTACAATTGCACATATTTTAGCAATCATGTCTGCTAATTTCGGTATTGTTAAAGAAAAATTACATCACATTGAAATGAAAAATGAATTTAGTTTTGATGTGTTTGTACCTACTCAACTAGGTAAACATTACTTTGCAACTATTGGTTGTCAGGAAGGTAATGTTTTTGCCAAAAGAAAAAATGAAATAAAAGGGGTATATTTAAAATCATCTAACTCCCCAAAAGAGATTAACAAAAAAGCAGTTGTAATGATGGAGAGTATTATGCAAACCGTTATTGACGGAAATAAAATATCTATAATTAAATATCTTAAATATGTAGCAGATATTGAGAGGGAGATTATGGTATCTATCCATAAAGGGGAATTTACATATCTTAAAACAGGTATCATTAAAGACACTGCAAGTTATGCAAACGATGGATCAATGTCACCATATCAAAATCATCTTTTTTGGCAAGAAGTATTTGGGCCTATTTATGGTTATGTAGAAAACCCACCTTATAGCACAGTAAAAATATCTACTACATTAGATTCTACATTAAGGTTAAAACAATGGATAGATTCTTTAGAGAATAAAGAATTTGCTCAAAGATTAGAAATATATATAAAACGAAATAAAAAGACATCAATAACAACATTAAACATACCTACACAAGTATTAACAAGTGTAGGTATGCCTAAAGAGTTATTGGCTATCATTGATTTAAGAAAAATTGTTACTGACCTAGGAAAAATCTATTATATCTTGCTTGAGTGCCTTGGATTCTATTCTTATGAAAATAAGAAAAGAATACTAATATCTGATTACTATTAAATATTGTCAAACAAAAAAACAACCTGTGCAAGGCTCTGTTTTTTGTTTAAAACGCATTTCTTTTTAATGAAGTTAATATATTTTCTATATAACCTTTAGCTTCATTATACAAATCATTAGGTAACATTTCACCCATCATGTAATAAGAATTATTCATTCTGAATGATCTTAACATTTGATTAATTTGGCCTTGATTCCTACTTCTTAAATCATCGCCACAAATATCAAATAAAAAGTTAACTGTTTTTAACCTAGCAGCAATAGTTGACCACTGAACCTGCATTGTTGGTGCTAAATCAGGTAACATTAAATTATCATACATGTCTCCATTATAAATAGAAGGTATTTGTCTTAGTACCACATCAAATCTTTTGTTGCATCTGTCTATATTGATAAGTATTTTATCAATAGCAATATCCATATATGCTTCATAATCCATCATTGCAAATGAATGGTTTCTATATGTAATATTTTTACCATCATTGAGTTTATAAAATTTATTGTATAGTCTATTAAATATACATAAATCTAATTGTTTAGATAACATATTCGGTAATACATATCCAGCTATAAACTGCATAATTGTTTTACCCGTTTGTAATCTTCTTTGTTCTCTCCAAAATGCTCTATATTGAACAGCTAACATAGGCACATTTATTAATATAACTGTTAAGCCTTTTTCTTTTGAATAACTTAACCCGTTTGGTAAATGAATATCTAAGTCTGATTTTGGATGTAAAACTGTAGTTACTGCAGATACATTTTTCCAATTTCTATTTACTTCTTCAAAATCAAAAAAATCATCAATTGCAATTAAAATTTCTGGATTATCTTCTCCATAAAAAATACCCCTATGAAGAATCCCTTTATAAATAGAAGAAGTCATTTTCATAACCATAGATAAATTTAAACTTACCCTATCTACATTTGCATAATATCTTTCTAAATCTAGTGATTTTGGAATTGTTAATGATTGTAATAACCTTACTAAAAAGTGATTACTTTTGACACTTAAATTAGCTGTCTTATAAAAATTAGTTACTTTATTTACATTGTTCTGAAACCCTGTTTTTATAAAATTCCATTCTGGCGGTGTATTCACTCCAACATCTAATTTTGGTGCATTTAAAAATAGTTCAAACATTTGACATAATCCGTTTTTAGTATAATGACTGTGCTACATACAATTGTAAAATAGCATACTTAATAAAAAAATATTTTAAATGTTCTATTATATAGAAGGTGATTGTACAAATTATCTTCAAACTAAAGACTTCATCGTCTTTAGCAACAGGTACTATATTGTTTTTTAATGTCAGTTAAAAAATAACTAACTGATATCATTAATTGCATTACAATGTACTCCAAAATTAGTAATCGTATCCTAAACAAATATGACCATATATTACTAATTTGGTTACTGTAAAGTACCCGATAAGTTTGCAAACCTATCTATCAATGTTTTTTAATTAAAAGGAAATTAAAATGGCTATCAATGATCCGTCTAACAATTATGTACAACCAATTGTGCAAAATATGCAAAATACTAATCAAAACACTACACAAAATAATAATCAATCAGCACCTGTCCAAACACGGTCAATGTCTTTTTTAAGAATGGGGACTGTAGGTGGGTTGTCGCGTACACCTACTGCTGAGATTCTACTTAAAGCTATGAACGCTTTAAACGAAGAAGCTAAGCGAATCGTAGAAAATCCATGGGAAGTTTCATTGCTCCCTATGGATAATGCCAAGGAAACCAACTTGGCATTCAGTGGTATTATTATTGCTGTTCGTAGAACCGATGCAGTTAAATCTGTAGGCGTTTGCTATCATACACTTATCTTGGAAGGTTCTGGGGAACCTCTAACGCCACGCATAGAACATTACGATGGACAACAGATTGAAGTAATTCGGGCAACTGGTGATGCATTCGATGAGATTTATAAAAAATGTGTACATGACGCGGTTACAAAAGCTTTTCCAGGTGTCATTTGTAATGTGCAGCATACACAAGTAGTTCCACGGCATTTTGATTTTGAAAATAAAGATGCTGTACATACATTATTATTAAATGCACAATTACCGTGCTACACGTATCTCGAAACAAGGTCAGCAGGGTTTACAGATATGAACTTGACTTTGTTTGAACGTGATTCAACATTAGCAGTAAGGATTGGTTTTAACGAACCACAGAAAACAGATTACGCTGGACTTCCTGTACGCAACGACATCAATATCACATTGAGCGCTAACTCTAATAATAGGAATAACCAACTATCAGCTGTAAATACACAAGAGCGTAGTGTCAGTATTGCAAGCACAGGTGGATACATTGATCCAATCTGGGCTCCGCCTAATAATAATCCTTATAATACAGCGCCTCAACCAAAATTTGCGGCCAGATTCGTTATTACAAACATGGAGAATGTAACACAAACAACTGCTGCATCTCAATTACTTGCACTGGTATCAAGTTTGATCCTTAATGAAAACGACAATTGGTACCCATATTTTCTACCGCGACCACAAACTGTCAACAGTAAAAGTGGTGTTGATTTACGTGACATTGGTGCAATTAATATCGAAGGTAATTTCCGTAATAACACTGACGGTTACGATGTATTCGTTGATACCAAAGCTGCTTCATTTACACCGAAGGAACTGTGGCATCTAATTAAATGTACATTTATTCCAGGTATCCATTTCTCACTTCGTGTTAGCGAATGCGGTGCGGACACATGGTATAATGCACCATTCTTAGCAGCGGCAATGAACGATAAGAATGCTATTGCTTCTATTTTACATGGTGCTAATGTTTTAACTGGTCAAGTGTTTGGTCAATTCTACGGGACAAATGAATCACCAGTGTTAATTAATAATGAACGTGTGCATCTGGGATATTATACGGGTAGCGACGGTACGAAACGTGACATCGCTGACATCGATTATCTTGCTGTTATGAATAAGGCAGGTAAAACAGATCCACGTGTTGGTGCAAGATGGACTAATTCATTCTTACGAGCATCATTAGAACCATCTTCAATTAACATGTGCCTAGCCGACCGTAAAAAGATGATCGAAGATGTCGTGGGTACAGATGTTACATATACTGGATTTGCAAGAATTGTTACATTTACAAATAGATTTACTAAAGCACTATCAGATGCTTGTATTCAGGTTGGGTTGGATATTCGTACTATCAATTCCAATATGAATGGTACACAGTACATGCAACGTTCAAGCGCTAATTTTGTGAATCAAGTTCAAATGAATCCTAATTCTTCTGGGATTTTTAACCAAGGTTATAATAACCAGTTTAATGGATACCAACCACCAAACATTTACCAAGGGGTAAATTCCTGGATGTAATGAGCATATATTAAAATGACAAAACATGTGTTCTAATATTAGAACACATGTTTTTGTTATTAAAAGATATTTTTTAATAAAGGAAGTTGAAATGGGTGTCTATTTAGCATTGCAAAATAATGACGAAATATTTAATAGATCAATAGTAACACCAATTATTATTAACGATCTCAACACTGCCACACAAGCCGATAGAGATTATATTGATAAGCTGATATCAACTAGTTATGAAACTGATATGCTTAGCAATGAGCCGTCATGTGCATGTGGACAAATCACTGGTGGGTTTGAGTTAAACGTAATTTGCCCAAATTGTAAGACAAGTGTTAAAGAAATATTTGATCAAGAATTGCAAACACATGTATGGATGAGAGCCCCTAATGGTGTACGTAAATTTATAAACCCTATGATACTAACACAGTTAAGTGTTAGATTTACAAAATCTAAATTTAATTTAATCGAATGGCTTTGTAATACAGATTATCAACCAAATGTTAATAGACCTGATGAATTAGGGCTATTAATTGATTTGGGTGTAAAAAGAGGATACAATAATTTCATTGATCATTTTGACGAATATATAGATATTTTGTTTTCGCTTAATAGACCAAAGTTAAAAAAAGATATTGAAGAAGATTTACAAAAACATATCCGAATAAATAGAGATAAGTGTATGAGTTGGCATTTACCATTACCAAACAAATCTTTATTGGTAATAGAAAAAACAGAAGTAGGTATATTTGTGGATCCGATTGTAGTTGGTGCAATTGATGCAATTAGAACAATGTGTGGAATTGACACAAAACTAATAAATTTTACACAAAAACAAAAAGAAAATCGGGCAGCAAAAACATTATTTATTCTATGTGAATTTTGTAATGATATTTACCACGATATTTTGTCAAGTAAAAACGGTTTGTTTCGGAAACATATTTTTGGTAGCAGAAATTATTTTTCAGCGAGGACAGTTATATCGTCTAATACCAAGATACACAAGTACGATGAACTACATATATCTTGGGGTGTAGGTGTCACCATGTTAAAAATACATTTAACAAATAAGTTATTAAAACTAGGGTGGGTTCCGAATAATATATTTGGTTTACTACAAGAATCTTCGTATAAGTACAATGAATTACTTGATAACTTATTCAATGAATTAATCAGAGAAAATCCAGAGGGTGGTATACCAACAGCTTGGGGTAGAAATCCTTCACTTTCTCGTGGATCACTTCAAAAAATGAGAATAACAAAAGTTAAAACAGATGTAGATGATCCAACAATCACTATGTCTATATTAGCTGTTAAAGCTTATAATGCTTAACGTATAATTAAAACCTTGAACACATATGTTATGAATAATAAACATAGGTGTTACATGAATAATAGAGTATATAAAACTGATATAAAAGAATGTGAAGAAAAACTAGGTTTTTATTATTTAAATGAAAATTTAATAATAAATAAAAACTCTGACATATTTGATTTAAATTCAAACGAATTTTGTATTCAAAAAGAAAATGCAATAGGGTATAAGCTTTTTAATAACAAGTTAGTTCATATTTTAATGTGTGAAACGTTTTTAGTTAAACCCGAATCTGATCATATAGGTAAAGTGTTTGTAAATCACATTAATGGAATTAAAAATCAAAACCAATTAGATAACCTAGAATGGTGCACGCCTCAATATAATTGTAATCATGCGTATGAGAATGATTTAAGAACAGATAACATACGTGTATTAGTTAAAGATTTATTAACAAATGAAATCACAGAATATCGCAGTTTATGGGCTTGTGCTAAAGCAATGAATTTAAATGGTTCACATATTTGGCACTGGATTCAACCAAAACAATACGGTATTATAAAATTAGATCATTATTTGTTTATAAAAAAAGGTCAAGATTGGCCTATTGTAAATATAAATAATGCTAATGAATATAAAAACGGTGATTCTAAAAAAGTTATATTAATCGATGATTTAAATAAAGTGTATTTATTTAAATCAATGTCCTCAATAAAAGATTACATTGATATTAATATTGGTACATTTGCAATTATGAAAAGATTGAGAACAGCTAAAGAAAAAGGATTAGCTTATTGCACAATTGATAATTATAAATTAATGTATTTAAATGATTATAAAGATTATAAGTTAGAAAATACGATAACTTTACCACAAAAAAGATTTCGTGGTAATACCGTATCCCCTAGAAAGCAATATAAATTAAATGTTACTGATTTAAATACAGGTAATATAAGAATTGTTGAATCTAGCGATACTCTAGCTAAAGAACTTAATATCAGTAGACGTACCTTAATGAATAGAATCTTCCATAAAAAAGGAAGAATAAATAATTATTATATCGAATACATTCGTTAGTTTTATATACTCTGTTAAAAAAGGAAATAATTATACAAGGCTACTATGTTAGTAATGACATATGTAAAATCCATTGAATTGCTGGGATAACTTGTTAAACTCATTAACTACTACTAATCGAAAGGTGAAGCGAATGTTTGAAAATAATGAGGTAGAGTCAATCAGCAGCTAAGATCCTAAGGTAGTAAAATCACATATTACTACTATGGATAAAGTTCAACGACTATCCCGTAAGGGAGTAGGGGTTAGTAATCCCGAAGCAGTGGACCCCTAGTAATAGGGTGAAGATATAGTCTGTTCTATATGGAGACGTATAGCAGGTGTCATAACACACCGGGTTAGATTAACGACCTAACTGGACAAAAGGATTTTGACGGTAAATTTACCTGCCGTGACTAAACTTTCTAATTGCTGGAAACTCTCGTTAGACTAATATACCAAAGCAGATAGCGAAAGCTAAGATGTGATGAATTCAGGTTTGAAAAATATTAGGTAGAGACAATCAGCCCCTAAGTTCCTCTATGTAGAAATGCAGTGGAAAAAGGCCAACGACTAGAGCGTAGGCTCGTACACTCAAGTGAGTGGAAACGGAAGTTACTATTAAATATAGTAAAGATATAGTCTGTTCTATATAGAAATATATAGCTGTATTAATTATACGGGATAGGATTAACGAACCTATTTGAACACAAAGGATCAGATGAATATGATTTTAGCAATGGATAATGTAACTAGTAAACAACTTGAAACATTAGCTCCGCATAAAAACATGTTTAATTTAAATTCACCAAGAACTTTATCAAAAGCAGCTTCATTACCGAAACCAGTAGTGTCGACTATTAGCAACTGGTTAAATTACAAGGATGATTATGTAGAGCCGAATGCAGAAGAGTATAATTTTCTACTGGAATTAAGTGTGTAAAGGATATTTATGGAATATGCATTCCCGGTCAATAATTTTAGCGCAGATAGAGACTTTGATGCGTTTGTGTATCCGGAAACGCATCCGTCGACTTTAAATTACCTCAGAGATAAGTTTGATAACCTTAGCCAAACATTAACAGAACCTGCTCGTGTATTTATGCAAAAAGGTAGAGATTTATTTGAAAGTTTCAATAGCAGTGAAGCTATGCAGTATGCAAGGAATTTAGCAAATAAATTTAATTCATCGAATAATATACAATTTGATAATGTTAAGCTACTGTATGGTTTAAATCAGTTTCAGAATGCAGGATTAGTTTCACAACGATGGATAATGGCCAATCCTGTTATTCGAGAAATGTATCACAATCAAAAAATAGATGGCTATAGTAATACATATGTGGATGTAGAACCAAACAATATAAAGGATAATCATTACGATTACAAATGCGTAATGGATGGAATATTACAGGACACAGATGATGGCGGATACAAAATTGTTAGATATTTTAACGATTTAAAAGAAGGTGATCGTGAACTTTCGTTAGATGAAAAAAGCGACATATTGAGATCGTGGAAAAATTTAGAGTATTTAGTTTTGCTATGCAAAGATGACCCAACTGGTCAACCTGGAGATTATTTATAATCATGTTAGCAGGAGTAAATCCTGCTAACTATTTAAAAGAAAGTGTATTAATAAAGTATGGTTACTACTTCATTAGCGACTTTATCAACATTAGGGTTTGTAAAAGACGCTATTACTAAATTTGAATTTTTGATAAGCCATTTCTTTTTGTCTGATTATAATCAGACATATTTGTATTACGGTAATGTCACCAGTTTACCGCGAATCATAGAAGAAAATGGTAATAACATAGACGGAACTATTTACGATATAAAAGAAAAATTAACTAAATATTTGAACAGGTACTATGATTCTAGTCAAATTGAAGTTTATTTAAGTGACCCGGCAAGTTTATCAGGTAGTGTATCTATTACAATTAGTGCGATTGTAATAGATAACGGAACACGAAAATCATTTACACGTATGCTTCAAGCGTATGATGGAAAAGTTCAAGCAATTACTAAACTTAATAATTATGGATAATTCAAAACCTAACCCAATTACGGAAATACAAAATAAACTCTTTCATGAAAGATTAATTTCTTTAAAGGAAGGATTTCAGGCTATGGAAACTACAGATGTAAGAACCCTACCTGAAATTATGTTTACTACATATTTTCTACCATTGTTTAGTGGTGAGACTACTGAAAATTCAAATGAATTAATATCGCAATGGTTTATTATAGCAGGTACTAATTATAGTGCAGTCAACATCGTGGATGCAAAAGGTAATTTTGTAATAAAGATACCACCGTTACATGACAGAAATGTATTTTCACCTATATTAAAGCGCAGTGAAGATATTGCTTATGCTTTCAATGTAGCTAGGGAAAAAGCAAGTTTAAGCCCTAACTTGGCAAAAAATATTATTCAAGAAGAATTGAATAATAGATACGACCATATGGTATCGCAAGAATTCATTGATTTAAAAAATGAATGGACGAATGTGTTTAAACATTACGGAAAAACCCAAGTTAATAATGTTAAATCAAAAAATGAGCATTCTGATATAGATGAATTCGATTATTAAACCACTTAGAGTCTCGGTCGTTTCTGATGTTCATGAAAAAGAAACACTTGAAAGAAGTATACGTTTAAATATCGCCAGAGCAATAGTTAGTAAAGATCCTCTAAACAAAGAAAGGATTACATATAATCCTAAAATTAAAGGAGTGTATATTATCTATTTAATTTCTACTGGACATATATACATTGGTAGTACAAACGATTTATATAGTAGGCGAAACCAACATATTTTTAAATTAACCAGAGGAATTAGTAGCAATAAAAATTTACAAAAGAGCTATGTTAATGTCGACAATATTATATTTATAATATACCCTACTAAAACGAGAGAGTTGGCTTTTAATTTAGAACAGAAGTTTTTAGATTGTTATGTTAATGATCCCAGGCTACTTAATATAGCAACAGATGCGCGATTAGCAGCTAAAGGGGTTTACCCAAATGAAGAAACTAGAGCAAAATTTAAAGCTGCTATGAAAATAAGAACTAGTAATCCTGAACATGGTGCCAATATATCTAGACACGTTAAAAAACGTTTTTTAAATCAAAATGAAAAACAAAAACAATCTGATAGAATAAAAAATGCTTGGGCAAACCCTGTAACTAGGATAAAAATGTTAGCTGCTAATAAACGAAAAGGAAAACCAGTAACTATAGATGATGTTATATATCCCTCTATAATCGATGCAAGTAAAGTACACCATCTAGATTCTACAATTATTATACGTCGCCTTAGAAGCCTTAAATACCCTTCATGGAGGTATTTAAATGAAACCACTTAGAGTCTCGGTCGTTTCTGATGTGCACCTCGGGAACAAAAGAAATGACACAAAATTTATTATATCTAATTTAGATAAACATTTCTCATGTGATGAACACTTGTCAACAATAGACATGGTTGTAATTGCAGGTGATTTTTATGATGATTTATTATCGTACCCCAGTATTGAAGGTGGATTAATAGATTTGTGGATATCTAAATTTTTAAAAAAATGTCATAGATATAATATATTAGTCAGAATACTTGAAGGTACACCTAGTCATGATAGACAACAGTCTGAGAGATTCAACATAATAAGCAAAGTACATGCAGAAGTATCACATTGTTGTCCGGATCTACTGTATGTCAAGTCTCTAAGTATTGAACATATAGATAGATTTGATATAGATGTACTATATGTTCCAGACGAATGGAGTCATGACACTAATGATACTTTAGATGAAGTAAAATCTTTACTAAAATCTAAGAACTTAACCCAAGTTGATATTGCTATAATGCATGGTCTATTTGAATATCAAATGGGTAACGTGATAAAAGATAATGTTAAGCATAATAGTAAAGAATATTTAGCTATTGTAAAAGGATTAATATTTATTGGTCATATACATAAAAGAACAAATCTTGATAGAATATATGCACAAGGGTCGTTTGATAGGTTAGCATTTGGCGAAGAAGAAGAAAAAGGTTTTCTTACAGCTATTATTAACCAAGACTACAGTTATGAGATTAAATTTATAGTCAATTATAGTGCACGAGTATTCATGACAATCAAATGTACTAGTGATGATATTGAATTTAATTTAAAGAAAATAGATAAATCTGTAAAAAATCTTAGATCTGAATCATTTATACGAGTAGAAGCTAAATATAATAATCCAATTGTAAATAGCTCAGATACTCTAAAGAAAAGATGGCCGTGTTTACATTGGTCTTTTTTACCTAAAGAAACAACTGATGTAGATAGTACAGTAGTTTTCTCCCAAGACGCTATTTATGAACCTATCGTAATAAATAAAGAAACACTGCTGCCATTAGTAATGAATAGAATAAATAAATTCAGTACTGATAGTGATATTTTAAACAGATGTAACTTACACCTAAAGGATTTAACTTGAACTATAGTGCAAATGTTTTAGCAGATAGAACAATGTCTGCATATCCTTGCAGTATTGGAACCAGTTTAGCGCTAGAGAGTCTAGCTACTGGTCCAAATCCAACATATGATCCCGAGCGAATACAACCACCACATGTTGATATAACGCAGTACGATGATGTATGGATCAACATATTTACTTTGTTTAGAAATATTTTGGGGTCAATTGACAAAAACGGTTTTAGTAAAGTAACGCCTGCTGCAATTAAAGATGTTTTAGAAGAAGAAATTTCTCTCATTAAACAACTGATCCAAGATATTTCTTACGGTAAGGTAAAATGTGTATTTTATGTATCCGATTATACTGGATTAGAGCATAAGTACCCGCATGGTAAATTAAGAAATGATACAACAATAAAGCAAAAAACATACACAGCTTTATTAGTAAATACTATTAATGGGTTTTTTAAAGACAATGGTAAGACAGAAGATATATTACATTTCAAACTAAAATTAGAACCACCTGAAAAGAAAAATGTATTAATTATTACTAGTTATGCAATTGATTTATTAAATAGTAAAAAATTTAAAAACTTAGACTTGTTGGAAAGCCACACCGGGAAGCTTCTTAGTAAAGCATTATGGTATACCAAATTTTATGAAGGCAAAAATTTAGTTAGGATACCATTCAATCATTATTTTCTACAAATCTTTGGCGATAAAAGTACTTTTCATCCATGGCCAAAAGCCACAAGAACCGAAATTATTGCTATAGCGGAAAAATATAAATGGACTTATAATACATCAGATGATCGTGTTAGGTTTGGCATTGAAAATATAAAAGATGGTTATATTGTTTCAATTATAAAGAGTATGATGTAATGAACGATTTAATAAAAGGCTGTAGTGTTTACAAATTAATAATCTAAAAGACCCATACACAATATCAATTTTGAAACAAATGATGTAATTTAAAAAATATAAATTACAACAATAAAGTGTAGAATAACACCCTAATCTTATTAAAAAAGGAAATTAAAATGTCTGATAAGTTTGAGAAACCAGAGATTAAAAAAACAGCTCTAAATAACATTAAACTGTCTTTATCTGCCCCATGTCCGACTGCACCTGGTAAATTTTCATATTTGAGAGTAGAACTCTATAATAATAATCCACGCATTGTTGTGCATAGTAATGATCCAGCGGAAATGTCCAAAGAAAGAAACTTTGGTAAAATTACGGCAGCAATGGATGCACCTACTTTTTATACATTTTTAGAATTATTAAAAATTGCATATGAATCACAAACTGAAGTAAAAAATAGAATCATGAATACTAATTTTGATTTTGTTGATGGTAAAAGAAGCAATGAACCAATTCATATTTCAGACACATGGGTAGGTAAAGATAAAGAAGGATGTGTTTATTTATCTGTTGTATCCAAAAAAGACGATAAACCAATTATTAAATTTATTGTAAATGCACCAGATAAACGGTGGCATAAATTCTTTCACTCTGATGGAACCCAATATTCGGAAGCGCAAGCGTCTAATTTATACGCTAGGAGTTATTACAATCTTTGGTCAAATCTTGTAGGTAATTTACTTGTCACGGAATACGTAGAACCACCACCGTATGTACCTGGGGGCGGTAGCGGAAGTAACTATAGACAAAAACCTAATAATCTAAATAATATTGATACAGAAGACGTTCCGTTTTAGAATTATACAATAACTAATCAACCTTACTAATTAATAAGTAAGGTTGATTAGTATATAAATATACCTAAATTTTAATAATCATATATTACTATTATGTATGCAATTATTAATAATATACAATTTTTAATTTAAAAAGGAAATTTATGAAAATTGAAATTGTTGAAGGAACAGCTAAAATAAATAGTTTAATATTAACTATAACACATGGAGATAATATTTTAAATTGGGATGTAAGTTCTTTTGATAGAAGGGCGTTCTATTCTGGCTACGATGTATTTAAATATATAAATCAATATTGGGCACATTTAGATAAATATAAAACAGAAAAGATATTTTCTTTATTTCAGAAAATAATGTTTATATTTGAAGATATATACGATGTCTCTGAATTAATATATCAATTAATCCCAGTAGTAAGAGATTTATTTGATGAGCATAAACTGGATGATATAAAACAATGGATGAATTTTCATTCCGATATTACATTCCCATATAAATTAGATGATATTTATGTAGTGGATTTTAACAAACCAAGTAGTAGAGATAAGACATATTTAAAATCAGATTATATTAATCTGATTACAATGGCTATTACTTTGCGTATTATGGTACCAATATGGGGTGAATTTATATATAGGACGAAAAGAGAGACAGGTACAGATTTTAAAGAGTTCTATGCGTTGTATCTATTAGAGCAAACTTATATAATGAATTCGGAACCAATGGAGAAACTAAAGACATATGTATTAAAACAAATACCTGATGATAGTGATAAACAAGATAAACCAATTAATGCATCGATATTAAATGGAATTGGTAGTGAAAATTATCCAACTTGGTTATTAGCTAAAGTTTTAATAAATCGGTTGTGTGTAGGTGATGTATCTGGAACTAATCCATCTTCATCATTAGTAACTTTTATATGGAACTTTGTTAACCATAAAATAACAAACGTAAATATTGGTTCATACGCAAGTATGATTAAAGCAAAAAAGTTTGAAAATGATGATGCGCATAATGATCATAATGCTTCTAGACTAGAAGGTTATAAGATCAAAACAGAATTGCCGCTAGGTGATGTAGTTATTCTAGAGGAATTTATGAATAACCCAATCAAAGTAGCGTTACAATTAAAACCAGATATTGATCTAGAATTATTAAATAATTTTCTATTTGATTCAAAAGCATTATATAATGAAAAAATACATCGGCAACAAATAACCCTAACCCAATATGTATTAAAACCTGTTATTTCACCGAGAGGATTAATGCATATAAGCAAAATACAAATTATAAATGCAATTGCTATAGCCCAAACAGTTTTATGGCAATCTGGACATAAAATAATAGCTAGTTTAATGAGCGCAGTTAATACAAATAACGAAGATGAAACTATGTTAAGTGGCATCGATTCTCGCGCTAGAATACCTAGCGATTTAATTGGAGAACTTAATATATATTATCCGTTTTCAAAAATAACAGCAAATAGAAAAAAAGGTAAGGTAGTCAATACTGTCATAGGTGCAATAGAAGAGATCACTCAGTTATTTGGACAAAGGGATTGGTTACTAACATTACGAGATGAATATATTGTTGATATCACAGGGAAAGTAAGTATTAGAAGATATAGTTGTCCGCACGATATAAAAGTATTGTTGGCAAAATTAATGTTGGAATTAGTTAAAAGTCGGTAAAAGGAACACAAATGAATTACACTATGGCATCAATGTACGGAGTCAAATCCATGAGAATAAATAAGTTAATTATTCAAGAGACAGGTACTTATAGTCAGCAATGGAAACGTCCATACATAAGCGGATTAAATCCAAAAACATTTAATTCTATTGTAGAAAAATCTTCAAATGCTAAAACTATAACACCTAATATATTAGCTGGTGTATCTACACAATTTATTCATCCAACTGCTACACCGGAGGGAACATTATTTATTCCAAATGGTTGGCAAGAAAGAAGATTACGCTTCTTTATGGAAGTGTGCATTGAAGAACAAATGGGTTGTATTGTGACAGAATATATTGTTGGTTATACAGATTACGCGGGTATAGGTAGAATTAACAATAGCATAGACCCAGAGATGAGATTCCATATTAATGGAATTAACACAACTAGAAACATGACACATGTTACTGCATTGGGAACACAAACATACCAAAATGCTATTGATTCATCACACGTATTATCGAATACAAACTATACAAATATTCAAAATAGTGTAAGAACTTACAGCATGCGGCCAGAAGATGTATACATGCAAATGGATGTAGCAGATATTCAGAAAAATCAAGATTTAGGTGATTTTATAGATGTGCAGAGTTTGATAACAACTGTACCTATTAAATCAAAAAGAACTAATTCTATTGCTCCAGTATATGTTGCAAATATACTTGATGCTTATATAAAAGCAAAACCATTAGATTTTCATGAATCTAATAGGGGAGATATTCTCCAAACAGCAATAGGGATAAACAGTTCCAATTCAGTTTCAGATGATCAATTTATGTCATTTCTTAGAAATAGAAATAATAATAACGGTGATTCTTTTACGTATAATGATTTAATTGCAATAGATCAAAATATATTTAATGTTACACAGGTAGTGCAGCTTACACCTATAACAAAAGCAACAGTACATCAAGCAGGGAGTACGTCTGAATGGGGTGCAGCTGATATGGAGACAGCTTTTGCTACATGTATCAGTCAATCTTTGCCAGGCTATATGTTAGAATGTTGTTTTAATAAGTTCTTTTTCCGAGCAACCAATAGAGATATAGGTGGAAAAATAAGTATAGTAATTTCAGAGGCTAAAAGCCTCATGAGTAATGTAGACACTAGTGATTATATTAGAGTAATGGAATTTAAGTTAGAAAATGAATTATTTAAGGATTTAACATTTAATAATCAAATGGATTTTGCAATTGATGTTAGATGTGATTTGCTTTTCGAAACTTGGATTAATTTATCAATTAACTCCGGACCGTTTACAACATATGTTACACCTAGTTTCTGCGATGCATTAATGTCTCCCGTTATCACTGATAACTATAATAACTGTTTAAGTATTGCATCTGACTTTAGCAATATAGTTGACACCATCTGTGATAACAAAAACTCGACCCAACAGATGTCTAATAAGAATGGTTTTGGTTTAATTTAAAGGAAAGAAAAATGGATATCATTGAATTATATAAAAATATACTATCTGTAGGTGGATTAGTTGTCGATAGTGAGGGTAACGTTTCCGGTTCAGATAAAGGTAGAACTATGCCATTTACAGTAGATGGTAAAAGATTAGTATTACCAACAAGAGAACATTTAAAAAATCCAGATTGGTCTAATAGAGTTGCATTCCATCCGTTATGTGAAGATATCATGAGTCCCGAGAGTCCAGTATTGGGAAGATTCCGTAGAGCAATCAACATGCGACTCAATAAAACAATTGGCTTCTTGATGATGGAGCTTTTGGATATTGCACTCAATACAGAAATGCATGGAAGCTTAACACCTGACCAAGCTAACATGTTAGTCAGTGTAAAAAATGTAGATAAAGATACACTTAAAACACTTACATCAATTGTTGAAAAAATAATTCGTAATGATGGTGAAAAGTGTTTTGTTCATTTATTTATTAAAAAGGGTGGCACTGTCGGTTTAAAGAAATACAGTAGGGCAACTATTGTTACGTTTCCATTCTATAATGAACTAATGAAGAAAGAGAAACAAATCTACGATATAACAGTTAGAACGCGTGATAGGGAAGTTTTTGCTGGTCTACTAGAATATATCATACCAGATATCGGAACAGATAAGTTTTTTGATACAGGTAGTTTAACAGATATTGCACCATCATTAGATTCATTAATGAGAGCATTAACTAAAATTGTTAGTAGAACAAATATTGTTGTAAATGATTTTAAAAATATTCTTAAAGATGATACTGATGAATATAATTATAATGGTGAATGGATATCTGCATTCGATAACTTAGATAATTATGAGAAAGATATCAGAATGATACCAATGCAAACTGGTAACAGTAGTCATCAATCTTCACAAGCTACTGCACCTGTTTATGCAGTAGCGCCACCACAAATCAATGCCCCACCAGTAACAAACTATCCAATTTTTCAACAAGTACCTAAAGAGGTGGAATTTAAGAAAGATGACCAAACTATTACAAATAGAGGAGGCTTAGATTTCGCATCTTTAATTAAATCTAACACTCCACAACAAGGTTATAATACATATCAACCAATGTCGGGACCCATGGCATTAAGAATTAACCAACAGATGCCTATGCAAAATCAGCAGATGCCTATGTATAATCAACCTATGTATAACCAACAGATGCCTATGCAAAATAGACAATTTGGTGGGTTTGGTAATATTTAAATAAAATATTTACTGACACTAAGTTAATACTTAGTGTCAGTAAAAATCCATTTATTTTTAAAGGTAAATATTTCCAGTGGCTGTATAAACACTACGGATTTGTTCTAATTCACCATTATTTGGTATTTGAAGGTATTTTTTACCGGGACCAAATTCAGAATTACAATAATAATTATTAATTCTCATTACCAGCCAATGATATTGCGGAGATATATTTAGTTCATTTAAATAACCAAATAAATCACCATTGTAAATATCCGCTTTTTTAGGTTGTATTTCTATAACACGTAAATTTAAATTAGATCTAAAATAATTTAAATGTGATTCTAATACATCCATAAAACCTTTTGTATAAAAAACATCCTCACCATTATCAATGGTTAACGAATAAATATCCATATTTTTAAACCTCTATAATCATATATTACTAACTTGGAACTTTACAATCTTTCACTTTAATAAAAAGGAAATTGAAAAATGTTAGATCATAAAATAGAGCCGAATGAATTGCATGCGGATTTAGTATCAAATTGTGCTTTCAATCCATGGCTTCAACACGATTCATCTGGTCGTGTATATATGACAAGTTCGCATTTAGGACAAATGCTTGTTATAAATGGTTCTACTGAAAGAAAATGCCAAACCGGTATTGAAAATGAATATGGTAAATATACATTCAATGTCAAAATGCCAGTGGATGGTGAAATTGTCGATATCATTGACCGGTATACACAAACATTAGGTCCAGATAGTATTAACGAAAATCCACAAACTATTGTAGTATACGAAGATGTTGCTACTAAAGAACTAGGTATTATAAATCTTGTTAAGTATTGTTCTAATCACCAATACTTTGGTTTCAAATATAAAGGTAAAAGTGGTTTAGATAAAATACGGATAGGTGCTTTTATAGCCAAAGATACTATATTTTTAGACTCTCCAAACATAAGTGATGATGGTGGATATAAATATGGCATTGAATTAAATATGGCATTAATGACACATCCTGCAGCATCAGAAGACGGTGTTTTGATATGTAAAGATGTCTTACCAAAATTAGGTTTTAAGACATATGAAAATAGAGTAGTAGAGTACGGTAGTAAAAGATTTGCTCTTAATCTTTACGGCGATATAAATAACTATAAACCTTTTCCGGATATTGGGGAATTAGTTAGATCGGATGGTATTTTAATGGCGCTTCGAAATTATGAACCAGATATTTTATCCCCTATAGAACAAAGCGTTAAAGACACAATGGAGGTGGATTTTTTATTTGATAGCACTGTTTATGCAGGTGGTCCGGGCGGAAGAATAGTTGACATTAAAATAGTGCACGATATATCAAAAACAAATTGCGCTGATATCCACATGGATAAACAAGCACAAAAATACGACCATGCAAATCGTCAGTTTTATACAAAAATTGTTAATGTGTGGCGAAAATTTCACGCTATTAGAGGCGAGTCATTAAGGATGACAGCAGAATTTCATAGATTAATAGTGGAAGCTTTATCTGTAACCGGTACGAAGTCAGATGTAAAAGTTAGTAAGCTCTATAGAAAAGCACCTCTAGATGAATACCGAATTGAATTTGTTATTCAATATGATATAACACCTGGAATTGGGTATAAGTTAACTGATATTCATGGTGGTTTGGCATTTTTATAAATTGATGAATTTAGGTATATAGTATGTGTCAATAAATAAAGGACGCATATGAAATGCCTAATTGAAAATACTTACTTCAAAAGTATTCCAGGAAACACAGAATTATTGATTTCGATCGAGAAGCGGTTTGTGACTTATGATCTCAAACCTTGTGATATTCACATTGATAGTAATGGATTTGTGAATATAGAGATGTTCGGAATAATAAGGAAAGTAGATGTTTCTTGGTTAAAACTAATAGCACATTTTGAAGTAAATTTACCTGAAAAATTCCACGAATATACTTTCCGAATTAACTTCATAAACGCAGGCAAAGGCATGATTAGGGCAACAATTAATTCGACAATGGTATTTTCAAACCCTATATTAATTCAAAATAAATATAGGATAATACCTAATTTTACGGATTACGCAATCAGTAAAGAATCAGAATTAATTGATGTTCACTTTTATCGTATTGTGCCTAGGTTTAATCGCGGGTCTTTTAATTACCCTGAAGTTTTTATATATTGTCCAGATAAGAATTCATACAAACATATTAAAGTTCACAGATTGGTAGCATTGGCTTGGGTTAAAAATAGAGATTTCTTAACCCAACCAATAGTGAATCATATCGACGGTAATAAACAAAATAACCATTACTCTAATTTAGAATGGTGTAGTTCGTCACATAACAGTAAGCACGCGTACACATTAGGATCATATGCAATCAACAAACCATGTAAGGTAAAAAATCATCTTACAGGGGAAGTATCGCACTTTGTTTCTTTAATGGACGCTAGTAAATTTATTGGACTAAAACACTATCTCAATTCTAAAATGTTAAAAAAGGGCGCTAAGCCTAGACTTTTAAATAGATACTACGAAGTAAAAGAAATGTCCGACGACGATGTAAATTGGTATTATGATAAACTTAAGGCAGCATCTTTAGATGAAGCTTTTAGTTTATTGATAAAAAATGATAAAAACGTAGTCGGCATTTTTCATAGTCTAGAAAAAGCAAAAAACTTTTTTAATATGGAGGATAAAAATCTAAATGTTTTTGAATTAATAAATGCAATTGAAAAATTGCATCCAACATATGTAATTAATTACATTGACAATTATTACTTTGAACCAATTGAATGTAAAGATTTAGTAACTGGTGATGTATTCTGCGCAGCTACCTGGGTGGACTTACAAACAATGTTAAAAATTAAAACAGATTTGGCTTCTTATAATAAATTAATTAAAACTTTTGGACAAATAAAGTATAAGCAATGGTTATTTCGTTATAAATCAGATGCGCCTTGGGATGTTAACGCAAAAGGTGTTGGTGTTAGAGGAAACAAAATAACGGCTACAAACACAATGAGTGGTGAAGTAGTTGAATTTGATTCTTTAGTAAATGCCGTCGATTACTTTAATGTAGATGTTAAAACGATTCTAAGAAGACTTAATAATTCGGAAAAGAAGTACAATGGTTGGGTTTTTCAGGGTGAAACAAATAATCAATTTGCAAAAATAAAAAAGCCTCTGTCCAAAGGACAGAAATATCCCTTAATTGACGGGAAACCCTTTATAGCCTCATGCACCAACTTATCCTAGGAATAGAGATAAGGGCTGAATTAACTACTCAGATATGGTAAAAGATATGAGGATTAGGCAATCCGCAGCTGAGCTCCCAGAACGGGAGAGAGTTCAACGACTAACCCCTTACCAGGGTGTAGAGCCAAGTGGCTCGAAACAGGGAAATTCATTATTAATGAATAAGATATAGTCTGGTCTGTATGGTGACATACAGAAGCTTAGTCGCTCGTGAGAGCCGCTGTAGCTGGGTGGGCTTAACGAACCTACTTGAACACAAACGAAAGGAACTATTTGTCAACTTGCAAGTAGTGAAGAGATGCCAATGGATGCTGATGGTAATCGTGCAGATATTGTTATGGATCCTAATTCAACTATATCTCGCATGAATATCGGTAGAGTATATGAGATGTATATTAATGCAGCTAGCAGAGATACACATAAATATATTTGTCGGTTACTAGGGATACAACCATTTTTAAAACAAAGCGCGGCTAAAAAACATTTAGCTAATATTGATCCAAATATATTTAGTTCTGTATGGATGACGTTATTGGGTTATTATAAAATAACATCTCCAAATATGTATAACTGGATTATGGAAGGTAAAACAGAATCCCCATTAGATTATCTATCATTTATCATTGAAAAAGGTATTTACTTATATCTGCCAACGGATAATCAACCAGAATCTACAGACATGGTAATGCAAATTGAAAACAGTGTATATAAACCTACTTGGGGACCCGTTACATACACAGGTAATTCCGGAAACAGAGTAACTACAAAAGGTAATGTTCGAGTAGCATCAATGTATTTTATTTTGCTAGAGAAAACTGGTGATGATTGGGCGGCAGTATCTACTTGTAAGTTATCAAATTTTGGTGTATTAAGTCAATTAACAAAACAAGATAAATATTCTAAGCCAAGTCGATTGCAAGCAGTGCGTGGTTCAGGTGAAGCTGAAATTAGAATTGATGTATCTTACGTTGGCGAACTTTTTACAGCGGAATTAATAGATAGAAATAACAATCCACGGACACATAAACATATGATTAAAAATTTACTTAGTTCTACTACACCTACAAATGTAGAAAATTTAGTAGATCGAAACATTATAGCATTAGGTGGGTCTAAACCATTAGCGTTGGCAAAACATATGGCGGCTGTGGGTGGCTTTTCGTTTGAATATAAGAAGTATATGCCTAATTGGTAGGGGTTTTAAGGTGGTTATCAGCTCTTATTTTTGAAAGTTGATAGCCGTATACATGTAATATTTATAAGCTGTTATAAGCTGTTTAAAGAGGTATTTATGAATAAAGAAATTGGAGCATATTTAATAAAAGACAAGCTTAATAATAAATTTTATACCGGAAGTTCTGGAGATTTAGAGAAAAGAATTGATAGGCATATCAGTGATTTAAAGCATAATGTTCATAAAAATAAAAATTTACAAGAACAATATAACAGTACACCTGAATTAAAGTTCTATGATAGATTTAATTTTATTAAAATACATGCTGAGAATAAAGAAAAAGCGATAGAATTAGAACAGCGTATTTTGGATATTCATAAAGATTCTAGCGTGCTTTATAATATTGCAACAAATGCAAAAGTGAGTTCAAAAGGTGCTGTTAGATCGGAAGAATTTAGAAACCGTATTTCTGAAATTCATACTGGTTTAAAACGAACACCTGAACAAATTGAAAAAAATCGAATTGGGCACCTTGGTATAAAACAATCTGAAGAAACAAAAGAAAAAAGAAGAGTATCAATGATGGGGAAAAATTTAGGTAAAAAACATACACCTGAAGCCATTGAAAAAATATCGATAGCTAGCAGAGGCAGGTGTTTTTCTGATGAAACTAAAGCTAAAATAAGTGAGGCTAGTTCTAGATATGATTACAATGAAGATTGGGCAAAAAAACATAAAGCGGCTATAGTAGAAAAACAAGGTAAAAAACTAATGGTAGACAATGTTTGTTATAATACAATTGGTGAAGCTGCATTAGCTAACGGTTTATCAAACAGTTCAGCCAGAGATAGAGCAAATTCTACAACTGGTAGATTTGATAATTGGCTTTTCGTTTGAATATAAGAAGTATATGCCTAATTGGTAGGAGTTTTATGAGGTATATGTGAGTTTATATTTAAAGCGATTTAATCGACATTTAAAAAAGGAAAAATAATGTTGACTATTGACGGAAGAAAATTGTTATTGTATACCACTGAAGAATTGTGGGGTAAATTACGTGGTAAATTTCATGTAAAATTTGATGATGGTGTTATACTTACTAATTATAAAGAATGTATTTACAGTAGTTACACATGGGACTTTCATAGAAAATATATAAACACACCTATGTTATTAAAACATCATGTTAAATATATTATTGGTGACGATTTAGTTAGTAGCGATACACATTTAAAATTAATTGAAAATGTTTTATGGTCGTGTTTCGATGCATATACAAATATTGAAACAGATAGAGTTGAACTGGTTAATCAATTGGCTAAATTAGCATACGACGTAACCAATCACCTTTACAATGAGCTTACCTATAGACTTGAAGAATATGTGACATCTATTGATATTCTGGATTTTCTAGAAGTAACTAATGACCCGCGTGTTAAAAATGTTATTGAGGCAATGCAACCAACTCAAGAATCAATTATAAATGTTTATTCTAGTATTAGTAACACTATTAAAGATAAGAATAACTTTATAAATAATTCGCTAGCAAAAGCTGTTAAATCAAACATTGTTGATATGAATCAAACTCTACAATGTATTGGTCCACGTGGTTTATTGACTGATATCGATTCTAACCAATTTGAAAAACCAATTACTCGTGGATATGTAAAAGGTATTAGAAGTTTACATGACAGTATGATTCAATCTAGATCAGCTGCAAAATCGATCGCGTTCTCAACAGATACATTACAGAAGAGTGAATATTTTTCTCGGCGACAACAATTGATTTGTCAAAACGTTAAGAATCTTCATATGGGTGATTGTGGTAGTACAAATTATCTATTATGGACAGTTAGGGATAATAGATACGATGGTGTTGGTTTAAACAGAGATGGTGATCTTAAAACAATAGCAGGAAAATATTATTTAGATGAAACTAGTAACACATTAAAAATAGTAAATAAAAATGATGTACATTTAATAGGAAAAACTATTAAATTAAGATCAATAGTAGCTGGATGTATGCATCCAGACCCATACGGTGTATGTGAGGTATGTTTTGGAAATATTGCTGAATCAATACCTGCAAAAACTAATTTAGGTCATGCAGCATGTGTATCTATGACTGAGATAATATCTCAAATGGTTTTATCTATTAAACATCTAGATAGTAGTGCTGTCATCGAAGGTATCTCATTAAAACCATATGAAAAGAAATATTTAAATGCACCAATAAATGGTAATCTTTATTATTTGAACGATAGTTTAAAAGGTAAAGATATGCATTTTGAATTTGAGTCGGCTAGTGCGTTAGGTCTTATTGATATTAATTTGGTGGATAATGTTAGAAAACTAAATACAACTAGGATATCCGAATTAAGTCATATTGCATTAGTTTTTAATAGCACAACTGGTACAGATATAATACCTATTAAAGTAAGTATAAACAAAAGACTGGCTAGTATTACACATGAATTACTAGATTATATAAAACATACAGGTTGGTCTATTACTAAAGATAATAAGTACTCTATAGACATGAGTAAATGGGATTTTAAACTACCTATTTTATCATTACCAATGCAGCATTTTCATATGGGATTACATCAATCAGAAATATCTGATATGCTAGAAGCTACCGTGAAAGATATGACTGTCAGAGATTGTACAATTGAACCCAGTGCTATGTTGATCAATTTTCATGATTTAGTAAATAGTAGACTATCTATTAATTTAGCAATTTTAGATATTGTAATATATAGTAGTATGGTCGTTTCTGCCACACAAGGGGATTATAGTCTACCTAAGCCGTGGACAACATCTGGATTAGGTGTAATGAGGTTATTACTTAACAATAGGAGTGTGGCACCCGTGATGGCTTACGAGAGGCATAAAAATTGCATCATATCTCCTAGTAATTATATCAACACAAATCGTTTTGATCACCCGTTTGATTCTATTTTAATAGCCGATAAGATTTTTCCAAATCATTAAGTAGGGTTAGGGATCTTCGGGTCCCTAATTATTATAATAAATATTTATTAAAGAATTAACATACTTAGTGTTAATTCTTTAATAAACAAAGAAAGAAATAATAAATGTTAATTACTATATATAGTAGACACTTTAGCGTTGACGAGTTGACAGATAAAACTAGAAATATTTGTTTGTCTTTTTCTAAAAAATTAATTCACTATGGATTTCAACCAGTCAAAGGCCAAATGGTTAGAACACCATTAAAAGTATTTGCAAGCTCTAATGAAAATAGAGATTCATTTAGATTTCATATTAATAATTTAAAGGAATTCAAAGAACATGTAATTATTCATAGGTACAGTTTAAATGAAAATGAATTTATTATTGAAGATGAATTTGAAGCTGTCAAAGTAGATTTACCTATTAAACCAAATTGGGTATTAAGAGATTACCAAGCGCCTATTGCAGATTGGTTAACACTTGATGAACCTAGAAATAAACTTGTTAGCATACAAACAGGTAAAGGAAAAACAGTCACTGCTTTAAACGCTATATCTAGAATAGGTTTAAGATTTGCGGTTATTATTAAACCTGCTTATACTGAGAAGTGGATAGATGATATTATGAAAACTTATGATATCGATAAGGAGGATATATTAGTTATTGCTGGTAGCGCATCATTAATGACATTATTAATGATGGCTAAAGAAAATAAAGTAACTGCAAAAGCAATTATAATTAGCAACACAACTTTTAATAACTGGATAAGAATATATGAAAAATTTAAAGAAGAAACAATCGATATGGGATATGCTTGTTACCCATATGAATTTTTTAGAACACTTCAAATTGGTGTACGATTAATTGACGAAATACATCAACACTACCACGGGTGTTTTAGAACTGATTTATATACACATGTAAAATATACTATTGCTTTGTCTGCTACAATGGTAAGCAATGATTCATTTATAACTAAAATGCATTTACTAGCATATCCATTATCGGACAGATATAAAGATATTGGATTAGATAGATATATTAATTCTTATGCAATTCATTTTAGATTTAATAAACCGGAATTAATAAAAACTACTGAATGGGGTAGTAATAATTATTCTCATAATGCTGTTGAGAAAAGTATTATGAAACATATTCCAACATTAAATAGATACTTGGAACTAATTAATTATACTATTGAAATAAGTTATTTAATGCAGGAAAGGAAAAAGAAACGACTATTAATATTTGCATACAGTATAGACATGATAGATAAAATTGTAATGTATTTACAAAACAAATATAGGTTAGCTGATATTAGAAGGTATGTAGCTGAAGATGATTACTCTAATCTAATAGAAGCTGATATTTGTGTATCTACATTGGGTAGTAGTGGAACTGCAGTAGATATACCAGATCTAACTACAGTTATATTAACTACTACAATCAATAGTCTTCAGAGCAATATTCAGTCGTTAGGTAGATTAAGAAAGTTATCAGATGGCTGCTCAACTAAATTCTTATATTTAGTCTGTGATGATATACCTAAATCACTAGAATATCACTCAGCAAAGAAAAAACTACTGGAACAGAGAGCTAAAACTTATACTGAAGTACATTCAGGTAGAGTTATTTAACACAATTAAGGTACAAAATGTTTAACAATGAAAATCTTTTAATATCCCAGATGGTTGTAAAAGATAAGAAATTTCTAAAACATATGTTAAAGACTATCGTTTAAACAAAAAGGAAGATTAACATGAAGATACATCACAAAGGAATACCTGTTATGAATAGACCCATTCAAGTAACTTGCTTGGATGAGTTAATGATAGAAATGTTAATGTGCGCGCCGCCGCCGTATACTGTATATACAAACGAGTTTGGTTTAAAGAAAGCCAGACTTAATAATGGAGCATATATATACAAATTTATATCTGGAGCGGATTTATGTTGCACAAATGTAAAAAATGAGTATGAGATATATCATAATGTTTACAACGGTAATGCTGCCGTTGCTGAACTTAAAATGTTAGATTCTTTAAGAATTGCTAAAAAACATTTTAATGAAATGGTGGAACTCAACCAAATAATTAAACATTTATCTTTAAAATCCACATTAGTTCCAATTTAAAAAAATCGTATTCTAGAATTTTTCGGTCATATATAATTAATGTGAATATGGGGTAAACCTGAACTATCCTTTGGAAATGAGATGTAACTTTTATCTAAAACTGATTAAAGTGTTTATCAAAACTTCCCTACTGGTCTATCAAGACATCCGTATTCTGAATGCTAACTAAAGATCGGGATATCAGTTAGTAAAAATGTTTGCCAGTATTCTAAGCAACATGCTTATAGAAACTGCGCCCCGATATTAGCCTGAGAAACTTAATACGGGAAAAGACTCTCCTGCAGTACATTCCCCTAAAAAGGAATGTACTGTGGAAGATTTTTTTTTATTTTTTATTCATTGTATCTAAAATTTCACTTGTTTTATCATACTCTTTTTGTAACCTATTTGTACAATCTGCCATGATATATGTTGCGATATCGTGAGGTAAATCAAGGTAATCTAATAAAGATAAACCATAATGCGAATAGACTTTTCTATCTGCATATAGTTTAATTAATTCATATAGTCTACTTCCATCGCAGATATTTTCTGCGTTATGTAAAGCTATACTAGATAACGGTCGTTTGAGATTAGGGTCTGAAATACTTTGTTCATATATCTCTTGTGAGATATAATCATGTATACCATTCGAATTCTCATACGCTTGTTGTAATATAGCTTTACTAGAAACAATATCTGTTTTTTTTACCCCTTCAAGTACTTTAAATAATAAGCAATCTTCTTCAATTTCCAGACCGAAGTCAGCTTGACTTACATGTACCTCATTTAACGTGCTTCGATCTTTTTCAGGCGTGAAATGAGTAATGTAAAAAAAGTTTGAATAACATCAATCGGAATTAATTTAGGATGATGAACATGTTCTTTTGAAGATGTTTGTTCTCCACCGCAATTCGGACATTTGAATGTAGGAATTGCAACTAATGAGATAACAGAATTATCTAAGTACTCCGCCACCATTTTCATAAAATTTGTTCTAAGTTTATCACTAGCAGTTAGATCATTAAGAACTTCTTCTATTGTATCGATATCATCGTAGACATCGCCAGCTACTTCAATTGATTCTACAAAATGTGCATATTGGCGCATTGCTGTAGCTTTTGCTTGAGATAGTAAATACTCATCTCGTTTGGCTTCATCTTTAATTAAAGATTTACTATAGTTTTCTTCAATTCCGTTTACCCACCTATATCCAGAATCAATATGTTCCACGATCGTAGGTAGTTTAATAATCATGCTTACTGAATCAGATAAATCTATTTTCTTTTTTTGTCCACGGATAAAATCATCAGTGTACTTTTTAACACTGTCTACATTCATACTACCACGCTGACGTTTTGTCATGTGGTTTACTTGGTACTGTGTTAGAGATGATGAATCAGTCCAAAGTAATTTAGATAAATCTAATTTTTCTTTAATAATGTAATTGCATTTCTCTGGATCAGAAATACAGGGTCTTGTATACTGAAAACCATTAGAATATACACTGCAAGCTAGACCCCAAAATAAAACCGATAAATCAGGTGCTTTAATGTATTTACGAATATCGTCGCCTTCTGCAACAGCTAGCGATGACTCGTACATATTCTCTATGCAAAAATCTAATAGCACTTTCGATGCATAAGAAGTATTATTAGAGAATAATAGACCATAACTAGATCTACCGAGCGAGATTTTTTCAGATGTAATTTGACGATACAATTCTAACAAATCTCCTTCACTAGGTGCTTTAATTCTGATCCAGAAACCACTATGCCATAAAGGTATATTAAATATTACACCTAATTTTAAAGCTTGTCTGATGCGTAATCTAGCTCTTTCTCCTGTAAACTTTGTACCATCATTTGTTTTAAATGATGGAGCACTAGCAGTTAGAACACCTTGAGGTGAAGTTACACCTTGAACAAAATCAGAGTCGTCTCTATCTACAGTCCTATTTAAACCATCACCATAGACAACTGTTTCCATACCAGCATTAACTGCACCAATCCACTCTTTACCTTGCTGTGTTTCAGCAAGTCGTGTTCGTGGGATATCTTTGATAATTGCTTCTGTTATTTTACCTGTATTTGCTGGTAAAAAAGCTGTTTCATTATCATAACTAAACTCATCTTCTAATTTTTCAGAGTACGGAACTTGGACAATAAAGTTTTGTTTGGTTTTTAATGGTTCAACTGTAGATGTTTTTTCTTCAGTTATAATTGGTTGTTTTTCAATTAACGGAATTGGTTCTTCTTTTTCGGATAACGTAAATGGTGCCGGTGTTTCTTGAATATCTGGAGTGTTGATCATTCTGATGCCTCAGTATTTTGGTTAATTTCTGGTAATGTAACTACATTTGGTTGATAAGAATTTTCGCTGATATTAGTTGTTTTAATCTCAACATCAGTAACAACATTTGGGTTCATTAAATTCATTTCATTATCTACTAGTTCATTAATTATCCCTATTTGTTCTAATATATGTGCCATTGTTGGTATTATATTAGCTTCATAAATCTCTAATGCATCTGCATATTCTCCGTGTATATGCAATAATTCAATATGTTCATCGGGTGTAACTGTACCTCCTAATTTATCAGAATGCTTAGCATATATAGAAGTTAATCTATCGCTATGCTCAGCTATATCTTTTGTAAGGATTGTAATATTATTAGCTAAAGCTATAGGGTCATCAAGTTTTTTTACTTTTGTTTCATCTTTAACAAAATCAACTAGATTATCTCTTAAAGTACCCTCTACTTTTGCAATAGCTTCTACACATTGTACATAATGATTTCTTGCGTCATCCCAAAAATTGTTTGTTGGTCTATTCAATTCTAGTTCTTTTCTATTTTTATCCAACACTCTTTTGTGTATTTTTGATAGTGATTTTGCTGCCATGAAATTCCTAAATAAGAATTAATTTTAAATACGGTTTGACAATGATTTGACAAGCCGACGCATATTGGTACAAACAATAGTTATATATGTTTTATTTTTAAATGTGAGATTTATGATCTACGATGAATTAAGAAACTATTTGATATATGTTAGCAGTAGTGAAACTGTTGATATATTCGATTCAGCTGTTGTTGTGTTTGAAAAATACTGTGTTCCAAATTACATGGATTTATTTGATGGAACAGTTTCAAATAATAATACACACGGACCTGAAACAATTTTAGATTGTTTATATAATGATTTACGTTTAATACTTACATCATTATTAACAATACAAGGAGTAGAATTAAAAGAAGATATTATGGTATCCCAACTAGTGGATATAGTTAATGCTTTATTTGAATTACCATATTACTTTGATAAAATAATAATTAAAGACATTGTGTCTACGGATGAGCCAGATGAAATTAAATTTTGTCAACTAATTAGCTTATTAACAAGATATAAAACGGAAGAAATTTTATCATTTTTATCTCATATAGATGAAACTTTCATAGATAATTTTAAACAACAAATTAAACTCATTGAAGATACTTCTACAACAATTGATATTAAAGATCATATTGGAATGTATGCTAAGTACAAAGAACTCGTATTACGTAAAGAAAATAGTTACTGTGATAAATTTTTTATACGAATTCAAACAATCGGATTACCGTATGAAGATTATATTAATCAGTATATGATAGATAAAAAAGAATATTTGCACGACTCAAGTGCTGCTTATATTGAAACAGTAGCAAAAGATTTAATGGGTTTAACTATATTGTCAAGTGATGGATTAGGTAACCCGCTAATGACAATTAGGAAATATCTAGGTAATATATATACAGATATTAACATATCCACAAAAGTTGATATTGCTGTATCAAAAATACTTTTCAAATTTACTGGATAAAATAAATGAGAAAAACTATATTTCAATATGCAGAAGAATCTTTAGAAGAATCACCTAAAGTATTAGAAGAAAACAATAAACCTACAGGTGTAGCTTTTAATGAAAAAGAGTATGTTTTTTATGCAAGAATGACCGATGATACTATATTAGATAAAGCACAAAGTTTTACAATACAAGAACAATGGGAAATAAAAATACCTAAAAGTAATGAAAACGCAAAATCAGGCAGAATCCGAATTAGGCGTATTGATGATAAAGGTACAGTGAGTTTTGTATTAACCACAAAAATAAAACTAGATATTGGCGAACAAGAAGTTGAATTAACAGCTAGTGAAGATGCTTTTAAACAATTCAAACTTTTAGCCAGTAGCGGAATGCATAAGAAAAGATATATATTTCCAATTGAAAACACTGATCTTAAATGGGAAATTGATGTATTCTTTTTGTCAGATATGAAAATGTCAGATTATGTTAAAATAGATTTAGAGGTAAAAGATAATTTAAATAAAATACCGCCATTACCACCAGGGTTTACAGATATTATTTACAATCAAAAAAGTAAATTAACTGAAGCGGAAAAGAAAAAAATTCAGGGTTTATATGATGCTATTTTTCGAAAGAAGAATGAGTATCTTGAACAGTCGTCAATTTAATTTTTATTGGAGTTTATATAAATGAGTAATCTTATTAGATCTAGAAATCGTCTACCATTTGATTTTCAAGATGGATTAAAAGTAGCCGGTGTGGATATTTCGCAATTAATAGCACAACTTATTGAGATTAGTCCTAGCCGAGTGATTCTTAACAATACCAATATTGTTAATGGTTTAGGTTATACACCGGTTAATAAAGCTGGTGATACAATGTCAGGTAGTTTGACAATCAATGGCAATCTTATCGCAACTGGAGATGTAACGGCATATTCAGACGAAAAACTAAAAAATGATTGGAAAAATTTACCCGATGATTTTTTACTAAAACTAAGCAATGTAAAATCAGGTACATACAACAGAATAGATACTAATACAAGACAAGCCGGTGTATCTGCTCAAAGTTTAAAAGAAGTGCTACCGGAGTGTGTTGTTGGAAATGATACTTTATCGGTTTCATATGGTCCGGCGGCATTGGTATCTACTATTGCATTAGCGAAAAAATGTATAGATTTAGAAAATCGATTAATACAAAGTAATAGCAATATGGATATACTTTTAGACATGGTTAAGGATATGCATGTCAGGTTAAATGCAATTTCAGATTAATGGGATTAATAAAAAAAAAAGGATAAAAAATGACTCTACAGTATACGGGACCAATCTCATTAAATGACATTAATGTTGAGTTGGTTCTCAATGGTTTAATACGATTGAGTGGGACTCCATGTAGAGATCTACTCGATGTCCCAATAGGAACTATATCTTTATCTAATGCATACGGAAAAAGCAGAAGAACATCTACATATAGATTAAATGCAAATGCAAATACTGTAACGGAAAGGGACGTAATAACATTTACTGTTATTACGACCAATGTCCCGAATTATACATTACTACACTGGATGCTTACACCTAACAGTGTAGCAAACAGTGTAGATTTTACAGGTATACCAATCGGTGATGTAAGAATAGTGAATAACAGAGCTGTTTTTACTTTATCTTTATTAGAAGATATGCTTACAGAAGGTTTAGAATCTTTTACAATTAGTCTATATGAAATATTAGGTACACCTTAATTACTGCTAGTGCATCTAGTGTAGATGAGGGTAGTGTAATTGTATTTAGTGTAGTAACAACACATGTAGAAGATGGGACTCTCCTCAATTACACTGCTACTGGTACTATAAATTCAAGTGATGTTTCATCAGTTAGTGGAGTAATATCTATAGTAAATAACAAAGCATTATTTAGCATAGATACATTTGCAGATATAACAACTGAGGGTTCTGAAACATTTATGTTAAAACTATATTTGGGTGGTGAATTAGTAGCCACTACTTCTAATATAGTTATCAACGATACATCTACAAAAATAATTAGCACACTTCCAACATATTCAGTTGTAGCAAATACATCTAATGTTAATGAAGGTGGCGTTGTTACATTTAGTGTAATTACTGAGAATATATTAAATGGAACTACATTTAATTACTTAGTTGTGGGTAATGCAAATAATACAGATCTTACACCTATGTCCGGATCTGTTATTGTGATTAATAACAGGGGTGTATTTAGTGTTGATACATTGGCAGATAATCTAACTGAAGGTGCAGAAACCTTTATGGTTAAGTTATACATGGGTACTCAATTAGTAGCCACATCAGCTAATGTCACTATTAATGATAGTAGCTTATCACCTGAATATCTAGGCGCAGTTTACACTGTTATGGCTAGTGTTACAAACGTAGATGAAGGTGGCGTCGTATTGTTTTACGTCGTTACTAGAAATATCCCAGATGGCACTGTTTTCAACTATGGTGTATCAGGTAGTTTTCAAGATGTGGATCTATCGCCCACTGCAGGTGTAATTACAGTTAACAATAATCGCGGTGTGTTTAGTGTTGACACAAATGTAGATTATTTAGCAGGTCTGAAAATATTCATGGCTAAATTGTATTTAGGTGGTGAATTAGTAGCAGGATCAGCAAATGTTAATATTATCCAACAGCCAGTCCCGACAGCAGCACCTACTGATGAACCTACTGAAGCACCCGCTAAGAATTATGGAATTAGAGCTAATGTCACAAGTGTCAATGAAGGGCAAAATGTTATTTTCTATGTGACTACAAAATATGTTACAGATGATACAGTCCTACATTACGATTTAACTGGAACAATAGATAACTTAGATGTATCAATTACAGCTGGTGACGTAACTATAATTAATAATAAAGGTTTATTTACAGTAGCAATAATTTTAGATCTTAAGACAGAGGGTTTGGAATCATTTATAGGTAACCTATACGTAGATAATGCACTCGTTGCAGCAACAGCTAATATTACAATTAATGATAATAGTGTAACATATACAGATCCTCCTACTGATGCACCTACTGATGCACCTACTGATGCACCTACTGATACACCTTATTATTTAATAGATTGTAATAACGCAGTACAAGAGGGTTCACAATTAACCGTAACATTTACGACTAATGTAAATGATCCAACAGCAGTTTACATGTGGGAAATAGTACCAAGTAATGGCTTATCTCCATTAGATTTAAATAAATCGACTGGGCAAGTATTATTTTCGTCTGGCCAATTTATTACAAACATAGGTGCTACAGCTGACGATGGTGTTGATCCAGATGAAACATTTATAATTTCATTAAAGAAGAATGGCATTATTATTATTACTAGTAGTGTGATTACAGTAACAGAGAAAACAGTGAATAAAGTAGTTACTAAATTAACTATTGATCCAACAAATGATATAAATGAAGGTGAAAGCTTTACTTGTAATGCAGAAACTACTGGTTATGCAGATGGTACTACGTTGTCTTGGAATATTACATATGGAGGCGAGTTTGTTGATGGTGCTAAGACCGGGGATGAAACTATAAATAATAACGCAGCTTCATGGACTATACAAACAAAGAGCGATGATATTACTTCTGGTAAAAAACAAATATCTATAAAATGCGGTACTATTACTACAAAAACATATGTCTTATATACAACTCCAGTAGTTGTACCTACTGTAATAGATCTAATTATTAGACCTACATCAATATCAGAAGGCGGTAGAGTTACATGTGAAGCAACAACCATTGGTTATGTTAATGGTTCTAAATTAAGTTGGACAATATCAGGCGATACAAGTTTTATTGCAGCAGGATATAGTAGTGGTAATGAAAATGTATATAATGATTCAGCAACATGGGAGATTGAAGCAACAACCGATACTACTACGAGTGGAACTAAATCGGTCACAGTGAATGCTGGTGGTATTACAAATGGTTCTTCGGCATCTTTTTCTATTCAATATACCGCAACTGCTCCGCCTCCAGATGCACCACAGTGGGAACTAACTCCAAACGATACAGTTATAGATGAAGGCGGTACAGCTAATTACGTATTCAAAACAAAAACAGGATCAAGTTCAGGTGCTGGTGTTGGTTATTCATGGCTTCTTACAGGTCAAACTAGTTCTGGAAATAGTACAGATATATTTGGTAGTTCTTTTGGCACTAATCTTACTTACACAGGATCAAATGCTATTATTTCTATAAAAGCTACCGAAGACATGAAAACGGAAAGTCAGGAAACATTTATATTAACCGTTACACCAGCTATAGGTAATGTATGTCAAGCAGGTCTTATTATTACAGATACTAGTACAGCAGCACCACCAAGTCCAACAGTACCACAATGGACATTAACGCCAGATAATGTTGATATAAATGAAGGTCAAAGTGCTGTATTTACACTCTCTACTAGTGCAGGATCCGGCTCAGGTGAAGGTGTACAATATACTATTGAACTTAGTGGCGTATCAAATACTTCTGATTTAGATGGTTCGATTGTAACTATGAAAAACTACTCCGGCCCATCAGATACAATTACAATACCGATTAAAGCAGATATGTTAACAGAGGGCAATGAATATTTTATGCTCACCGTTAGACCCGCAGTAGGTAATACAGTCACATCTTCAATCAATATCAAAGATACCAGTACAGCAGCACCAGCAGCACTTACTTGGTCACTAACTCCATCTCAATCATCTGTAGACGAAGGTTCAGATGCAGCATTTCAATTTGGAAAAATATCAGGAGATAGCACTGGTGTAACTTACACATGGGCTGTTACTGGTGTAAGTGCTAGTGATATCACAAACGGATTATTAGCATCGAGTACACCTATAACGTTTACTAATAACGTTGTTATTATAATACCAATCAAATCGGATGTTACAACTGAAGGTGCTGAAACGTTAACCCTAACTGTTACTCCATCTAGAGGTAATCCGGTATCAGCATCGGTTACAATTAATGATACTAGTAGAAGCAGCGGAACTCCCCCACCATCATACACTGAAACTTTAATTTTAACTCAAGCATTGACTAAAACTAGCGCAGTAACAACTGATAAGGTAGGAATTATATTAACAATAAATGGACAGATAGATTCTAATACAGGGTTAACTACTTCAAGTAGTCGGTGGTATCGACTACTTGTTAAAAACACAGCTAAATTTGGCAGTCCAATAGTTGATGATTGGGCAATCTCATTGGCCAATGGTATACAATATACATCCTATCCGCCTTATAGTTTTAGTATCAATGACGCTACAGCTACAAATGGTGGGCCAGGTCGATATTCTATTGAAATAAGAAAAGCAGCACCAACTGGGACATTAGGTGACCAAGTCGGAATTACCCAATACCTCGATGTTTCAGCTGGTGCAGAAACAGCTGTGCTTACAATATCAGGTCCTTCAACAGTTACAGCCGGAAATCAAATTACATTCAAAGGAAGATCTACAAAAACAATGTCCGCTAGATGGGGGATATCCTACGTGACAGTTGGAGGTGGTAATTCTATATTTACACCTAACGAGGGTACCATATCACTTGTAGCAGGTGTAGATCAAACGTTTTCATCGACATTGTCCAGTAGTGCCGGTAATGGAATTGCTTGTAATGGTACATTGGAATCTGCCGATGCTAATATAACAGCTACTAAGGTATACACACCCTTCACAACTGTAGCTAGTGGTGGTGGTACAATTACATATAACATTCAAGTATCTTCAACGAATATTGCAGAAGGCGAACCATTAACTATTGTAGTAACATCTAATGATACTAGTGGTTCTGCATATGGAGCATACGCTATGCCGGTGAGTAGTAATATAACAATGGAAGATTTTGGGACTAGTCCAACTACACCATTTTCATCACCTATTGGTACATATAAAACTCTCGTTAATGGAAGTATTACTGATACTATTTATATAGTTAAAGACAATAAAACCGAAGGTCCAGAGTCATTTGTGATAGCTCTTATAAAACAAGGATCAGCGACTGTACTCAAAACTAGTGACACAATTACTATCAGAGATACTAGTCTAGATACCCCTGTTAATAATACATATGAAATATTAGTAAACAACAGTACTTCTGATATAACTGTCGATGAATTAGACGTTGCAAATATAACAATTAAAGTAAATAGTAATGATACAACTGGTCGATCATTTGGGATAGGTGTATACAATGTTGTTGGTAATGTAACTGTCAATGATTTATTACTGCCAGGTGCTGGCACTGGTAGTCAATTTAGTGGCGGTAGCTTTACATGTACAATAGGTATTAGAGCAGACGCGGTCACTGAACCCGCTGTTGAATCGTTCAGGCCATGTATCTACCTTATGAGTAACCCTAGTGTTAATATGACTTTAGTTCGAACTGCACCTAAAATCACTATTAATGATACTAGTAAATCAGCTGGGTTAGGTACTTTTACAGTAGGTTTAAATGGATCTAGTAGTAATACAGTGACTGTAGATGCAGATATGAATTTTGTATTGGATATATACCCATCTGGCCACACTCCCGGTAGTGTAATTCAAATAGTAATGGCTAACTCTACTTTAGGTTATACTCATGACTTAGAAGTACGTACTGGTGCAGACAGAGCTTTAGGTAACGGTGGTGTTACTGTATTCAATGTTACATTGGGAAGTGGAACACATCAAACTGTTACTCTATATGCAAGTGGAACTGGAGCTGCAGGGTTTAATGGATTCACATTTAAATTACAACTGCAGAATCCTTCTAACGGAGCGGCTCTGGCAACATCAAATTGGGTAATTGTAAATCCACCTAACGGTAATAGTGGCGTTTAAAACTAAATAGAAAGATTTTTTTATGAAATATAAATTCACATGGGAAATAAAAGAAATAAACCAAACATTGGGTAATTTCTTTGTAGAATATACTCGACTCGATACAAATAAAAAATATTTGCGAGAGTTAGCAATACCGCCGAGTAATGTAATACTTCAGACATATATTGAAAATAGCTCAATTATTCATATGTGGGATATGGAAGTGATTCCAATTCTAGATGAGAGTAATATTGGTTTAACAGGAAACAATACAATCTTTTCTAACCTCAGTATTGCTAAAGAATCTAAGAAATTAGATATTGCTAGATTGCGTTACAATAAAGAAATTGGCGGGATAGAATTAAATGGCTCTGGTATTTCGACTACACGCGAGTCGCAATCACTAATTAATTCAGCATTCACTAGTTTAGCAAATAATATTTTAACTGAAGTTGACTTTAAAACTACATCAGGGAAATTTGTTAAATTAGGGTTACCTGAAATAACAGTTATCGCCACAGCTGTTGCTTCACATGTTCAGTCATGTTTTACACAAGAGAAAACACTTAATGAGCAGGTGGACAATGCTACCACAACTGAAGAGTTAGATTTAATTATTTTTCAATAAGTAAGTTTTAATCATAAATACACCACTAGATTAAAACTCTAGTGGTGTATTTATATTAATATTTATATTACACTTGTTATGATGAAGATTAATAAAGGGTTTAAATTTATGCTAGAATTACCAAACGATTCTATAAATACAGTTAATATAATTGGTATTGATCCTGGTACAGTACACTTAGGTGTCTCTGTTATATCAATAGACGCGGAAACAAGAGAAATCAGTGGCAGTATTGCTTTTACTATAGATGCGTCTAAGTTAAATAAAAATAGTAGTTGGTTAATTGATACATATGGAGATAGATTTTCTAGAATAGACTTTTTAACAACTGAGTTATTAGATATATTTATATCGTATAATCCATTAATTATTTGTGCCGAATCTCCATTTTTTGGACTCCGTCATCCTAGTGCATTTCAAGCATTGACGGAAGTAATATGTGCAATTAGAAATACGGTGTATAAATTCGATCCGTGGAGAACATTAAGATTAGTTTCACCATCAGAAGTTAAGCAAGCAGTTTTTGCAAAAGGTAATGCAACTAAGATAACAGTGAAAGATAGTATACGTGAATTATTAACAGAACTTAAATATACAGGAAATATACCATTTGATTCATTAGATGAACATAGCATCGATGCATTAGCTATAGGGTACTATGTTTATAAAAACCTATAGCTAGTGATAATATGTGCATTTAAAGTTTTTATTCAAAAGGTATTAATATGTTTTTCTTATCTAGGTTATTTTTTACTCTAAACAAAATAAAAGGGTTTTTATTTATTCTAATTTCGTGTCTTCTTGTTTATTTTGCATACTCATATATAACTAACTATATTAATCAATCCAACTTAAACAAAATAGAAGTTAGTAAAAAAGAAGATAAAATAAATAACTTAGAAAAAGAACTTAATAAGAATAGTGCATCAGGTATAGTTAGTATTAATGCAGTTACTGAAAATGCACGAGAAAAAATAATTTATAAGGATAAAATTATAGAAAAAAAAGTATATGTCAAGGAAAAATTAAATTATATAAACCAATCAAATATTACTAACGATGAAAAAATAAATCAAAAGAGCGCTGTATATATAGATAATTTATATGCAACGTATTGTTCCACAGATGTAGATGCTTGTAACGAAACAAAAGGAAGTTAAATGAAATATCTTTTAATTATTTTAAGTTGTGTTTTTATGCTTGGATGCGCAACTAAAGAAGTAGTCAAAATACAATATGCTGATAAATATGTTTATGTGGAACCACCAGAAGCATTAATGGTAAATTGTCAAGTAGATAAACCACCCAGTAAGGAAAAATATTTAGCAGTACCTGTTGAAGAAAGAGAAAGAATGCTGTACGAATATTCAAATATACTATTGATGAGTCTAGGCATTTGTAATATACAATTTAAAGAACTGCGTGCATGGAATCTTAAACAGAAAAAAATTTATTCGCCGGATAAACCATGAATAAGAAAGATTTATTTATAAAAGCGATGAAAGCTAAATGCTACGAACGTTTAGCTTGGAGTATGGCTGCTTTTTGTATCGTTCGAGAAAACGAAGAAGAATACAAGAAAGAGCCCTACCCTTATAGATTAGTACAAACACCAGTTGGTTTTTTCTTTTGTGATCCAGAATCAGGTAATACTTTAACAAAAATCGATGATTTTGTAGCAGGTGAACCACTTTATAAACCAAAAGATAGATTAGATATTACACCTGACGATATACCTAACTTAACCCAAAACATAAATACAAGTTATGGTAATTTACTTGTAAATTGGATTACTTTGGTAAATTCTTTTGGTAAAAAAATACCGTATCAAGAAGGTCTATTTTCTATATCTAAAATAGAAAAGATGATAGTTAATTCTATTGAAGCTACACCTGATAATATTGCTGACAAAAAAGATGATGTAGTATATATTGACGAGTATGTAAAATTTGGAAATTCTGTTTTCTTTTTAACTGGGTTTTCTCAGATATGTATTTGGACTGCAACTGAAAAATCATTAGTACCACCTCCAGGATTAAATGAATATAAAGAAAAATTGTTAGCGGAAAATGCAGGTCAATTAAATAAAGCTAGTGTGATTGCAAAAATAGATTCACAATTAATGGATTTTGATAAAGAATATCTTAAAGGCGATCCAGTTAATAATTTTCTGATATCTGGTAAATCTAGAAGCACTAGAAAAAAACTCTATTTAATGCATGGCGCGGAAGTAGATCCAAATGGAAATGGTATTGATGTTCAATTGATAAAGAATTCATTGGATGAAGGTTGGGATTTAAATGCATTTCCAGCTATGAATAATTCACTTAGAATGGCTTCATTTAATCGCGGTCAAGAAACTGCACTAGGTGGTGTTGCAGTAAAATGGTTACTTAGAGCATCTACCAATTTAAATGTAACAGAAGATGACTGTGGTAGTAAAATAGGAAAAGTTTTAACTGTAGATGATAATAATAAAAAAGACTTAATTGGTTTTAATGTTATTATGAATGAAGGTAGTAAAACAGTTGTGGACGAAGCCGATGCATCTTCTTATCTAGGTAAAAAGATCATGGTGAGATCTCCTATGTATTGTAAATTACCGTTAACTGATCTATGTAAGGTTTGCGTAGGTAAACGCTTATCTTTAAATTCAAATGGTTTAAGTACTGCTGTTAGTGAATATGGCAGTTCATTTTTGTTAATATATTTGAAGGCGGCTCATGGGAGAACACTATCATTAGCTAAAATGGATTATAAAACAGCAATAAATTAAAAATAGTTCAACATAGTCTGAGTGCTAATTAGCGCTATATCTTTTAATATTAATTTAGGAAATTAAAAAATGTCTCTTCCCAATGAAAAGCCAGTACAAGCTAAACCACCCATCATTTTAAAAACAGAACCAACAGCTATTATTGCACCTGTTGTTAATCCTGTACTAGAACCTATTATTGAGCCAACTACATCTGGTACAGTGGTGGCAAAATCTAATGTACCTGTAGGTACAGTATCTACACAAGAAGAAATAAAAGCAGTTATCGAAGAAAAGAAATTGCACGCTGGTGGTTTAATGTTAACTAAAGAAGTTTCTTCTTTAATTGATAGAATAGCCGCCACTAAAAATCAAGTAGCAATTAACAACATCGAAGAAGTTAAAGCATATATGCTAGCTATGGCACCTGGTCGCACTATGACTCAAGAAGATGGTAGCCGCAATCAAGTTACTTTCTTTAGAACTATTCGCTCTATTATTGAATTTACTGGTGCAGAATTTCAATTGAGTTTTGTAACTTTATTGCGCTTATTCGATGAATTTAAAGATGATGTATTCCATGAACGTTATGTGTTTCGTTTTATGGATCACGTTGCTCTTCCACAAGAAGAGCGCTGGGCATATGAGCGCATTGTTAACTTACTTAAGATTGCTGCACCTGTTCAAGGTAGAAAAGAAGCTTTACGTCAAGTTAATTTTCAAAAGACTTTACAACATTCCTTTAGCGACGAAGGTAGAAGAAAAGTATTATCATTCTTTAATGTTTAATTAGAATACCTACTATCGTTTTCCTAACTATAGGAAAACGATAGTATATTCTAGAATTTTTCAGTCATATATCACTAAATTGAATTAGAAACAGTAATGTCTTACTGTAGGGTTCGTATCTTTGAAAGGATATATCATGTCGATAGTCAAATTTCTCGCCTCTGCGTTTAGTTTCAATATGCTTACAAGCATGGACGCCACGGTGAAAACCACTGTGTTGAATGCGCAAAGAGCGCGCGGATATCTTCTTGACTTTCCTGGTTATGTGTCAGCTATTGGACATGCAAGCTCAGTGGGGCTCTTCGGAGCCCTCCTGGGAATGGATGTCACACCTCCAGAAGGGCGCATGACTGTCAAAGTTGGGGTCGGGGAAGCAATTATTGTTGGGCAATATTCTGGACCCCGGTTAGAAGTGGGAGTAACTACTCTCCCTGAAGGAGCTACAATTATATGGCTTCTGGTAGAAATTATTGATTGATTGATCCTTTGGGGTTAATCAAAAGAAAACCCTCCGGGTTTTCTTTTTTGTTTAAATTGTATGCATTAATTAATAAAACAATATGAAAATTGGAATATTTACACCTACATATAACAGACCTGATTTCATTCGTAACCTAGTATTACAAATAAATAATCAGATATTAAAACCTAGTATTTTAGTAATACATCAAAATGGACAGGTCGAAAATTATAAGTGGGTTATTAAAGACATTAAAGCACAATTTGAAATAAAATGGATTCATACTAATGTAACACTACCTCAAGACAAATGGTATTCTATTCCATTACAACATTTAGTAAATGTGGATTGTGAGTATTATTTCTGGTGTGATCACGATGACATCTATTTTAATGACCATATAGCAGAAGGTATTAGTACCCTTATGTCGGGGTACGATTATACTATAAATAGCCATACTGGTTTATTACTGCTTAAGAAAGCAGGTTACACTTTTGATCCAAATATGCGATTTAAATCACATGAAGAAAATGGACATTCAAGTTCAATGTGTTTTAATAAAAAGTTTGCAATAGAATTACTGAGTGACTTATATAACAATAATAGTAAAATAAATTCAGATGTAGTAGTGAGTCAGATAACAAAGAAAAAATTTAGACATTTATTAAAAAATACAGACAAACATCCTACGACTGTTTATGTGTGTCATTCACATACTGTAACGTCTAGTCATTTACTTAAAGAATAAATATGAAAATAGGAGTAATTACACCTACTAGATGTAGACCACATTTGATTAGACATACTGTTTTACAGATGCAAAATCAATTTATAAAACCAGATGTAATGGCTATACATCAAAATGGATTACTTGATAACTACGAGTGGGCAGTATTTGACTTAAAAACGGATTTTGAAATAAAATGGTTACATACTGAAGAGAATATATGTACCAGTAAAGCTTATCAAATACCTTTAGAATATTTGATAGATCAAGATTGCACTCATTATTTTTGGGTAGACGATGATGATATATATTTCAATACACACATTAAAGAAAGCATCTGTATATTAAATGCAGGGTTTGATTTTACAGTTAATAAATACAGCCATTTATTAAAAGTATATTCGCACAAATTTAGTTTATCCAAGTCAGTGGAATTTATTGCACATGGACCTGGTGGTCAATGTAGCAGTATGAGTTTTAATAGAAGATTTGCAATAGAGTTATTAAGTGACTTTAAGAAATACGGACATTTAAACAGTATTGCTGATGTAGTAGTAACAAAATATACAATGCCAAAATTCCATTGCCACATTAAAGATAAAAAAGAGTCGCCTACAACGGCTTATGTTTGCCACAATGGAACTTATACGAGTAGCCATTGGTTAACTTAATAAAGTTATGTTAAAATTAATCTAAAAGGAAATTAAAATGTTAAAAATATTTGGTTTACATGATACCGATGAATCCATTAAATCTTTGCAAAGATTATTAAATGAAAAATATAATTTAGATTTAACTGTAGATGGTAACATAGGTAAAATTACCCAAGCTGCTATAGCCAAATACCAAGAAGATAACGGATTAAACGAAATAGATGAACATGGTGTTTGTTATGGTGAAAAAACACAAGAATGTGCTGCACCATTTATTAAAAACAAATATTTAAATGAACAAGATTTTTCATATGCCGCTAATGTTTTAAAAGTAGAAGTTGCTGCAGTAAAGGCTTTTGCTAAAACTGAATCGAAAGAGTTTGGGTTTTTAAAAGACGGGTTCCCTATAATTTTATTTGAAAGACATAAATTTTATAAATATATGTCTCAAAAATTAAATAGTGCATCTTTAATAGAATGTTGTAATAAAAATCCAGATATTTGTAATAAAGAACCTGGTGGTTATATTGGTGGTAAAGGCGAAATATCTAAATATATGAGAGCTAGTGCTATTAATTCTACTGCTGCTATGGCTAGCTGTAGCTGGGGTATGTTTCAAATTTTAGCTGCTAACTATAAAGAATGTGGTTATTCTAGTGTAGAAGAATTTGTAGATGCTATGATGAAGAGTGAAAAAAATCATTTACATGCATTTATAGAATTTATTAAGTCTAATAATGTATTACACCAAGCTCTAATTGATAAGGAATGGAGTACTGTAGCTCGGCTTTATAATGGACCTGCATATTTAAAAAATAAATATGATTCTAAAATGGAAATTGCTTATAAACAGTTTAGTTAATGTTTACATAGCTATCATATTCGTGACATCACGAATATGATAGCTACATATGCTGTAAACATTTGAATCCAGATTTTTTCAGTCACATATGACTATTTTGATCTTAGTATGGAGTGTCTACTTACGTTAAGGTCTATATCCCCAAAGGACGAAGGTTTAAGGAATTTTTTATGTCTTCAATTCTCTGCGCTTCTGGTTCTATCACCAATAACTTCAGCGAGTTGTTGGCCAACAATGGCTCCCGCAAAGCGGTGAGGACGTTGTTAGAGATTTGCTGCATTCCCGTGAAGGAATGGATAACACGGTGTGAGCGTCTGGACGACAGTCCAGATGCTCTCTTCCAGATCAAAATGGAAGGGGAGGACTACCAGTTGATAGTTCCTATCTTTTCATTGGAGGGTGTGCAGGCTCGCCTCACCCGTGAAAACGAGCCTTGGGATGCGATGGCAGACGGTAGTGACGAGGTATTTGCCTTGGTCACTGACTTGATGCTGGTCTACAGAGGCGAAATGCCCTTGGATGACGTTAGGAAAAAGTACCCTCAGAAAGAGAAGGATCTTTACTAACCGCTACCCAAACCATGCAGCCCTGCCAACACGGGCTGCATGTTCACTAAGATGTTGGAAAATAAACATATGTTTATTTTTTTTTTTATTTTTTTAATCATTGATATGGTTCAATATTAATGGAAATAAAAATGCTTACTAGAGATGAAATTAGAGAAATTTTAATTACAAATGGGTTTAAAATATATGAAGGATTGGATGATTTAAAACCATATGTTTATACAGCAGCATATGCTTTAATAGAAGCATACATTAATAAAATATCTGCTACTATTGCTACTGAATCTAAAAAATAAACATTGTAAAACAGCAACCTATAATTAAATAATTTACATCATAATACCTACTATCCATTTATTTTGGATAGTAGGTATTTATTTTGCATTACGGAATTTTTCAGTCGTATATAATAAATCTGGAATACAATTAATGAAAGATTAAAATGATTAATGAAACAGACGAAATATTAGTACCTGAAGAGCACCCAATATATATCGGATATTATTATATACCGAATAACATGGATCTTGTAATATCTAGAGATGGTAAAGTTATAAATTTAAATACAGGTAATAAATTAAAAAATAATATAGGCTTTGACGGATACGTAAGAACATCTTATCAATCAATTGATAAAATAAAAAGTTATAAAATTCATAGACTTTTAGCAGAAACATTTATTGGTCGTCCGCATAGACATAAAGATAAATCATTTGATATATTAGAAACTAATCATATTGACGGTGATAAATCGAATTATACATTAACAAATTTAGAATGGGTTACTACATCTGAAAACCAAATACACGCAATAACTATAGGGTTAACAAATTATAGACGTGTTCTAGCTAGAAACATACAAACTGGTGTAATTAGTGAATATGGTTGTGTTAATTTTTGCGCTGAGGAATTTGATATAAATGCAGATGGTTTGAGGCGGCATTTAAAATCTTCACTTGCTGGAACCATAACCAAAAAATGGAATGTATTTAAATATGACGATGGTCAATTATGGCCCGCGCTAAAAAATAAAAATTATCATGAAAACAATTGGGATGTAGATTATGGTGTGTGGTATGTAACTAATGTTAGTACAGGATTTACATTCATATTTCACACATTGAATGATGCAGCTAAAGAGCACGGATTTACTGTTTCCGCTGTAAGTTCTGCAAGACTTAAATATGGTGAAAGTGTACCATATAAAGGGTATTTATTTACATACGATCACCAACCAACAGCCCATATACTTAAACAATTACCTGCTAGAGCTAAAAATGCCAGAGCTAAAGGTGTTCCTCTAAAAGTAACAAACACGGTAACCGGGGAGATATTTAATTATCCAAGTACTTATAGTGCTTCTAGAGAATTAAATATAACAACTGGTCGGATAGAATTTGCTTTTATTAATCGTGAAGGTATTGTCGATAATTATAAATTTGAAAAAATTATTTGATGTTAATAATAGACAATTGGAATATTCCAATTGTCTATTATTAATTATTTTATTTTTAAGCTTCTACACATCTCTGTGTAGAACAGACCATATCTTCACCCTTCTATTGCTAGTTAGGGTGTCTCCCATTTCCCTACCACTTGGCAGGTACGAGCAGCTACGCTCTGGCCGTTGAGCCTTACCCATATCTTTCGACTTAGGGTCTTGGTTGCTGATTGACTCTACCTAATATTTTTCAAACATATCATAACCTGCTTTCGCGGATATTGTAGTATATTAGTTTAGCAAGTTATTCCAGCAATTAAAGAGATTATCTTCTGTAATATTACTATTACAGGACGCTAGTATTTGTTTTTTCAAATTCAGTTAAAAGCATATCGAGTGAGGGTAATTTAAATAGACTACAAGCGATCTCTACTGAATTAGTAAAACCACCTGATAAATTTATCCCACTCATTCTTCTAGCTCTATCTTCTATTGAATCTATCTGTATTAATTCTCTACTGGTAGTTTCTTTAGATATGTTAAAACAAATACCCCCGTTCGGGTCTTTCGTGTTAAAATAAATTAATTAATTTATTCAGCTATTTAGAAAGTTAACGAGCTACTTACGTCCAAGTCAGCTGTAAATGCTCTGATGTTTGTACTTAGATTTGGATTCTCTTCTACAATCTTTAAACCATTATCTGCCACCATGTGCGCAGGAAGCATCACGCTTTGTTTCCGGATCAGTTCGTTATTCTGAACCCGTTGTCTACAAAAGTGACAACTGCTATATGTCTCCATATAGAAAAGACTATATCATTACCCTATATCTATCGTAGGGTAGTTACTATTTCCACTCACTTGAGTGTACTCCCTCTCGGGATAGTCGTTGAACCTTACCCATATCCTAACTGGACTTAGGGTCTTGGCTGCTGATTGACTCTACCTTACTATTTTCAAACTGTGGCTTTGATTTTCATCTAGCAGTAGTTAGTAAGTCTAGCGAGTGGTTCCAGCAATTAAATAACTTGTCATTCGTTAATTACTTAACGAAGGGGCCATCTGTTCTAGTTGTTTAATTCATAAAAAGACAAATTTTTACCTTTAATTTTTCTAATTCCATGACACGTCTTTTCAATCTGGGCTATTGAACTATTTAATTCTTTAGCTGCTATTTTAGACGATGCATAGAAAGCGATTTCATTTCCATTCTCATCTCTAGATATTATTCCTCTACCACCGGTAGTCGGAAATTCTCTATAGATAAGAAGCTCTTTATCAGAAAACACAGGCCACTCTATATTAAGAGTTTTGTATTTGAAAATAAAACCATGTAAAGGTCGAGAACGAACACCGTTTACGTGTTCTCGGATTGCTGTTATATGCACCCCAGTACCATCTGAAGCAGAATCTATTCCTGAGAAAATTATTATTTCACCACTGAATATATCTTTAGCCATAACAGTGAAATAACCACCAGAGTTTTTTATTCTCTGATCGGTTATCGGCCAATCCTTTTCTACTTTCCGTTTAAATATCCAACCATCTTCATAAAAGTATCTACGTTGTTCGTTTAATCTATTAGAAATAACCTGTGGAGAAATATTAGTTTCTTTTGAGGCTTTTTCCAGTGACATGAATTCAAACGTAATTCCAGTTATTAAATTTTTAGCTGATACAGGAATTGTGCTATTAGGCATAAGTCCATAATCTAATGCATGTTGGTTATTTTGGGAATATGTTACCCATTCTAAATTATCTAGATTGTCAAATCCGGGAATTCCATTTTTATGATTGATTACTAATTTAAATGGACTTTTCGGATAATGTATAAAAGTCAAACCAAGTGCCCTATGCCGAGAAATGTTTTTTGACTTCTCGTTATCCGAATTAGCCCACGCTTTAGCGTATCCACCTTTAATATTTTTCTTTTCTTGGTATTTAGTAAAGCACCAAGATTGAAAACTATCGTTTCTTATACTGTACAATATTCCTTCTTTTGAAATAGCGTATCTAGTATAATAAGGAACATAATAAAACCCAGGTTTGTTTTCTAATTCAATTGGGCCATTATTGAAACCATAATAAATATTGATAGTATTTGTGTTATTTGGATTCTCATCGATATAACGTGCTTCGATTCTATTCCATAAACACGTTGGTAGATTAACTGAATATTTAACTATTGCTATTATTACTCCTAACTCGTAATATTTTGCACCGTCTACCCATTCTATCCAAACTTTTTTACACCTATCTATTTTTATGACTTCAATTAGGTTTTCATTTGAATCAAAAATATCTCCAAATTTATTTAGGTAATATCTTCCGTTACTAAACGGCAAAACTTTCTTTTCTTCAAAATAAAACATACGAAACCTTAATTGTAGATTATCATACAATATATATTAAGGTCTCATAAAATATGTTAAGAACAATTTAAAACCCACCCCGATAAACTTGTAGTTTCTGTATCTACATCTTCTTTCATTTCACCACTTGTAGACCCTATTACTTTACCATTCTTTAAACAAAAATGGTGAAGTGAATCGATTAAACGTTTAGGTTGACTATTGAAATTATTATAATCGCTACAACCTGAAAACATAGGCAAAGAAAGGGATAAATCGTTTGTTTTTTCATCTAACATCTCCATTGATATACAGTCAAACATATTATAAACTATATATTCTAGTTTATAATTCTTTTGCATAACCTGGTGCCATTTTAAACCAGTATATTCATCAGCTTCCTTAAATCTTAATTTACCAATATCGAGTTCTTTACCAAGAATAGCATCCAATGAATAACTTTTTTCTTCAGGTGAACCCGTTCTAATTTTCTTATATGCACACATGGCATCTATCCAATAAAAAGAAGATGGTGCAAATACACTGTGCCATCTATCACTGGGTTTATAAGAAATAACCACACCAGATGCAGTAGTTTTTTTAGGTAAACCTTCTTTATATTTAAAGTATTTGTATTCTGGTGGTACACTGGGGTCACTCATTATTTCTGCTATATTGGCACCAGCTCTATCACATGCACTAACTATTTTACCCATATCGAAAGAAAGATTCCACACAGATAAAAAATCTGGCATCCATTCATGAGCTTTTGCTATAGATACTTTAACTACATCTATTTCGCTTGGGACTATAACAATCTGTGCCTTTATTTTTCTTTTCTCGAAAATTTCTGATAGGTATTTGGTACATAGCATTTTTACTTTTTGCTCTACATCAATAAACCCTTTTACAAATGATTCTTGTACTACAGTAATAAGTTTATCTTTGAATGACACTGTAGCCATTATGATTTGTTCAGTGCCATTGATAACATCTGTTTCAGTATCAAATACGGCATTGGTGCTAGGTGTAGTAACATCCCACTTATCTTTATATTTTTGTTTAATAATAGCGGTAGATGAAATATCTGTTCCATAAATAAATGGAGATTCTTGTAATTCCCTCATTCCTTTTTTAAACCATGGTTTACCTATAGATCTAGCAACGGAATTAACCAGATTTCTTTGAGTAGATTTAAATTGATCTAATTCATCTATACTAGCCCACTCCTTCTTGGAGGTATGGTTTTGTAAGCCTTTCTTTGTAATATAGTAGTCGCGCTGAAAATTTGAAATCTGCCTTAGGTTGGGTTTAGTGCTACCGTCCGGGTTATGGATGATTTCCTTGACTACATGTAGATCATTATATGGATCTGCATTTGACTTAACGTAAGTTGCGAAGCGGCATTCTATGATGGGCTCTGGCGTTTTGGTTTCCATACTGTTTTCCTTTTGTCTAATTTCTCACAAAGAATTAGGCTTATTTATATTTTTAAACTGGGTAAAAAATGAGAGAAAAATTAATGCAATATGATATTGCAAACGAAACAATTGATTTCCAGGATGGTAAACTATTTAAGAATTTAACTGCACAGATAGAAGAAATTCGTTCAGTTAATACAGGTACAAATGTACCTATACTTTTTTCCGAACCATTTGAAAAACTTAGCAAACTTATTCAAAGTGAAACTGGGTTAGATGTCAATTTTGAATCCGGCGACGGATTCGCAGTGCTGTTTCCTACAATGAGCAATAACCATACGCTGCTTGATAACTATTATAAGGAGTTACTTGAACAATACAAAACATATAATGATAGTTTTGCAGATGTGCGTTTAGTGCTTAAAAATATGAATGCTAAAATAATAAATGGATCAGTGTCTCTAAATGATTCCATGGTTACTGGTGTATTTACTAAAATCCCAATAACAATGATAATGGTTAACACTATGTTTAATAAAAATTGCAACTACACTTCAGCCGAAGTAGCTGCTATAATGCTGCATGAAATTGGGCATATTTTTACAGGTATGGAATTTTTATCCAGAACTATTACAACTAACCAAGTTTTAGCTAGTATGACAAGAGCGTTAGATAAAACTGTTCCAAGTAATGATCGAGATGTCATATTTGCAAAAGGGATCGAGTTACTAAAACTCGATGATGATCAAAGACAAGCTTTATTAAATAATAAAGATAAAAAAACATTAGCAATTATTGTGCTAGATGCAAATATTAAATTATCAGTTAGTGAATTAGGTAAAAGTATTTATGATGTTAACTCATGTGAACAGTTAGCGGATATGTTTGCTGCCAGGCACGGTGCAGGTAGGGAAATGGTTACTGCACTTGATAAATTATACACTGAGTTCGATAATGATGGTAGTATATCTTACAATGGCTATGTTCTTCGGGCGTCTTTAATTGTAGGTTTATTTGGTTTACCAAATATAATTGTTTCACTTAGTCTAGTTGGTGCTGTATGGTTTATAGGTTTTTGTTTTATGACTTTACTTATGAATAAAGAATGCGATACTTACGATAGTCCAAAGGCAAGAGCTAATAGAATCAAGATGCAAAATATTGAGCTTTTAAAAGACAAAAAAATAAGCAAAGAAAGAAAGCAATCTGTAATAGAAACAAATATTATAATTGACAAGGTTATTGAAAATTATAGTGATAATCTAGGTTTCTATGAAACACTTGCTTATTATTTAAAACCTAGTTACAGAAATGCACATAAATATCAACTTCTCCAGCAAGACCTGGAAAAGCTTGCTGGAAATTCATTATTTGAAACATCAGCTAAACTATCTTTATTATCCTAATTTAATTATATTCAATCCTATATTACTACAATGAAATAACTATATTGTTTACTGCAACTGCAAAATCATCCACCATTTATTTTTTTAGGAATTTTAATTATGATTAATACAGAATATATAAATTTACAATCTTTCCTCAGAGAAAAGATTAAAGATGTTAGCATCAATAAAAAAGCAACCAGTATTGCTTTAGGCATTGCTATTTCTAGAATGATGCCACTACCGACATCTAATGTAGTTTCTCCGGATACACATTATTCTAATGCAGTTGTTTATACTGCTAATTTAATAGCATGTGAATTCAATGAAAATATTGTTATCGATATCGATTTAGTAGGTCAAACTGCTAGAAGTTATTGGATGATCAGATACACATATGCATATCCTGATATTGATGTACCTATGTTAGCTATTGGTGAATTTGGGTTCATATCTAAGATTAACAATGTGGGCAGATATATCAATGTAGATACTTATAAATTTTGCGACACTAATTCAGAACTAATGGTCGTTTTAGTTAACAGGCTCGTCCGGTTACTTAAAGATAAAAATACTACAAACTAGAATTTTTCAGTCACATATCACTAATTTGAATAGGTTACAATAAATGTCTTTATTGGCTGTGTTCAACGGAGTATAAAAATGATTGAGTTTGTAAATGATACACAGTCCTATTTATTTCAAAGTATGTGTGTATTACTAAAAGAGCCAAGTGAAATCCCGGGCTCTTTTTCTGTTAATAACTTCATCAAAAATGGTGAATTTGAGTATGCAAACCCGAGCGATGAGCTCATTTATATCCACCCACAGGGTGGGAAGAAAGACTGGGTTGAAAATCGCGGTATCAACCCGCCCGCCACAGTGTGGGAAGAAATGTAACATATACAGGCTACAGTGCAATTGCACTGTAGCCTGTATGCTGTATTTTATTTTTTATTTATTTACAGAATGGTTAATATAAACTATCGTTATATCTTCTTCTACTACCATTTTGTTATCAGGTAAAAGTGTTAATTTTTTCTTAATGCTACAACTATTTGATTTATCGAGAATAGTGAAAGCCTTTAAATCTTTATTACCACTAATACCGTTTAACTCTACGTTAATAACATCGGAGTCATATTCTGTCATTAATTTACTCTCAATTGCAGAAACAGAAATAACAATATTTTTTAGTGCTTCATCTAATATTCTAATAGTCGATTTGCTAAGAGAATCTAGAAGTGATTGATTATTATAAGTTAATGTATTTACATGTAATTTAACTAACAATGATTGTCCTGCAGGTATTGTTGCTTCAATCCCATTAAGTGTTAATACACGTATATCACCCAATGTAACTTTCGGGAAAAAGTATATTTTTGTTTGATCTAATAGTGTAGAATTAAATTTGATTAAATCAACAGTGATCCAATTTAACAGTGAATCCGTAATTGATTTAATATAATCAGTTACAACCGGGTCATTTGAAAAATAGTAAGCGCCATCAATTGTTAAGATATCAATATCTCTAATTAATTCTCTTTTATAGTTTTGGACAGGTATGGGTAGACCATATGAATCTGTCATAATTTCACCAATATTGTATTTAAAGACAGGTACCAAATTTTGATCTAAAATTGGGTCTCCTTTTGAATGCAATAAAACAAAAACCGGTTTACCATTTGTATCTAAGAGTATTTTACCATCTGTATCCAATTTAAATATAGATCCAGTTATAGGATCTTTTTCATAGACATCATTTTCATAAACAGCTGGTATATTTGCAGTGTACCTTTGATACGGTATTTCTTCAACAAAACTTCTAGATTGTACCCATAGGTTATCTAATGAAAAACCAAATCTAATTTTAATTTTTTCGTGTGTTATACCTTTAGCATTTAATGGTAATTGGAATACACCTAGTTCATCATCTATTTGACTCCTAACCCAACCAGATGGCATAGTTTCAGTTGTAATAAAATAAACATCCATTTCTTGTAGCAACTGACTTTTTATTTCTAATGAACTAGAAATATATTCAAATGATCCTACATTCAAATAACCATATGCATCAATATTAAAATTTGAATTAATTTCAAATTTAAACATTCTTTCTTTCGTGTTATCATCTACCCCAATAAGTGTACCCAACATATATGATTTTTCAAAATAATTTTTATAATTAAAACCAATTTGAACCATTACTTGGTTATCAAGTAAATTTTTATAAGTAGCTGATGATTTTACACTAAATGTTAACGTAAAACCACTTTCAGTTTTCCTTACTGAATAAGCAGATGACATTGATACTTGTAGACCAGTACTTACATTTTCTTCTACGAAACTTTTTGTTTCTATAACTGGAGAATCTAAATAATAAGGTCTAACTTCAAAAGTTTCACCACTGTAATCTAATATATAGTGAAATGGTGAATAAAAATAACTACCATTTGTTATTTTTGCACATTTTTGGGAACGTGGTAATTCATTGATATAATTATATTCTATTTTTGAAATAGGTTTAATAACACCATTGACGTTAGAGTATACTACATCTGGGGTTAATGTAATACTATCTGTATTAGATATCACACCATAACAATTAATAACTTCAGATATTTTAAATAATACGCTTGACATACTAGCAGATGCGGCTGTAATAATTTTTGTATCTGCTGGTTTAGGTAGATTACGTGTAGCCAAATATATACGATTTGTTACTGTGTCAATATTCCTAACTACTTCGTATCCGTTATCTTCAAGTGTAGTTTTTAATTGTATGTTTGTTACGGGTAAACTATGAACACCAATTGCATTTTGAATAACTCTACTCCTGAGCTCTAAGAAACCTAATGCGGATCTTCCACCAAATACATGTGTTGTTGAATATACAGCAATTGTTTTAAAACTACGAATAGGTGTTGTATAAGTATTATCGTCTACTTTATTAATGTTAAACCAATTTGCGTTAAAACTATCTAGGTTATAGTTACCCAATAACATATCGAGATAACCTTTAGTTTGGTATATATCTATGCGAAGTTTACCTTTTATCATATTTGTATTTATATATATTACAGGTATAGATACTTTAACCAATTTATCTAAAACGGTAATAACTGCTGTAGGTGTATATATATCGTAGACTTGTTGAGTGTGTGTAGTTTGAATTTCGTTATATACGCCCAAACTATCTTGAATGTAGCATCTTGCATAATAAAAATCATCTTCTATAGCAATATCTGTTTTAAAACCACTTGCTGATGTAATTTGATTGTAACTAGTTATAATACTAAATTGACTAGCCTCTACATCAAACTTTATATATTTTAAATTACTAGAATCAGTAATTTCTTCCCATTGTACTATATTTGTAGACAAAGTTTGCAATGGGGACACTTGTGATGTATCGTAGACAATCTGTAAACCACCATGATTTAATAACCGAATATCAATTGGATACTGTAAACTAAATACTACATCTGCAATTGTAAAATATGTATTTCTCGGTATTGTTATTTTACGTATACCTGTAATTGGTTCTAATACTAACTTTGGTAACAATTCATCTTTAAGTAATATAATTGTAAATATTGCAGAAGACGGTGAAGCAAATCGACCTATATAATCTTTATCGCTCATATGTAAATACAAGTCTTCATCTGTAAGTGATGCAGATGGATAAAGTCGCCTGGTACTAGCTTCATTTTGTTGCATAAATGCAGCTGTATTTGTAGCTGTATTTTCCAAGCAAAATATAAATGGATTTGTAGGGTCCACTATATTTACTTCATCATTTGATGCAATTCTTAAAGCCTCCAGTGCGACTCTTTGTATCATAACCGGGTTAAATTTATATTTTTCAATATCACCAATAACACTAGATATAGTTATGTCAGCCATTTTTTAAACCTTTTATTTTATACTGTTAAATTAATTGAAGATGAATGTCGTTTATAATTATCTGTAACATTCTCGTAATCACTAGAAAACACGTACCATTCTAATTCATAACCTTTTGTATCTATTCGAGGGTAACCTTTAAAATTAAATAGATGTAAAAAGCTGGAATCTACTTTTATTAGATCCGATCTTTTACGCATGCTTGGGTTGAATATTTCAACAACCGTGTTGAATTCATGAATAATAATATCATCTTGGTAACACGCCCCAACACATTTAAAATTAATAGTAATATCTTTATTTGTTTGATTAACTGGTTCCTCACTCTCAAAATTAAATGCAGCCCCCATTGGTATAGAGTATGGATAAGCTGCACCAGTACAACCAATTTTTTGCACATATTTTTTATTTGAATCTAGTACTAATCTGTATATCCTAGTTTGATAATCGATTTCATTTTTAATAATAAAATCAGGATAAGGAACTAAAATACCTTGAAACACTAAAGATTGATATAAAGTCCATGTATGAAATAAAGAAGTAATTGGATCTGATACCATGTTCCTAAAGTTAGCCGTTATATCGTATGACGAGTAAATGTCAGCTGTACTGTCTACTTGAGTAAAAACTTCCTTATATGCACCCGGTTTACTTTGATATGTATCTATTGCTATATCTGGCCAACCACTGCAAGATAATAAGTGATTCGTTAGTAAAGGTATAAAAGCACACATCGGATCCACAAATGGGGATTTAACACTCGATGTATCATTATTTAATCTTGGGTCTAGATAACATCGTATTATTCTTTGTATACTTTCGGCTTTTGTATTAAGTAATGGTATAAATTTTCTATGTGATCGAATATTTCCAGAATTTAAATTTAACTGTGGTCTAGTAAAAAAAGTTAAACCATAATAATCTTTATTAATTGGTACTGGACCAGGTTGTTGTCTATGGTCTATTCCATAAAAAACATTACCTATAGCACGATCAAGTGTGCCCAACTGTGTGGACTTAAATATATCGTCTAATGTAGTATTTATTAGTTTTGACATTTTTTAAACATTTTCTATTTTAAGGATAATTTATATGGACCCAATGACAGCTGCAACCGGTGCGATCACTATTGCAAACCAGATATATAAAAACAGAGATTCAATTTCTAGCGCCGCAAAAAGTGTTACAAAATCGTCACTTATTGACATCTCAAAAATGGCACGTGTTGAACCAATTTGTTTAGTAGATGCAGACGTAGTAAATTTAGAATATATAGTAGATATAATGCAATCATTGCAATCTATGTTTTCGGGTTATTATTTACAAGCAATTGCATTAACAGGTAACGTCGGAAACATAAATGTTTCAAAAATACTAGAGCCTCTCAATCCAAATCGAGGTAATATCTTTGATTTTGAATGTTTAAAACCTGATATTAGGTTATCACAAGAGTCTTATAGATACCGTCTTCCGACTAGAAAAAATATTTTAGCTATTACATTAGAATCAAATAATGTAGAAAACTCAACATCAACCGATGTAACAAAATCCATTTCAGAAATGAATAATCTTAGTGTAGGTAAATTGTACGATGTTACACTTAGTGACGGACAAAAACAAAATGACATTAAAATTAAAGTAGCTATTCGTTTAATGGTTAATAGGATATCAACTAATGTTATGGTTAATTTATTAACATTTAAAGACCAATTTGACATGGATATGAAGGAACGATATCATGCATGGCGTGCTGGTAGACTAGGTTTTATTAAAGATTTAATTCTTTGTAAGGATCTTATAGACAAACATCGTTCCACTTTAATAAAAGATAAATCTGGAATTTACGAGCAAATTATTAATCGAGAAAACAATAATTTCAGAGCTGGTTTATTTACTCAAAACCCTTCACTCGCAACTGCATCAAATCTGGTTGTCACTTCTAGTGATACTATCGCACTTATTGAACAAAAGATTGGGGCTAAATTTTCTAATTATAAAACACGGCAACAAATATTCGATAATACTAATTTAATGATTATGGCTGTTGTTCATAAAGATTGGGAGAGGGTTATTTTTTATCACCGTGGTATTCATGAAAGTAGTGAAGTAAGCATTAAAGATATAAAAGTATCTAATAAAAACAATGGTCCAGATATCGGGGATATTCTAAAAGCATATAGCGCTGGTGCAGGTCCAAGTCTTTGAGTTTAAAAATAAAGGTAAAAAATGAAATTTCTAGATTATATTAAATCATTAATGTCAGTATTCAGTAAAGACGATATTGTCAAAAGCTGTGAACTTACACAAAGTAGTTTATCTCAGCACACAATACCGGCATATGCTGCTGCAGTTGAACTGTGGAAAGGTAAAAAATTTAAATCATCTGAAATCAGAGATTATGTCGCTTATTACGAGAGATCAGTTGGTGTTAACCGAACTGAGAATATGGTCGGATCTATACACAATGCTTTGGTAAACTCATTAAATATATTAAATGCACTAGCTGATGATAGTAAAGTCACATATTCAGAAAAAGAAGCTAATATTAGCATGACTTACCTGAAAGTGACAACACTTAGAATTATTGAAGCAGCTGAATATGCTAATACATATTCCAGATGTCTTTTAAACTATATTTATTATCTTGAAACTATTGAAGTTAATGGTGACAAAAAACCAGATGATATTACCCCTGAAGAAGAAGCTCAAGCATATTATTCAGGTCTATCTCCTGCTGAAATAAAATGGCTTAAAGATGGTTTAATGGATTTTTGTCTATGTATAAAAGTCATGAGTATGGATGTGAGTGTTATACGTAAACACCTTGAAAATTTACCAAACGCAAATATTACTGAACTAACGGAAAAAACATTCTCGACTACGATTGGTACTGGCAAACTAGATCCGTTTGAACTAAGACATTTTAGTGCAAAAGTAAATCCATTTTATTTATACGGAATGTTTAAAGCTGAAAAACAAGCAAAAAAATATAAAGCGGCTAAAACACAAGTAGAACTAATTCAACTCAGAAAATATAATTTAGAAAAACAATACAATAAAGAACCTGATGCTAAATTGGAAAAAGAAATAGCTTATATGCAAAATCGTTTATCTGGTTTAATTTTTGAAGTTGAGGAAATGGAAAAAGAATATGTCAGATAATCAATTGAAAATTTATCCAAGTGGGTTTTATGGTTCTAGCACAAACCCACAAACATTGCCATTGGATTTGATTAGTAAAGCTAAACAATTATTTAATAATGCATTAATAACAAAAGTAAGTCCGTATACAGCAAGCTTAGATGTTATTGAATTATGGTCCACAGTTATTAATGATGAACCGGAATATAGTACATTTGAGTTCAAAGAAAATATTATTAAATGTGCATTATCTGTATTTGGTACAGAGAAATTAATTGATTGGATTGAAGCTCAACTTAATAGTCCTGAATATAGTGATAAACATGCAAAATGGATTGATGAAACATTAAATTTTGTATTTAGTTCTAAGGTAAGAGATTTGAGCCACAATAATTGGATTACTTTATTAACAGCTGGAAATAATATTAGAATAAAATCTAATTATAGCGATACTGTAAAATATTATTTATTTAACAGAGGTATTCTAGAAAATAAATGTAATATGACCATTCGTAGTTTTATACTATCTTGGGTAAGAAACACTGATGGAATAAATGATTTAATGGCATCTTTAAATGTACTATATGGTAAACGTTAAAGGAGATTAAATTAATATGAAACTTAAGCCTTTATTGTTAGACATTGAACAGAATGAAGCTAACAAAGAAATAAATGAAATAGAAAATACAGGCTCATTAATACAACCAATTGAAACAGATAGTGATTACGGAGACCTTTTAGCGTCCGATGAAAAAGGTATTATTTTATCAGAACAAATAAATAATGAAATAGATGCTGATGTGGCACTGGAAACTATAAGTAATTATTTAAAACAATCTTCCGTTAATAGTATATACGATAAACATACATTGAATATGACCAATGTTGCTATTGAGGCTATTTATAATAGAGTTAATATTAGAGCAGAAAACCTTACGTTTTCAATGGAAAATTATTCGAGTGATCCGAAAGAAACTATTCGTTTAGCATTGGAAGATATTAAAGAAAAAGCGGCTGCACTTTGGTTAGCAGTTAAAGAAAAAATTACATTGCTTGCTAAGTTCCTTGGTGAAAAGATGAATTATTTTAAACGTAATTTATCAAATATGAGAGCAAACGTAGTTAGATTAGAAAAAATTCTAGGTACAATTGATCGATCAGAACAGGCTAAATCAAAATACCTTAAACCTCAAAACTGGTTTATAGACTTGATGTATTCCGACAAAGGGATGCCAATTGGATTAACTGGTATCGGAAAAGCCATAGAAGACCTTATACACAGTCATCGTAAAATGGCTACAACCAGTGTAAACAAGTATACTAAGTGGCTTTTAGCTAATTATAAACAAGCGCAATCCGATAGTAAAGCTTTTGGTACATTAAAAATAAGCCCATCTGAATTTATACTACAGGGATCTTCTGAATTTAATCGATCTATTGGGCTTAAGCGGCCACTTGGGGATAATGTATTTTACAGAGGGAAAGAGCTTCCAGGTAACAAAGCTTTTTATACCCAAGTGAGACCTAAAGATAAAATAGGGATATCGTCTATTGGTACAATCGCGGATGTTGGATTTGGTATATACGATTATGACCCACAAAGTTATAGATTAAATAGGTTAAATTTATATAATATATCCAAAATAAGTACAATAAGTTGGGTAGCTTCAATGGTGTTAACTTTTCCACTAATTGGTGTAACAGTAGGCGCAAGTGTAGCGTCTTTAGGTCCTGCTTTGTATGCAATTTATAAAAGTTCTGCTATTGCAGAAACCGGAAATAATGTTCGAATTGATAAGAGTATGGTTTTTGAAACACTTACTATTGATCAAATTAAGAATGTGTTAAATGAAGTAAACAAAGGTATCAAAGAGTTACATAATTGGCACAATGATGTTTTTGAAAACAACTGGAAGAAACCTGAACTTGATAGTATTATTAACAATATAACTGGGTTAGATAGAATTGAAGTTAATAACAATTCTAGTTTCCGGGCATTGAAAAGATATTGTATGGCACTATTAAATCTAATGAATTCAACTACTATCGGTGTTCATGCTTATGCATTTAAAACGTATGGTGCAATGATAAATTACGCAGATAAATCACTTAAACAGTATAAACCTAAGGAATAAAAATATGAGTAGATTATATCTTTCGTTTGAAGATGATTCTAACGATGAAAATTATGAAACAGATGAAACTATTGAAAAAGAAACTGGTGAAACTGAAGACACTGAAATCAAAGAAGAACTGGTCATTGGTGAATTAAATGTCGACGATGTACACGAAGAAAAAATCGAAAAGTTAAACGAAGAAAATGATATTAAAAGAGAAAGTGTAGATGATGCTCTAACTAGCACTACTGATTTAGCAGCTGTCGCAGAAGCATTATTTCTTGCTATAGAAAAAAATGGCCATGTTGATCACACTTCCGTATCCATTGCATCAATTATTCTAGAGTCACATAAAACTAGAATGGGTTTTAAAAAAAAGAAACCAATAATTACACTAGAGAATTTTAATTTAAACAAAAATAATAATTCTAGAATAATTCTAGAAGATATTAAAGATGTGCTAAAGACAGTATGGGATGTTATTATTAGAGCCATTAAATCTTCTATCGAATGGCTAAAAAGATTCTTTAGTCATTTGATTTATCAATTAGAAGATAAAACTGAAACCATTAAAAAGCTATCTACAAACATACTCAAACAAAGAAACGATTATAAATCTAATGCTAAGAGTAGCAATGGAGTTAATAAGTCAGGCGATAAGCTATGGGAAAACAAGAAATACCATTTTGATAGAAGCAAATATTTACTTTGTCCAATTATAGCTCGTATGTTTACGGTCGGCGATGACGTGATTAAGAGCGGTGAATTTGTAAGTGAATTCACGGAAATATCTTGGTTGGTTAATCCGAGTAAATCGAGCTATCAAAAAAGTTCAGAGATCTTTAACAACATGTTTGATAAAACATTTACTGGGACAGTTAAAGAAATTGTACAAAGTCAAATAGATGGTACTGCGCTTAATAAAAAATTAAACTTTGATCCATATGACCTTATTTTAGATGAACATAATTTTATAGTAGAAACTTCTTTTTATGATAAACCAGTTAAAGCTGGAAATGTGTTCTATATAAGAAAACCATATCTAGGAAACTTTGTAATAGCTTATGAATTTAACAAGTGTTATCCAGCTGGGCAAGGACCAACTCTAAACAATGATCAGGTGTTAGAAAACATAAAGTCATGGGATATCCAAACATCAAGTGTAGCAGCAAAGAAATCAAATGATGGTTTTATCGAGTACCTTGAAGACGATATAATTGAAAATACAACTGATGTTGTATTATCGATTTTAGATGATCTTGGGAAATATCAGAAGTCACTAGATAAAATAGATACCTTTAAAAAAGACATAACTGATATCGCTTCATTTGCGCGCTCCGCTCCTGAGAATAAAAATGGTTCACCGAATATGGTTACAACTAATTTAGTCATTGCTGCAATGACTAATATTGTTGGATTAATGGATAAAAGCAGTGCTAAGTTTAACACTTATGCGATAGATCAATGTAATGCATGGTGCGAATTGTTAGAAGAAATATACAAAAAAGAAAAAGAAATCGCTGATGATAAACCAACAACTTAAAAATACAATACTTAATATTAAGTTATTATTGTAGGTAATCACCTCAATAATATGCTAGATAAAGCATTTACGTAAATTTTCTTTATATTGTTTTGGAGTATTTAAAATGGCTAGAATTGCAATTATGGCATTAGAGGGTATAGAAGAAGAAGAAGTGGTCGAAGTGGAAGACACTTCTGTTGATACAACAGAAGTCGATGAAGTATCAACAGAGATTGAAGATAAATCGGAAACTATCGATGAAGCCACTGAAATAAGCGACACCATGGGTGAAATGGCAGATGTTTTAGAAACACCAGCTGTCGGTACAGATGAACCAGCACCAGAAACATCTGGCACTGAAGAAGGCGCACCTCCGGACGTTGCTGTAGATGAAACACCAGTGGAAGCTAAAGAAGTGTCACCAGAAACCGCAGAAGTAGTTAAGATTGCTACCGAGCATTTTCTAAAGCGTCTAGGCTACAAAAAGCGTAGTATGACATATGCTTTAGAATCATACGGTACATCTAAGTCAGCTAACAAAGAAACCATTAAACAAATTCGCATTGCTCAAGAAGAGATTCAAAAACGTATCACTATTGCACAAGAAGGTATCTTAGATAGCATTAAGAATAAAATCGACATGATTTTAACAAATAATGATAAATTAGTTACCAGATTAAATGCAGTTAGTTCAGCTTATGATTCTAATGGATTAGGTACGGAACCTATTAAGGCACCAGCGTTTGGTAAGTATCTAAACATTTCAAGTAAAGCAAGCGTCACGGGTTCCGACGTTTTAAGTATTTACAAAAATGTCACAAAGAACGTTAACAATAAGGAACTTATTAATGCCTTAACTAGCGCGACAGCCGGAATGGAAAATATTACAAAAGCAATTAAAGGATCAACTTTTATTGCATTAAAGGCTGATGTAGATAAGACTGTTGAAGCAGCGAGAGTTGTTACTGGTATAGCAAGCGATATGGAAGGAACATTTCATACTAAAAGTAAAGGCATTTACGATGGTGATTTTGAACCAATATCAAAAAGCGACAAACAGAAACTTTCTGCAACAATACTAAGTCTACTAGAAAGTAAAGAACTTAAAACTTCTGTTAAACTACTTAAAGATGCAATATCGAGCAACACGTGGACTACTTTTATACAAACTAAATTTACGCGTGTTATGAGCACTAGTACCGCAGATATTGATAGTTCTAAAAATGCTATTAATAGTATAAACAATCTGGCACGCGAAGTTTCAAATATTCTAAAAAATCAGCACGATGTTTGTCATGCTGGTATTGAATACATCAAAGCATCTACTAATAAAAAAGCACCAGTAGCTGCTTAATCTGAAATAGAAATAACTGCTGTAAATATAATACTGCCTACGATAACAGCTTAACTGCTGTTATCGTAGGCAGTATTAATCTATTATATGCTAGATAAAGCATTTACGTAAATTTTTTATTTGATATTGTTTTGGAGTAATTATTATGGCTAGAATTGCAATTATGGCATTAGAAGGTATGGAAGAAGAAGTAGAAAAAGACACGCGTGCACCAGAAGAAGCAGCGGTAGATACAATTGCTGATTCACCTGAGCAAGATGTCACAGAAATGACCGAAGAAGCTGATACCGCTACCGATATTGATGATGCAGTCGTTGAGTCAGAAGAAGTAAGTGATGCACTTACAGACATTGCTACCGAAATGAGAGCTAGTATGCTCGCTGGTGGAATGGATGAACATAGTGCAAAAGCTATTAGCTTAGCTGTTGAACATATGTGCAAACGCATTGGGTTTCCCACTCATCGCTGCGGTTTTGCACTAGAAGGTTTCAGCAAAAAAGAAACACGTGTACAAGCTACCAAAATTGCCATGGAATCAGCCATGGACAAGGTGAAAGCCATTGGTAAAACTATCATGGAAGCCATCAGAAAAGTTATCGAAGCAGTGCAAAAATTCTTCGCTAATTTATTCAATGCTGCTAAGAAAAACAAGTCACGCGCAGAAACAATTATTGCTGCTGCTAATAAAGCCAAAAGTCTAGCGCCTAAGCAAATCAAAGGCAACAAGCTATTGGTTCGTGGTGGCAAATTCATTGCACCAGATAAGCTAGCATCCACATTACAAGAAAATCATAATCTTCTTAACAATGGTGTTTTACGCTCATTATCTGATGTTAATACATTTAAAAAAGTTATTAATTTAGCAGTTGATTCTCTGAAAAATGTTGATATTGAAAAAATCAATGATAACATTACTGAATACAATAAGATAGTTGAATCGCAATTTGCCTGGGGTGACAGGAAAGAAGAAGATGGCGGTGTTGAATTTACAAGCAAAGCTGCATTCATAGGTGATAAAAATTATGTTGTTAAAGCTAGCGGCAAGTTCTTTAAACTTGATAAGTTTGGATTTGAAAATACAAAAGATTTCAAAGAAGTAGCTGATGCTGAAGTTACAAACTTAACTTCCGAACAAGCTATTGCTGTCTGTGAAAATATCATTGTAATAATGGATGATTTTCTTGAAAAAGAGAAAACAATCAAAGATCTTAAAGATGCTTCGTTTTCATTTTTAAGCAGTTTAAAAACGGGTTACGACACCGATAAAACATTACATGATAAAGGTACTGGCGAGACAGATTCCGGTAATATTGCGACTACCTTAACTGCTGTTATCACCAGCGTGAATAGTGTAGTTCGTTTTACCAACATATCACTGACTAAAATTCGTAGTTATGAAATGTCGGTAGCCGGGGCAGCTCTTAGCTATGCGGCAAGTTCTATCAGTGGTGGAAGTGATAAATAACAAGCACTGCCAGCACCAGATAAAGCTCTTCCAGCACCAACAAAGTAATTAAGCTAGACGGGTAAATAACATATTAGCTCCACCTATATTAGTGTGACTAATATAGGTGGAGCTATGTTTTATATGTGAATTAAAAAACAAAGCAAAACATTGTGTGAGCTACAAAAGGATACACATGCCAAATATTATATTACCAATTGATGACTTGCAAGACAGTGTTAAGAGACCAGTGATATTTGATATCATAAGACAGGTTATGGATATCACACAAATATCACATAAGACACAAATTATGTTTCTTGGTGATGAGGGTCGAGCTGCCCAGCAAAATAGTACTATTGATAAAAATAACTTTTTTGAGAATAGATGGAACTATAATGAAAAGGTAACTATTGAAGTCGATGAAGATTATGATAGAAATCATCTTATCAATACATACATCAAGCAACCAGAAACAAATTATATTTTCAAAGACGAAGATATCCCTATCTATATCAAACCAGTTTACTCAATGAGCGAAGTAAAGATAACAGTTAAGTATCGTACTCGTGATAAAAATCAAGCTAACCGATGGCATAATGATATTCGCACTAACATTGCAAATATGCGAGATATTAATTTGCATGAAATCACTTATCATTATCACTTACAAGAACAGTTCATTGTTATTTTAAAAGAACTTCATAGATTAAGAGAAAATGTAGCTGGTTATAATGAGAGTTGGGATGATTACTTTATTAATAGGTTAACTAGTAAAGCCAGTATTATATCAAACATGTCTGGTCAACAAGTACTTTGGGCAATTGCAGAAAAACAAATTAGAGTACAAGGTTATTTTGACTTTGAAGGCGCACCTGAAAAAGGAGATAGAGATGGTGATCATGATAACTGGGGTACTAGTTTTGTGTATACATTTGGATATCAAAAACCAATTGAGTGTAATATGTACTACCCAATTGTTATTCATAACCAACTCATCCCTGAAGATTACAGAATAAAAGATAAAGATTATACAATCGAAGATCAGTTAAGAACTTTTACAAAATCCGGTAGGGCATTTGCTGAATTTGAAAGTGATATGAAATCACTTTCAATTAAAGGTAATGACGGCGTAGCTATTCCATACTTTGATGAATTTATGCCATTCAGTATACTGCCATCTACTATTCGAGTATTAACTGGACTTACTGTAATAAATGAAGAAGATAAATTAACTTTATTTGATCTAAAAGATTTAGGTAATATTAGTTTAGATCCGGTTATATTAGATTTTTTAATTAATTCGGAATACCCTTATATATGTAAATATTTTAAATCTATATTTTCATTAAGTTTATATAGAGGTGGATTTTTAACATCATCAGACAATTTAGAGATAGATCAAAATTTAATTGTTAAAAGTAAAATCGAATTATCCCTTAGAAAAACATACCATGTTAGACTAAGTTTAGTTACGGATTTATCTTATTTACCATTAGATGCAATAGCACGTCTAAGAAAATACCCTGATGCGGCTAGAAAAATCATTAATGCTATTAATACAGCAGTTATTGACTTAGGCGGACAAGAAGATATTAAAAAGAATACTTTGAGTGGATCAGATTTAGCAACCATCACTAAAATTATTGGAGCTAATGATGATAAAGAAAATCTTATTTATACAAATGATACTGCTGGTAGAGGAACTCGTATGAATTTTATGCAATATTTATTTGTCCAAGCATTTAGAAAGGATTAATCTATGGCACTCATTACTGGAGACCCGTTAAGAATAGATGGTATCGTTAAATCAAACCCATTAACACTACCATCCAGTGCTGTCAATACAGTTTTAGTTAATGATAGAAACTATAAATCTACTGTAGTTGATTTAAAATGGGAACCACGAGTTAACCTTTTAACTCACATTGAAGGTAGTTCTTGGGTAGTTGATTACTATAGTCAGATTATTACTACTGACTCTAATCTTTCTGGTCAACAATATACAAAAAACCCCGTTTACCAATCATACACTTTGATTAAAAATATGGAGATGAAAGTGTCGTCCCCACTTTCTACATCACAAGATGCTGAATCAAAATCAATGTTGGTTACAGGTAGTTCACTTTTATATCCTTTCATTATCCCTAATGAAGGTGATATGTTTATAGCCGATATAGGTGAAGGTAAAATCGGTATATTCAGAATTACAGATTCTATTAAGAAAAGTATTTTTAAAGAATCTTGTTACGAAATAAGTTATGGTTTAAATAATGATGAAATTCTTACAGTAGAAGATCTATCACAAAAAACAGTCAAGACATACTACTTTCATAAAGACTTTTTAACATTTGGACAGAATCCACTTCTAATCAGTACTGATAACGATGTGTTAATTAGTCTAGATAAAGCATATAGAAATCTTGCACACCAGTATTTTAGAAAATTCTTTAGTGATGAATTTAAAACTATTATGGTTCCGGCGCAACCATTCACAGTTTACGATCACTTTTTAGTAGATTATCTATTATCAGAATTTAATACTAGGGATTCTCAAGAAATAAGATATATTAGAAAACTAAACTTAGATGATGATCTAACGATGAAATGTGATAGTTTTTGGAAAGCATTAAAATACAGAGATGTATCTTATATGAATACAATCTTTGCAAAGTCTGGTTTAGTTAACACTAGACAATTTACCAGTGATCCAGTTTTAGAAGGTATACGTTATACAGGTATTGATAAAGTTGTTTATCCATCTGACCCTACAGTCATTACGGATTATTTCTTAATCAATAGGAGTAAACTACTAGACATAGAAACACTATCACCTAGTCCAATAGTACCTGGATCATCTAACGAAATGATCAGAGCTATTAATCTTAGAGGTACTGTCAGTACTATTATTGAATCAGTATATCCTATTACAATAGATGACTTCTATGTATTTAGTAGAAATTTCTACGATAGAACAAATACGCAATCTGTATTAGAAAGTGTAGTTTGGGAATATTTAGAAAATAAACCTATCGATTATGCTCAACTTCTTGATACTACTAAAACTTATTTTAGATGGGGTATATTAGAACAATTTTATTATATACCAATTATAATGACTTTAATCAAATCAGCAATTAGAGGATTTTAAATGGATGCTAAAGTACTGTCATCAAGTGATTTAGAAAAAACTGGATCTTTAATATGGGAGAGATTATTTCTAACATCAATGTGTTATAAAGATACTTTATCAGTAGAGCATATTAGGTTATTTGGTATGCCAACAGTAGGTGATACTACAATTGATAATGATATTCATAACCAAGTAGTTGATAGATATCTCACCATTAATCAAATGGTCGATTATTTTAAAAAAGGTATTCAGGTATCAATTAAAATACACCCTGAAACAGAGGATATTTATAATATAATATCTGCATATCTTTTTGCTTGGAAACGCTATTTAGATAATGGAATAAATATAGGTGGTGCGCCTATAGAAGATTTGATAGCACTAGATCGTTTTGCAAGTTCAGTTTACGATCATGCGGTGGAACATATTACGGAAGATTACATTCAATCTAGTATGTTAAGGTATGTCAGCAATAATAAATTAAGTAGATCTACTTTTGAAAAGAAACAAGTTATACATGAAGGTACTGGTGAAGTTAAGCGCCGTGAAAGTTTAGCTGAATCATTTTCAAATAAAATATACTCAGCAAAAACAAGATTATGGAGATAAAGTGTGGAAATAGAAAAAACACCCCTATGGAAAGATTCCAGAGATATTATTCTCAATGGAGATGATGAAGCTAAAGTCGGCTGGACTGCTATCATACATCTTAATAACGAGGAAAAAGAAATATATAAACCTATACAAGTTAAAGCTATTGATATCAGTAGAGACTATTGTTATGGCTATGCTGATGAAATAACTTGTACTCTAGAAATACCTTTGGGTAAATATGCTAGACGAATTTACCCAAATAGAAATCATTTAGAAATTACATTAACAAAGAAACCATTAATTGGTTATGGTAGAGATATAAATAAAGAAATACCAGAAAATACTGAAAAGTATACTGCTACTCTTATAGATGAGGGTAGATCAATTGTAGAAGGCCAAGGTACAGAAACAAATGATGAATATGCATTAGACTTAATGAGTATTCCACCTATTAAATTTCAACTCTATACAAAAGCAGTAGAACAAATAAGAATGATAACTGTTGGTGGTATATTTAGACAAACAAAACTCGATGATGTTATTAAAGGTATTTTAACAAAAGAAACACAAAAAATAAAAATAGATAAAAAACTAATGTTAAAGGGTGTAGATTTAATACCAATATCTAACAAAGAAAAAAAAGAACATGTTGTAATCACTCATGGAATTAAACTTTATGATTTACCTAATTATATTCAAAATAAGTATGGTGTTTATAATTCTGGATTAGGTAGTTATATACAAAATAATTTTTGGTATATTTTTACATTATACGATACAACTCAATTTGAAAAAAGAGAAAAGACATTAACTATGTTAATTCTCCCTATAACTAAATGTCCTGAAATAGAAAAATCATATAAGAAAAAAGGTGATGCTTTAACTATCCTTATATCAAGTGACACTAGTTTTAAAGATGAAACAGATAAGAAATATCTTAACAATGGTAATGGTGTTAGATTAGGTGATTCGAGAAAATTTTTAAATAATTATAGCACAACAGAAGATAATAAAACAAAAGTAGTTAGAATAGAAAATAACAGTGAATTTATTACAGATAAAAGAGATAATGAATTAAACATTGTTAATGTAACTGGTAATAGAATTACATCAAATCCTTTTGTAGTATATTCAGATATGTGTTGCAGAAAAGGTGGATTATATCAATGCATATGGGAAAATTCAAACCCTAGTTTAATATTTCCAGGTATGCTAGTTAAAATTATATACTTTGATAAAACAGATATTGTAGAGATATATGGAGTTATACTCGGTACTAAAAGTACTAGTCTTAGAATTGGTGAAATTAATTCAAAACGACATACTACAAATACAAATCTATATATCTTTGTTCAAAATAAACCAAAGGAAGTAAAATGAATACAGGAATATTTATATCGTTAGAAGGCGTAGATGCAAGTGGTAAAAGTACAATGGTAGATCACATTGCACAAGAGTTCGAAAAAATGGGTAGAGTAGTAGTTAAAACTAGAGAACCAGGTGGTACTATTGTTTCTTCTAAATTAAGAGATATTTTAATTAATACTGAAAAAGAAACAATAGATCCAGTCGCACAACTATTAATGTTTTTATCATCTAGGATACAAAATATACAAAATATAATTATACCTGCACTACTAGAAAATAAAATAGTAATATGCGATAGATTTATGGATTCAGCAGTATGCTACCAAGGCTGTTTAAAGGGTCTACAGTGGACTATCGAATCACTGTCTAGTATAGACTCACTAAGATACTTAAAAGAGCGCCCAGACCACACTATTTTCTTTAATGTAGATCCAGATGTTTCTTTAAGTAGAGCTACCTCCAGAGGTGAACTCAACCAATTAGATAAAGAGTATTTGGATGAAAGAGAAAAAATAGTATATTATTTTAGAAAACATTTTGAATCAATAAAATTCATAGAAGATTCTTCTAAATATAGTATACACACTGTTAATTCAAATGTTAGTATAGATGAAGTTAAACAAGTGTTATCCACAATGATACAAGATAACAAATTAAATTGTAAAAAAAATTCTTTCTTTAAAAGAATAACACATAGGTATTAATAAAATCCACTATTAGTTTTTAGCTAATAGTGGATTTTATATTTAAACTATTTTTAAATGAGAATATTTATGTTTTGAAAAATATTGACTATCTTTTAAATACAAATAGATATTCTTATCCATTATGAAATAATCTAATGGAATATATATACCAGATAAAAAGTAGCATATAGTTAATAATTTTTTTAAATTATTAATATCGCCATTAAGTGTTTTAAATAATTTTAAATTATTTTTTTCTATAAGTGACATCAAACGAATAATATTTGGACACTTATTAGCATTTCTAGATACATAAAAAAATCCTTGATCAATTACATCAATAATTTCTTTCATTTGAAGTATATCTGCACCTGTTGATTCTTGCAATAAGTTAACATCAATATCATTTATGTCAGTTTTAATTAACCTCGTAATAGCGTAATATTGTAATATAATTGTTAATGTCGTTTTATCTAAATTGAATAACACTTGCGGTATACTAAAATTAAATAATACAGCACACGCAGTAATCAATCTCTTAATATTATCTTTGCTAGTGTCAGTTAAAGTTGTGTTAGTGTGTAATTCTTTACATATATTTAATAAATACGTCGAATTCATATGGTATATTTGATGGAAATAATTTTTAATGAAATTATCAGACCAACCACAATTTTGATTTATAAAGTCATCTAAAATTTTTTTCTTTTCGTTATCATTTAATAAAATATCCCAATTAAAATGAATCCATCCATTTTTATTTGTAATTACTTCCAGTTGGTTAACGACTGGCTTTTGTCTATTAAAAATTTTGTCTAACATAAAAAATAAAATAACTATTAATGCACAATAAAATAAAAAATCCATATCACTTTGGTCCATAAAACACCTACATTATAATTTGACACATAGAAATAGTTGATTATTTTTATTTTACTATAAATAAAAAAAGATATAGTTAAACAATATAATGAGTAAGTAAACCCAAATAATATATTAATTAATATATTATTTATCGTCTCGTCCGCGCTACGCACGAACATCGTGCTTGGTATTTATAGTTTTATATTATTATAATTTTTTAATATATATTTAATAAATTATATATTAAAATACATTAAAAGTTATTTTATGCCCTTTTTTGGACTTGACGTCCAAGGGCATAAAAGTCTTTAATTATTCCGAAAATGATACGGCTCGTTTGTACGACAGTACAAACTTCGCACGTAGTAGGTAAAAGGTTAAAATATAAATACCAATAGATTTAATTCGCTACGCTCTTAAATAGATATACAAACCCCCCTCCCTAACGGTTCCCCCCTCTAGGAACTATAACATACATTATGCTTATCATTTTTTACACAAACACTACAATAATATTCTAGATTTTTTCAATCTTATATTATTTTAATGTGTTAGTGTCTTAACCAATGCAGTTATGCTGTAAGGAGAATTTATTATGAACTGGTTTACAAAGTCTTATGTCGCTGCTACAAGTGATTTAAAGAAAACTGACCTAGTGGCTAATTGGGGTGGATGTGAACATGTAGAAGCTGACACAAAGTCATTGCACATTGTATCATACGAAAATGACCCTTGGGGTAGAGAAGGATATTGTCTCTGTAAGGAATGCTGGGACAAGTGCCAAGAGGAAGAAGAAGATAAAGAAGTGTTTTGCAATGATTGCAAGACAAAAGTAAAAAAGAAAGATTCTATTACTTGGACCTGGTATGATTTTTATGCTCCATCTGGAGACACACCACTTGTTATATGCAAAGCGTGTGCTACAAAAGAAACACATAAACGTAGAACCCAAAAAGATGAAGCCGACAGAAAAGCTGAGTTTGGTGACCATGATAACGATTATTGCGATTAACTAATGTATAAAAATAAACCATTGTGGGCTCTTATTTTTTTTTTGTTTAAAAACAAATATAATCACATATTACAAATATGAAAGGATTTAAATGATTAATAAACCAGTAGTATTAAATTATAAAACCATGCCATCAAATGTTGAAGGTGTAAACATAATGAGACCTAGTCCATTTGGAAATCCATTTAAAATTCCACAAGATGGAACAAGGAATGAAGTGTGTGATAAATTTGAAGCATATGTAAATTCTAATTCTGTTTTAATCCAAAAAATTAAAACAGAATTAAAAGGAAAAAACCTGGTGTGTTGTTGTAAAAAACCAAATAAAGAAGTTCGGTGTCACGGCGATACTCTTTTAAGAATCGCAAATGAAATTAATGAAAGCGATTATTTATGAATAAACCAGAACAAAGAATTGTTTGCGCAGCTTGTAGAAATAAAGATAATCATGTTATTATTGGAATCAGACATTTTGATACAATAATGCATACTACAATTGATGATAGATTAAACTTTTATCCAAATGAACATTGGGCTAATTGTGAACAAGGTTTTTTAGATCAATACGGTGAATTTTTTGATAGAAAGACTAGCTGGTTAATTGCTTGCTCTGCTAATCAAATAATTCGTTTAGTAGGAAATCAAACTAAAGAAGATTTAAATAAATCGGGTGTTGAACTTTATTCTGAAAATTTATATTAAAATTATGTATTTTTATAAATCATTAAAAGTTATATTTTCTATAATTTTAACTATAGTTTGGTTAATTGGTATAACTATATCAAAAGGTGTAGTATCAACTTATTTTTTCAATTATATTTCCACCGTATGCTTGGTATTTAGTTGTAGAGAAAATTACTAAAATGTATGGGTTTATTTGACATTAATATTTTTTAAAAAGGAAATTAAAAATGAGTAACATTCAAGTAGGGATTACAGATCATTTAGATCCAGAAGTAGAAGCTATGGTAATGGCAATGTATAGTCGTAGCTATGCACCAATTGAAGGGCGTATTCCTTCTAGTGAAGAATCTATTGAAGAACATAAAAAGAAACTAGGTAAATTTTATATTGGATACAATCACAAAAGTGTGGGTCAACTTGGAGATACAACAATTTGGATAGAAGGTGTCTCTATGCTTGCAGCTAAAGCTATTGAAAATCATCCTCTATATAACGGGCAAGAAAGTTCAACAAGATATATTGACTTCTCCAGTCAACCAATGTTTTCACCTAATGAAGATATCGTGTATTGGCAAGAGAAATTTAGAGCTTTCTATATCAAAGCAGTTCCGTTAGTAATTGAAAAACTTAAATTAGAGTTTCCTCTAATAGAAAATGTTAAATATGTAGGTGATCCATTAACTAATAAAGACAGTGCTGTTTGGGAAAATACGATTAAAGCAAGAGCTTTTGATATTTGTCGAGGAATCTTACCTGCAGGCTGCACTACTAATGTAGCATTCAAAGGTACATTTGACACTATCAACGACCATTTTGGTGAGATGCTGTATCACCCATGCCAAGAGATGAGAGATATTGCAGAAACAGTTCTTACTAAATTGAAAGAAAAATATCCATATGCTGCTATGGATATTGATAAACTAGAAGAAAGGCACACATATGTGAATAATATATTTTTCTATCAGTGTTTTGATGTATATGGGGAAAGCACTAGTGTAAAAGTTGTTACTGATCCAGAAAGTGCTAGTTTTAATGATTTAGAATTTTTTCATAAAAGAGATAAATTTTCTAAACTCAGTAGATTTATTTCTAATTTCTTTAGAATAAGGTTAATAGGTTTACTTGATTTTGGATCTTATAGGGATATTCATAGGCATCGTAATGGTTATATTGGAATGGAAGCTTTGTCTATCGATAAAGGATTCCATGAATTTTATTTGAATAACCTTACACCTGAATTGACTGATGAATTAACAGATATTTTAAGTGAATATGAAGATTGGTATGAGAATATAGTTGACCTAGACACAATAAATGGTTTAACATCTAATGAGCTTTATGATTTACAATATTGTACACCTATGGGCTATAGAGTAGCAATTGATTACAATTGCGACATCAATCAGGCTCTTTATTTAATGGAACTTCGTTCCGGTAAAACAGTACATCAAACACTTAGAGAACTTATTCAATCTTGGGTAATACAATTAAAAGAAATTTATCCAACTTTAGATATCCATGCAGATATGGATAAAGATAATTTTACTCTTAAAAGAGGAAATCAGACATTTGATAATCTAATGTATCAAAATTAAATGAAAAAAAGTATTTATTATCAAGGACCTAAAAAATTAAATACGTCAACTACTCCAGTTATTTCTGTTATAAAAGTTATATTGCCGCTTCTTTCAACTAATTTAATTACTCGTAATGAGGATATATTAGATTTTAATAATCTTGTTAATAAAAGTTATATTTCTATTCAGAAACCACAATATAACTTAAACAAAGACCGTTTATCTATATTAGGTAGAAGTACATATGGGCCTCAAAAGTTACATAGGAAAAAATAGTGTTAATTATTTCTAAGAAAACAAAAGCAATTTCAGATAAACAGTATGCTAATCAAATTGAATATTGGTTAAATTTAAAAAATAAATTTTTAGATAAAACCCAATCAACTTTTCTAAAAGAAGTTAATAAAGTAATTGGTGAGTATACTTATGTAAACATTGAATTAGAAAAATCTAATTTTTGCGTGTATTATACGGTAATTGAATTTCAAAGAAATAAAATTGATATATTATTTAGAAATACATCTCGAATCACTATTTCTAAACCAATTGAAATGTGTACTAATTTAATCCAGATCACCTTTGAGGTTTAAAAATGAATATAGTTATTGGAAATATTCTAAAAGAAACTAGAGGAATATTAGTGCACAGTTGTAATGCTCAAGGTGTAATGGGCGCAGGATTAGCATATCAAATTAAGAAAAAATATCCAGCTGTATTTAATGATTATCTGAAATTAATTGGAACGACATATCCCGATAACTTATTGGGTTCATCTGTAGTAACTAGTGTTTCGGATGAATTACATATTGTTAGTGGTATAGGTCAAATGTATTATGGAAAAGATCCTTTTACACGATATACAAGTTATCCAGCAATCAGACAAATCTTTGAAAGAGTAAATGGATTAGCTTTCAGATTAAAATTACCAGTAATTTTTCCAGAAATTGGTTGCGGATTAGGAAATGGTAATTGGGGTGTAATTGCTGAGATAATTGAATATACTTTAGATACCAGTATAGAACGAACTCTATTTAAACTGAAATAATATAAGATGCCAGTAAGATACATACACAAATTGTATGTATCTTACTGGCATTATTTTATTTAAATTAAAGGAGTTTGTAATGGAATCTAAAAAAGTAAACACAGCATCAACAATATTGACACAACTCTTAACAGGGAAAGAAAAGATTTAAATATGCTTCCAAGTTACACCGTGTATTATTTTGAATATAGCACCATTGCTGACATTATGCTTATCTGCTAAATTTTGCATAGATGTGACTTTTGGTATATATTCTATTCGTATATTTTTAACTTTTTCTTCATTTAATATAACGCCAATTGCGTTTTCGCCGTGGCGATGACGTTTTTTATTAACTACATCTAAAGAATTATCTTTGTATGTACCCTGTTTTAAATGATCAGGATTAATACATTTTCTATTATCACATTCATGTAAAATTATATTACCATCAATAATTTCACCTTTATTTGCAATATAAGATAATCTATGCGCTTTGGTTACTTTACCGTCCACGTTTAATACGCCATATCCTGTTTTTGCGACAGCGCCTGTCCATTCAACACAACCATTGTCTTTTTTAATAGAATATTTATCTAACCTTGATTCGATTGACCTGGTAACAGATGCTTTGTCTTTATAATAGCAATCTAATGAACAATATTTTTGAGATGTGTTACCAGAAACTCTATTAAAAATTTTACCGCATCCTGCACACGTGGTTTTTAACATTTCTTCATTGTGTATTCTTCTGCATTCATATGAGCAATGTTGAATGTCTTTATGATGTGTTTTAAAAATAATGCCACATTGATTACATTTTATTTCCATGTTTTCACCTATTTAATAATTTAACTGAGGACCTCATATTATGGAATCTAATCAAAAAAATAAATTAGTTGATATTCTTAGACAGCTCGGGACTGGAAAAGACAACCAAACGCACGATATTGTTCGTTGGTTAGCCGCAATTACATTTTTAGTATCCATTGGTTTAACTATTTATATTGTTATTGTAAAAGATAAACCATTTGATATTCAAGAGTTTGGAATTGCTATATCAACATTGTTTGCATCTATTGGTGCAGCATTACGATTAAAAGAAACTACTGAGCCACCTGCATCGGAAGATAAACCAAAGGAATAAAAATGTTTTCGTATTTAAAAAGGTTAGCTGGTAATGTAACGGTTCGAGAAAATAATGGTATTATAACAGTAGAAGGTGTAGATGCAGATGTTATTCAAAAAGATATTAAGACCATATGGGAAACAAATAAAATTAATGTTAATATGTTTTTGCATATCGGAGGCAGTAGTTTTTCTTTTTTATCTTTTTATGCTACCGATATACTCTATACATTAAATAAATTAACAGATAGCCAACATTCTGTTAAAATAAGTATTCGTACTTTAACTAAGATAAAAGATAGGCTATTGGAACATACGTGGTTATCTAAAACACAATTAGATGCTCCTAGTATTTTAGATAGGTCGAAACTCAAAGATTTTATTTTTCAACCATTAGATTTTCAAGCTGAATTTTTTAATGTATACGAACAAAATATTTTTAAATATAGTTTAAAAGGATTTATGTTAGCAGCTAGTGCTGGAAGTGGCAAAACATATACGAGTTTAGCATTAACACATATGTTGGGTTTAGATAACATAATTATTGTTTGCCCTAAAGCTGCATTAATAAAAGTGTGGGAAGAAAGCATTAAATCATTATTTATTAATAAGCAAACATATTGGATATCCAATTCAGATACACCACCAACTGGTAAAGAAAGATTTATTGTTTGTCATTATGAAGCACTCTCTAAAGTGTTAGAATATTCAAATGCAATAAAGGATAATAAAGTTGCAGTTATTTTAGATGAAAGCCATAACCTCAATGAGATGAACTCCTTACGGTCGGGGAATTTTATTGAACTTTGTAACAAAGTAAAATCAGAGCATGTTATTTGGTTGTCAGGTACTCCTTTTAAAGCGACTGCATTGGAAGTAATACCTTTATTGCGTGCAATAGACCCTCTTTATAATAATGGCGTTGAAGAAAGCTTTAGAAAGATTTATGGTAAATCAGCAACTAGAGCTGTTGAGATTTTAAATAATCGGTTAGGTTTAGTTACTTTTAAAGTAGAGAAAAAAGAATTAAAATTACTGCCACCAATATTTTCAGAAATTAAAGTAAAAATACCTAATTGTTCTAAATACACTTTAACTGAAATTAAAATAGTAATGAAAAAATTCATATTGGATAGATATGAATATTACGAAAGTAGAAAAAAATTAGATGAAAAGATTTTCTATGGTTGTTTAGATTATTATAGAAATACACTTAGGAATAAAAATGATATTGCACTGTATAATTTTTATAGAGAAAGTTTAGTATCTGTTATAAAATCAGGTGGTGATTTTTCTGCAAAAGAAGATATTATGTTTTGTAATAGATTTGAAGCAACTAAAATACTTCCAATATTACCGCCAGATAAAAAAGCTGGATTTAGAGATACTAAATCTATTATTAAATACATCAAACTAAAAATACAAGGTGAAGCATTAGGTAGAGTATTTGGTGCTATGCGTGTACAATGCCATGTTGATATGGTTGATAAAATAGATTTTAAAGCTATATGCGAAAGTACATTAAAGAAAACAGTTGTATTTACTAGTTTTGTTCAAGTTGTTGAAAAAGCTCAAAAATACACAACGGAAATTGGTTTAAATCCATTAGTAATATATGGTAAAACAAATGTAAATTTAGCATCTATAGTTACTTCATTTGAAAAAGATGATAATTTAAATCCATTGATTGCTACTTTTAAATCTTTATCCACAGCTGTTCCTTTAATTATGGCAGATACAGTTTTATTATTAGATTCACCTTATCGTGATTATATAGTACAGCAATCTATATCACGGGTACATAGATTAGGCTCTACAACACAAGTTTATGTATATACATGTTCTTTAGATACCGGTGAAGAGATGAATATTTCAACTAGAAGTTTTGAGATTTTATCACAATGTCAAAACTTTGTAGAAAAATTAACTGGTGTTACTTCACCATTTATTTTAACAGATAATCCTGAAGAGTTAGAATTTAGTTTGGAAGGTCTAGATATTGAAATAATTGAATCTGTTTCTAATTTTAAACCTAATTTTATTAATTGGTAAGAAAAATTTAAATATTTAATTATAAACTCCACTACTAAACCTTAATTGGAATAGTAGTGGAGTTTATGATTATTCTAGATTTTTTCAATTGTATATTACTTTTATGAGATATTGTTTATTCAATGTAGTTATACTACGAAGGGATTTAATTTATGAAAATGGTTATTGTGCGAGGTTTACCTGGTAGCGGTAAATCAACTATTGCAAAGCAATTAATTGGTAATGAAGTACATATCAAACATTTTGAAGCTGATATGTACTTCATGTCAAATGGTGCATATATATTCGATCATACAAGATTAAAAGAAGTGCACCAACAATGTCAAGCAGATGTGAAGTCTGCACTTCTTATCGGTTATGATGTTGTAGTTTCTAACACCTTCGTTAAGAAATGGGAAATAGAACCTTATCTTTTAATTGCAAAAGATATTGGTTGTGATGTTGAGGTAATTGTAGCAACTGGTGAATATAGTAATGTTCACGGTGTCCCAAAAGAGGTCATTGAAAGAATGAAATCAAATTGGGAGAGTTAATATAATTTCAATAAATAAACCATTGTGGGCTCTTATTTTTTTTTTCTCTTAATCTAGATTTTTTCAATTATATATAACTAAACTGATATAATGTCTTATCAACAATGCGGCATAGCTGCGAAAGGGTTTTAGATGGAAACTGTGGATTGGGGATACTTAGCTGAACAGATAGAAATTATTAAAACTTTAAGTATTGTTGGAGGGCCATATGGAGGTATGGATAAAGAAAAACGTCTTAGAAGTGATTGGAAATTTTTATTTGAAATACTTTTGAAAAATAAAATGATTGCATTATCCAAATCTTCAAAATTCAAACCAAAAATGGACCAACGTCTGCCTTATTATCCTTTTACTGAAATTTGTGACATAGGTCCAATAGAAGATTATGAAATTACAATTGGAGGAACAGTATATTTGAAAAAATTTCAAAATATGAAATTTCCAATAGAGAAAACTATTTGGGAATAAAATAAAAAAAAAATAACCCGGTGGCGGGCTCTATTTTTTTTTTGTTAAAAATAATCAATTTCACTAATTATTTGTAAGACCAACTTCTTTAACCAAAAGGTGATTAATAATGAATCCACAATCAATTACAACAGATGTACTTTTAGAAAAATATGCTAAAGGAAATGAAACCACAGAAAAAGATATTTTTTTGCGAGTAGCAAAAGGTGTTGCTTCTGTTGAAAAAGAAGAAGTAAGAAGCTATTGGGAAAATGCATTTCTCATTAATATGCAAAATGGTGCTATTGGTGCTGGTAGAATCATGTCAGCAGCGGGAACTAATATTGAAGCTACACTTATTAATTGCTTTGTGCAAAATGTAGGCGATAGTATTCAAGGCGTTGATACTGATGGTAACCCAGGAATTTATGAAGCCCTCCGTGAAGCAGCTGAAACATTAAAACGCGGCGGTGGAGTAGGATATGATTTTTCTAAGATCCGTCCAAAGAATGCAAAAGTAGGTAAAGTAGGTGCTATGGCCAGTGGACCATGCAGCTATATGGATATTTTTGATACTAGTTGTAAAACAATTGAATCGGCTGGTCAACGCAGAGGTGCGCAGATGGGCGTATTGCGTATTGATCATCCAGATGTATTAGAATTTATTAAAGCCAAAAGAACCAAAGGTCGTTGGAATAATTTTAATGTATCTTTGTTTATTACAGATTCATTTATGAATCTAAAAAATAACAATAAAGAAATTGAATTAGTGCACAAAGCTGAACCGTCAAATAAGTTGAAAAAAGAAGGTGCTTATTTACGAGGTGATGGTTTATGGGTATATTCAAAAGTATCTTCAACAGAACTTTGGGATACTATCATGCAATCTAATTATGATTATGCCGAGCCTGGAGTGTTGTTTGGCGATACTGCAAACAATGACAATAATTTACGCTATTGTGAAACATTTGAAGCATGTAACCCATGTGCCGAGCAGTTCCTACCATCCAATGGATGTTGCGATTTAGGTCCAATTATTCTGCCTAAATTTGTAAAAGACCCATTTAAACTCAATGCTACTTTTGATACAGTAGCATTGAGTAAAACGGTAGCTATTCAAGTAAGATTTTTAGATAATGTTTTAGATGCGACACTTTGGCCATTAGAAGCGCAAAGAAAAGAATCTGAAAATAAACGTAGAATTGGTATTGGATTTACTGGATTAGCTAACACATTAGCTATGTTAAACCTTAAATACAATAGTCCAGAAGGATTAAAGAAAGCAGCAGAAATTGCTGAATTAATGAGGGATATTGCATATAAAACATCTATTGATTTAGCTAAAGAAAGAGGTGCATTTCCACTTTTGAATGTAGCTGAATATTTAAAAGAAGGTACATTTGCATCCAGACTACCCGAAACATTAAAGAGTCTAATTAAAGAATTTGGTATTCGTAATTCTCATCTGTTAAGTATTGCACCAGTAGGAACAGTTTCATTAGCTTTTGCAGATAATGCTAGCAATGGAATTGAACCACCATATAGTTTAGCTTACACTCGTAAAAAACGCATGGCTGATGGTACCACACAAGAGTATTTAGTAGTAGATCATTCTATTCGTGTTTATCTTGATACATTAGATTCATCATACTCTAATAGTATTCTAGAAGCCATTGTTAATTATAAAGATTCTTTTACATTTTTAAATAATGAAATTAAATTAAAATCCATTCTTCCGCCATCAATAGTGACTGCATTAGAACTAACACCATTTGAACATTTAGCAATGTTGGAAGTAGTGCAACCATTTATTGATAGTAGTATATCAAAAACCATTAATTGTCCCGAAGACATTAAATATGAAGAATTTAAATTTATTTATGATAAAGCACATATTTCTAAATTAAAAGGTGTAGCTACATATAGACCTAATAATATTTTAGGGTCAGTATTAAGTATAGATAAACCTAAAGAAACTATTATTCAAACTAACAATATAAATGAAATCGATCCTAATAATGTTTTAATTGCTAAAAGACCTACTGGTAAATTACAATCAGTTACAGATAAGATTCAGTATTATGGAGATAACGGAGATTACACATTTTACGTTACTGTATCATTTATGAAAATTGATGGTATTAAAAATGGTACTAAAGTTATTATAGATAGACCTATTGAAATTTTCATTACAGTTTCTCCTGAGAGTGTTCCAGCTGAATGGGTGACAGTATATTCCAGAACTATGTCTTTGATTGCCAGAACAAGTTATAGTTTGTTTACAAAAGCATTACAAGACAATAGATCTATTTCTACCGGTAAACATCAAATAAGATATGATTGGTATACCAAGGAAGATGGAACAAAAGTGCCTCGTCATCATAACTCAGATGTAGCTGTTATTTCTTATGCTATTCAACAAATTTTAGCAGGAAAAGATGATAGTGTTATTGAAACAGTGATGCCTGAAGTTAATGTTAAACGTAAAAGTTTAGCTGGTAAAGAGTGCCCCGAATGTGGCGCTCGTGCCCTCATGAAAGTAGACAATTGCGAAAGATGTGATGCATGTAACTATATTGGAAGTTGCGGTTAAAACATATATAATCTAGTTAAGTTTTTAAACTTAACTAGATTATTAAATTTATTTTTGAAAGTTTATCATGAAATCATTAGTTTTATACTCTACCATTGCAGGTGGTTTTTACACGCATACTGAAAATCTAGAAAAAGCTATTGGCATAGCTAGATCAAACGTAGGTGACGATGTATGGAAAAAAGGCTTTTCTGGAAAAGATTCATCTGGTGCTACTGCTGCAGCTATTACTGAATTGAATGTTGCAGGTATTGAACCTGTCAAAGTAGAAGGTGAGTTGAAGAATGTAAGCTTTGTGGAAAACAAAGATGGTGCAGGAAATGTTTATCCTAAACTAAGAGTGGATATTGCAAATGGTGATAATGTAATGTTATTATCATTAGATCTAAAGAGCGATGTTGCACAACGGTTAATTGCTAAGTTAGATAATTGCCAGCCAGGTGACCATGTAAAGGTAGCTGCATGGGCTAGTCCTGTAGACAGAGGTGAGCGCACTTTCATTAACCATGCTGTCAGTGTCAAGGGCGGACAAGGTGAAGAAGTCAAAGTTAATCCTGAATTCTCTAGCAACATAAAGAACCAAACTGAAGCTTTAGAGAATACTCTAAAGTCAGCTGGCATTAATGATGTAAAAGTTATTTCGGCAGCTAAAACAAATAAACGAATTGAAGCACATAAAGAAAAGTTGCTTGACATACAAAATAGATTTAAAACTTAATCCAGATTTTTTCAATCTTATATTAC